>JAABUS010000808.1_pt1 | contig 74827 bp, 66 predicted proteins | sample 5560161 | NCBI WGS metagenome assembly JAABUS01 (sample SAMN10711885, study PRJNA513376) | rock metagenome | isolation source: Antarctica rocks | place: Antarctica: Victoria Land, Trio Nunatak nord | collected 2016-01-04
CAGGTCGGCGATGCCCAGCTTCTCGATCGCGCTGTCGGTGAGCTCCGGTTCGCCGGACGAGGCCAGCGCAACCGTGAAGCCCTGCTTCTTGAGCGACCTGACCAGGTCGGCTGCACCTTCGAGCGGCGAGACTTCGTCGAGGAGCGGGGGTGTACTCCTGCAGCCAGTCCTTGCGCAGCGTGTCGCCGATCCGCTCGTCGACCTCGTCGCCGACCAGGAAGGGCACCAGCGTGTCGCCGCCCATGCCGATGGCCCGGTGGACCCGCCATACCGGCAGGTCGATGCCGTGCCTGCGGAAGGCGCGATACCACGCGATGGCGTGGTGGTAGGAGGAGTCGATGAGCGTTCCGTCGACGTCGAGCAGGACGGTGTCGGCAGGAGCGTGAGGGGAGGTCATGGTGACAGGCTCTCAACCTTCCGACGCGAGCAGTTCGTCGGCGTCCATGATCCGGTAGGCGTAGCCCTGCTCGGCCAGGAACCGCTGGCGGTGTGCCGCGAAGTCGGCGTCGACGGTGTCGCGGGAGACGACGGCGTAGAAGTGGGCGGTGCGCCCGTCGGCCTTGGGCCGCAGCACCCGGCCGAGCCGCTGGGCCTCCTCCTGCCGAGAACCGAACGTCCCGGACACCTGTATGGCGACACTCGCCTCGGGCAGGTCGATCGAGAAGTTGGCGACCTTGCTGACGACGAGCAGGGCGATCTCGCCGGCGCGGAATGCGGCGTAGAGACGCTGCCGCTCGGTGACGGTGGTCGCGCCGGTGATCAGCGGGGCGTCGAGGCGGCCCGCCAGGCGCTCGAGCTGGTCGAGGTACTGGCCGATGACCAGCGTCTGCTGCCCACCGTGGCGCTCCACCAGCGTCTGCGTGACCGAGTCCTTGGACCGGCTGCACGACGCGAGGCGGTAGCGCTCCTCCGGCTCGGACATGGCGTAGGCCATCCGCTCCGCGTCCGGGAGGGTGATCCGCACCTCGACGCAGTCCGCCGGTGCGATGTAACCCTGGCTCTCGATGTCCTTCCACGGCGCGTCGTAGCGCTTCGGCCCGATCAGGCTGAACACGTCGGACTCGCGGCCGTCCTCGCGCACCAAGGTGGCGGTCAGGCCGAGCCGGCGGCGGGCCTGCAGGTCGGCTGTCATCCGGAAGATCGGCGCGGGCAGCAGGTGGACCTCGTCGTAGACGATCAGCCCCCAATCCCGGGCGTCGAGCAGGTCGAGGTGGGTGTAGGCGCCCTTGCGCCGGGTCGTGAGCACCTGGTACGTCGCGATGGTTACCGGCCGGATCTCCTTGCGCGCACCGGAATACTCGCCGATCTCGCTGTCGGTCAAGGAGGTTCGCTTGATCAGCTCGTCGCGCCACTGCCGGGCGGACACGGTGTTGGTGACCAGGATCAGGGTGGTCGCGCCGGCTTTGGCCATCGCTCCGGCGCCGACGAGTGTCTTGCCTGCGCCACACGGGAGCACCACGACACCCGAGCCGCCGTGCCAGAAGCCGTCGACCGCCTGTTGCTGGTAGGGGCGCAGCGACCAGGACGACTCGTCCAGCGAGATGGCGTGAGCCTCGCCGTCGACGTAACCGGCGAGGTCCTCGGCCGGCCAGCCGATCTTGAGCAACTGTTGCTTGAGGTGACCCCGCTCGGACGGGTGCACGGTGACCGAGTCCACGCCGAGCCGGGCGCCGAGCAGCGGCTGGATCCGCTTGTGCCGCAGCACCTCCTCCAGAACCGGCCGGTCGGTCGTGCGCAGGACGAGGCTGCCGTCCGGCTCCTTGGCCAGGGTCAGCCGGCCGTAACGGTCCATCGTGTCGGTGATGTCGACCAGCAGGGCGTGCGGCACGGCGTACCGGCTGTAGGTCAGCAGCGCGTCGACAACGTTCTCGGCGTCGTGGCCCGCGGCTCGGGCGTTCCACAGTCCGAGAGGGGTGACCCGGTAGGTGTGTACGTGCTCTGGCGCCCGCTCGAGCTCGGCGAACGGGGCGATCGCCCGGCGGGCCGCCTCGGCGTCCGGGTGGTCCACCTCGAGGAGGAGGGTCTTGTCGCTCTGGACGATCAGGGGTCCGTCAGCCATGGTCTTGGAAGAACGCGAAGGCGGGCTGTGCTGTTCCACGCCGCGGGCGGTGTCCACGGCGCGGGCGGTGTCCACGGCGGCAACGGCGGCTCAGTTGTATCTGCCGCTCTGGCCGAAGCCGCTGCCGCCGTTGCGCACTGCAAAGGCGATGAACACCGCGTAGCCGGCCACGACCAACAGCCCGAGAACCAGCGCGACGATCGACAGGATCCGGCCGGCCTTCACCTGGCCCTCGCCGGTGAGCGCACCGCCGGAATCGCGGATCTCGCGGTTGGCGCCGGGCGCGAGCGTCAGGGCCACAATCGCGGCGATGAAGCCGGCGCCGCAGAAGAACAGGCAGGGGATGGCCGCGATGCCGAGGACCAGCACGGCGGTCGCTTTGCCGGAGGTCGAGCCGTACGGCTTGCCCAGGCTTCCGGGAGCAGCGCCGTACGCCGGGTACGGCTGGCCGGGCGGGGGCAGTGGCCCGTATGCCGCCTCGGGCCGGCCGTACGGCGGAGGGGGCGGCGGGAAGGCGGATGGCGGGAAGGCGGGCGGCGGACCGGCGGCCGACGGGGCGGCGCTCGCTCCGTAGACAGGCGCGTCGACCGGCGACGGTCCGCTGTGCGCGGTCGATGGCGGTGCCCACGGCGACGCCGTCACGTCGCGAGTGGGGTCCTCGCGGTCCGGGTGCGGTGCCGTCGGGCCGTCCTCCGGCTCGTTCGAACCTCTGGTGTCGCTCATGGCCCTGCTCCCCCCTGATCGGACCCGCGCGGTGCGCCTCAAGGTATCAACCGACCGATGCCCCCGTGATCCGATGGATCGAGAAGGCGCGTTCCACTGAGCTCCCGTCGACCAGTCCGTAGGCGCGGCCGGCCTCGACCCGACGCGGCCAGAACAGATGCCGAGTGACCACGCCTTCGCGGTCGGAGTAGCCGATCCACAAGGGCCTCGCCGAGGCGGCGGCCTCCTGCATCAGGGCGAGCGCGACGGTGGGGTCGGTGGACGGCAGCGGTGGCCCGGGTCGGTCCCGCTCCAGCAGACGCAAGGACGCCGCGACCTCCTCTGCCGCCCGTAGCGCGGATACCAGGGACGCGGCCGCAGTCTCGTCGACGACGGACACCGACACCGGGGTCGGCGCCCGGCGGCCGACGGCCCGGTGCTGCTTCTGCCGGGGCACCCTCACCCCGCCGTCGGCTCCCTCGACAACCGGGGCGAACCCGTTGCTGCGCAACAGCTCCAGCACCACGCTCGCCGAGCTTGACGACACCAGGACCGTAGGGGCGATCCGGCGCAGCTGCAACGGAGCCAGCGCCCGCTCCTTGGTCATCGAGTCCAGCGCGGCGACGTCATCGCTGCGGACATAGGACGTCACCGTGCCGACCCGCGTCGCGCCGTGGCGCCTGGCGACGTCCCCGACGAGGTACTCCAAGGGCTGTGGCAACGGTGTCGCGCTCGCTGCCCGGAGCGCGACGAGAAGCTGGTCGGCCGACCACCCGGCGTCCATGGCGCGGCGGATGCTCTCGGCGCGGAGCCGGTAGACCGTCGCGCCGCCGCGCGACTCGACGTCTGCGACCAGGCGCATGAGGGCGGCGAGCTCGCCCTCGAGCCGACCGGGCGCCACGGCCGTGAGGTCGGCCTGGATCAGCACGTGATCGACCGCGGCCGGCATGGGCCTCTTCATCAGCGCGGCGACATCCTCCACACCGGCTCCGGTCACCAGGGCGGCTCCGGCTGTGGTGAGCGCGCCGCGTCCGCTCACCCCCAACCACTCGGCCTCGCGCAGCGCCGCGCGCGCCGCCGAGCCGAGCAGCTCGGCTGGACGCAGGGGGCGCCGCCACGCGAGCCGGGCCACCAGGGAATCGGCCTCGGGAGCCTCGCCGCGGGCCAGCCGGGCCAGCTCGGCCAGCGCCTCGAGACGCACCTGCCGGCTCGGGGACGACAGCACGCCGGAGCTCAAGGCGTTGACGGGGCCGGCTGTCTCGGCGGGTGAGGTGCCGATGCGATGGGACGCGCGCGGCGAGCCCAGCCATGCCGAGGCCAGGTGAGCCCACTGCTGCCAGGGACGTCGCTCCCTCCAGTCGTCGTATGCCGGCGTCGGCGCCCAGCCCGGCTCCAGGGGGCGGTCCGCGGTGTCCTCCCCGATCAGACCTGCGCTGTATGCCGTCTCGGCCAGAAAGCCGGCGCGCGGGACCTCGATGTCCAGATCGGCCGCCAGGCGGCGGAGGTCGCGTACCGCCAGGCCCCCGGAGCGAAGCACCCGGGGCGGGCGCAGCTCCCAGGTCCGGGCCAGCTCGTCGATCATCTCCAGCAGGTCGGAGGCGGCAGCTCCGCCGGCGTCGTCGACCGCTTTCGGCGCTCGTGCCTGGACGCTGAGCGGCGGGGGATGCAGGCCCTTCCCGGGCGCCCTGCTGCTCTGCGTTGCTGCCGGCTCGGCGCCGTCGGTTGACGGACCTGGTCCGTCGCCCGGTCGGCCGCTGGGTCGGTCGCCAGGCGAGCCGGTCGTGGCCGGGGCCGGCTGGGGTGCGGACAGTAGGGGTGCGGACGGCAACTGGCTGAGCACGTCGGTCACCGTGCGGACGACGTGGGCTCCGTCCGAGCCGTCCCAGACCAGCGCGAGCTCGCGCAGATGGTCCACGCACGCCTGCACCTCCGCGCGCGAGGCATCCAGCGCCCGCGCCGTAGCCGCCACGCTCACCCGGTCGCCGCTGGAACTGAGCGCCCGGAGTACCCGCAGGTGTGCCTGGTCCAGGCCGTTGACCGCGCGCTGCACGCTCGCTCGGGTAGAGGCACGCGCAGCCAGGGAGGTCAGGTCCGACGGCGCCGGGCGAGCCAGGTCGGGCCGGCGCCGCACCAACGCGGCCAGCTGCTCGTCGGTGCGCGCCCGCACGTCGTCTGCCAGGCTTCTGGCTGCCGTCCCGCGGCGCGCCGCAGGGCCGGGCTGGGAGGCGGGCACACGGCATACGGTAATCGCGCGCTTCTCGGCCCGGCGCCGACGCGGGTCGGCAGCGACATCGGCCCTGATGGCGCGATAGGGCCCGGCGGTGCCGATCGGTTGCCCCGCGGCTCCGCGGCAAGGAGGATGCGAGCGTGACCGCAGCCGGTTAGGCCGGGTGTCCCTGCACGTCGAGTCGACCCGGACCGCGAACTGGAGGAGAACCTTATGAGTGGTGCCGTCCTGCCCACCGGAGAGCAGTGGACCCTTCGGCACGTCGACGCCGACGGGGGGACCCAGGAGCTCGTCGTCGTGGAGGTCGGCGGTGGCATCCGCACCTACTCGCGTGGGGGGCATGACGTCGTCTTCGGTTTCGGGGCCGAGGAACAGTGCTCCTCCGGTCGCGGCCAGATCCTGATGCCGTGGCCCAACCGGGTGCGCGACGGCGCATGGTCGTACGGCGGCCGCGACCTCCAGCTCGCGCTCACCGAGCCGGCGCGGCACAACGCCACCCATGGGCTCGTGCGCTGGGCGATCTGGTCGGTGGCGCAGGATCCGGCCAGGTCGGACTCCTCCATCACGCTGACCTGCAAGCTCCGCGCCCAGCAGGGCTGGCCATGGGCCCTGGACCTCACGCTCACCTACTCGCTCGGGGACGACGGGCTCACCGTGACGCCGACGGCGGTCAACGTCGGGGCGAATGAGGCACCGTTCGGCTTCGGCGCGCACCCCTACCTCACTGCCGGTGAGCAGCGCGTCGACGAGCTGGAGCTCCGCATCCCCGCGGCGGCCCGGCTGGAGGTCGACGACCGGCTGCTGCCGATCCAGGTACTGCCGGTCGAGGGCACCGACTATGACTTCCGCATGCCCCGACCCCTTGCGCAGACCGTCCTGGACACGGCCTTCACCCAGCTGGACCCCGACGACGACGGCAGGTGGCGGGTCACCCTTGCCTCGTCCGCGAGCGGACGCCGCAGCACCCTGTGGGGGGACGCGGGGGCGTACCCGTGGTTGCAGGTCTTCAGCGGTGACGCGCTGCCGGAGGCGCAGAAGCGCCGGACCGGCGTGGCGGTCGAGCCGATGACCTGCCCGCCGGGTGCGCTGAACTCGGGCCAGGACCTGCTGGCCCTGGCACCCGGCGAGCGGTTCAGCGCCCCGTGGGGGATCAGCTGAGGCTGCGACCTCGCCGGACCGGAAGAGTCCGGCCGGCCGCCGCGGGGACGGCCTGCACGGTCGCCAGCACGTTCGGGGTGCGGCTGTCGCCGTAGAAGAAGGCGCCACGATCCGCGACCGCGTCCCGGCGACCGAGCTGGTAGGAGGCGAGCGCGTCGTACGGCGTCGCGCCGCGCTTGCGCCACGAGGGTGCCGTCGGCGAGCGGCGTTCGGCCAGGATGGCCTGGATGCTCAGCGCGGTCGAGTTCGGGTCCGAGCTCTGGCCGGGGGCCGCGAGGTACGGGAAGCCTCCGTCGGAGGACTGGACTGCGTGCAGCGACGCGATCACCTTCCAGCGATGGGGTGACCGGCCGTAGGCCTGCAGACCCTGCACCGCGAGGCTCGTGCTGTTGGTGTCCGGCCCGCTGAAGGTGGCGGGGTCAGCCGGGCCACAGGCCACGCTGGTGTCGCTGCGGTACGCCGTCCACAGGCCATTGGCGCACTGCTGGTCCTCGATCCAGCGCAAAGCGAGCCGCACGCGCCGGTTGGAGTGGGGCTTGGGCGCCGTCGCGCTCAACGCGGCGAGAGCCAGTCCCTGCCGGAAGGCGCCGTCGTACGTCGGGTCAGCCGCGCCGACGAGGCCGGCGTCGTGGCCCGTGGTCCGCACCGTCCGCAGCAGGCGGGAGGGCAGGTCGTTGACCGGCTTGCTGCCACCGAAGCGGGTGACGTCGGCCCCGGCGCTGACACCCGCCAGGATGAAGTAGGCCAGTGCCGCGGGGTTGTCGCTACCGTCGGCGGACCTCAGCGAGGCAAGGTGACGCCGCAGGTAGCGCAGGGCTTCCGCGGACGCTCGCTTGTGGCCGCCTACGGCGTTCAGGCCGACGACCGCGTACGCCGTGTCGTTGACGTCCGGCGCGCCATACGCGCTGAGGTATCCCCCGTTGGACCGGATCTGCCGTGCCATCCAGTCGGCGCCACGGCGGGCGACGGCCTGGTGGCTGACGTGGTGCACGGTGAGCGTACGGGCGCTGGCCGCCGCGGAAGCGGGAGCGACGGCGCTGATCGGCGCCAGGCCGGCGAGGACTGCCCCCACGGCGACGGTGGACAAGGTGCGGCGGGTGGAACGGGCGGGTGAACGGCGGGGGAGCGCGCCGGTCGGGGCGGGGCGGGTGTGGTCTGGCAAGGGGAGCCCTCTCGAGATGCGGGCCCGGGCGGCGAGACCCGCGGCCGCACCGGCCCGGCATACCGGCCGTCGGTGAGACGCGCGAGGCTCCGGCTCGTAGTCCACGACGGTTGGTGCGGAGCCCACTTCGTCGCAGGTGGTCCGGCTCGCCCGCGATGTCGCGGGCCTACGGTTGCGGGTCAGCGCCGGCTTTGGACCGGATTCCCCTTCGACGATGCGTGCGCGCAGGAACGTACCACGGCGCTCACCGGGCCGCAGTGGGGTCGTTGGCGATGCCGTTGGCCGCAGGCGGGATCGCGCCGTGGTGCTGCGCGCGGTCATCGGTCCAGTCTCGACGCGACCACCGACAGCGCCCAACCGCCATTTCGGCCGCGCCGGCGTCGGTTACCCTCGCGCGGTGGTGCTCACCGTGGGTTTCGACCTCGACATGACCCTGGTCGACTCCCGCGCCGGGATCGTCGCGACGCTCCAGCACACCCTGGCCCGATATGCCGTCTCGGTCGCCGAGGACGAGCTCTGGCCGCACATCGGTCATCCGCTCCCCGCGACCTTGGCGGCATACCTGCCCGAGGCACTGGTGCAGGAGGCGATCGACGCCTACCGCGCCGAATACCTGAACTCGGCGGTCAGGGTCACCACGGCGTTTCCCGGAGCGGCGGAGTCGCTCGCCGCGATCCGCCGGGCGGGTGGGAGGGTCGTGGTGGTCAGCGCCAAACACGCTCCGGCGGTGCATGCCGTGCTCGCCCAGGTCGGGCTCGCCGCGGACGAGGTGGTCGGGGACCTGTTCGGCCACGACAAGGCCAGCGCGCTCGCCGAGCACGGGGTGGACGTCTACGTCGGTGACCACGTCGGTGACATGCAGGGCGCCGTTGCGGCCGGAGCGCAAGCCGTCGCCGTGCTGACCGGGCCCAGCGACCGCGCCAGCCTGGAGGAGGCGGGGGCGACGGTCATCCTCGACAGCCTGTCGGCGTTTCCCGCGTGGCTGTCGTCCCGGCCGCTCGGTGGATGAGGATGGCGGGTGGTAGAGGGCGGTGGCGGCTGATGACGACCGCGGCGTGCGGGATATCGGTTTGTCCTCTGCCGTTAACCTGGTGCAGGCGCAGACGCGCTGTTGCGCGCGCGGGCTGGTGCTTCCTCCTCTCTCCTTTCCGGGGACTGTCAGGCACTGGCGCAGACCGACCCAGCACACCCGACCCAGCACACCCATGAACGCAGACGAGCAAGAGGTGGACCCGTGCCTACAGGCAAGGTCAAGTGGTATGACGCGGACAAGGGCTTCGGCTTCCTGTCCGACGATGAGGGCGCCGACGTCTTCCTGCACGCCAACGCGCTGCCGGCCGGCGTGACGTCGCTCAAGGGCGGCACCCGAGTCGAGTTCGGCGTCGTCGAGGGCCGGCGCGGCGCGCAGGCCCTGTCGCTCCGCGTTCTGGACCCCGTGCCGTCCGTGGTCGCCCGCACGCGCAAGCCGGCTGACGACACGGCGGTCATCGTCGAGGACCTGATCAAGATGCTCGACGGAGTGTCCAACACGCTGCGCCGGGGCAAGTACCCGGACACGTCGATGTCGACCAAGGTGGCGGCGGTGCTGCGGGCCGTCGCCGACGACTTCGACGGCTCGGCGAGCTGACCGCGGTGCCGACGCCCAAGCAGGACGCGACCCTCTTCGCGGCGGTCGACCTGGCCCGTGCCGCGGCCGAGAGCATCGCCGAGCACGGAGCGGTGGGCGAGCACCTCGGCGCCGAGATGGCCGGCGAGCGGCTGGCGACCCACTACTTCGCGTGCACGGCCCCGGCCTACCCCGGCTGGCGCTGGGCGATCAGCGTCGCCCGGGTGTCCCGCAGCAAGCACGTGACGGTCTGCGAGACCAGCCTGCTGCCGGGCGAGGGTGCGCTGCTGGCCCCGGAGTGGCTGCCGTATGCCGACCGGATCGCGCCCGGCGACATGAGCGTGGGCGACGTGCTGCCGTTCATCGACGACGACCCCCGGCTCGAACCCGGATTCGAGCCCACAGGGGACGAGGACGTCGACCAGATGGCCCAGTGGGAGCTCGGCCTCGGCCGACCCCGGGTGCTGTCCGCCGAGGGCAGGGCGGAGGCCGCGGAGCGCTGGTACGACGGAGACAGCGGTCCCCTCGCCCCCGTGGCCCAGCAGGCCCCGGCGCCGTGTTCCAGCTGCGGGTTCTTCGTCCCGATGGCGGGTGCACTACGCTCTTTTTTCGGCGTGTGCGCCAACGCCTGGTCGCCTTCCGACGCTCGCGTCGTGAGTCTTGACCACGGCTGCGGCGCGCACAGCGAGGCCGTTATGCTGCCTTCCGAGGGACCGCCGGCGGGCCGGACCGTGCTCGACGAGCTGACCCTGGACGTCCTGGTCTGAGGCAAGCGCCGCAGCGCTAGAAGCCCCGACGCCCATTCGCCACCCCCCGCCGCCGAGGCTGGCGGTCTCTCAGCCGTTGGCCCAGGGCTGCTCGGTGGTCGTCACGAGCTGCCCCGTGGCGAGCGCCTCGTCGATGGCAAGCGAGACGAGGTGGTCCTGGCTGGCCTGCGCGAGCGGGTACGGCCCCGGTCCGGGGCGCCCATCACGCACCCACGCCGCCGTGTCGAGCATGAGCGAGGCGATGGCGATCTCCTCGTCCATCAGCCGCAGGCCGCTAAACCGGTTGCGCCACAGCACGTCGAGCCCGAGGCTGATCTGCTCGGTGTCGTGCCCGTCGAGGTTGAGGTCGTGACCGGTCTGGTAGCGCACGAGCGACCCCCGCACGATGGTCTGGGGATCCGCCTCGGCGTCCACGGCAGGGTCGCCCAGGTGGATCACCGACTCGTCGACGATCTCGCCCCTGGTCCCGCGGATGACGATCCGCCTCGCGCGGAGCTGGTTGTGCCACTGGTTGTCGGTGAAGTCGTACAGCCCCGAGCGCCCAGCACCGAAGTCCAGCGTCGCGAGCACCGTCGCCGCGTCGTGCGGCTCGTTGTCGCGGGTCCAGCCGTCGCGGGACAACGGGTCGACCAGCGGCGCGGTGAAGGACCGAGCCAACACCGACACCGGCCCGAAGCCGGCGCCCAGCAGCCCGCGCATCATCGACACGGCGTGGTAGCCGTGTGTCGAGCTGACCTGCACCGACGTGGCGTCCCCGATGACGCCGCGATTCACCAACTCGAGGCGTGCGGCGTGGCCCGGCAGCCGGAGGTACTGCTCGGCGACCTGGACCATACCGGAGTCGCCGACCGCGTCCCAGAGGGCAGTGAGCCCGGGCAGGTCCGGCGCCGGTGGCGTCTCGCACAGCACCGGTACGCCGTCGCTCACCAGTTCGCTGACGACCCCCGGATTCGCCGCCCAGGTGACACTGCTGACGGCCAGGTCCGGCGCCGCCTCGCGCACCAGATCCGAGACGCTGGGGTACGCCGGCACTCCCCACCGGCGGCTGACCTCCTCCCGTGACTCCTGCCGTCGGGCGACGATGCCGACCAGCTCCACGTGCTCGGGCAGCGCCTGCGCCAGCCGGAGGAAGAACTCCGCCCGCCAGGCGTGTCCGACGACCCCCAGCCGGATGGGGCCGGCTGCGGGTGGCGCAGCGGGCTGCACCAGGTGCGGGACGTCGTACGGCGTGCTCATCAGTGGGCGGCGATGTTGCCGCGCCCTCTGCGGACGTACAGGATCGCCAGCAAGCCACCCGCGATCCCCACGGCACACGACCACGGCCACCAGCTGCGGGCACCGGTATGCAGCGCCGGTACGGCCAGCGTGAGCGCCAGCGCGACGCACCACAGCACGACGCCGACGGCCAGGACCCGGGCCGTGTCGACGGCGGCCGGTGCGACCTCGGCCCCCGCGTCGCGTCGACTCTGTTGCGGATTGGAAACGGGCCCGTCTGCCGTACTCACCGGGTCAGCGTAGGCGCCTCTAGCATGTGCGCCATGTCGCATTCCGTATCCACGGCGCCCCAGGTCCGAGTCGGTCCGCTCGACGGCTTCTTCTCGATCACGGCGCGGGGGTCGACCCACGCCCGGGAGGTACGCGGCGGCTTCGCGACCTTCTTCACGATGGCCTACATCGTCGTGCTCAACCCGTTGATCATCGGCACGCAGACCGACGGCAGCGGGACGTTCCTCGGCGGCGGCAAGGCGCCCAACCTGGCCCTGGTGGCAGCGGCGACGGCGCTGGTCGCCGGTGTCATGTCGATCCTCATGGGCGTGGTGGCCAACTTCCCGCTGGCGATCGCTTCCGGGCTGGGGTTGAACGCCTTCGTCGCCTTCGGTATCGCGAAGCTGCCGAAGATGACCTGGCCGGACGCCATGGGCCTGGTCGTCCTGGAGGGGCTGGTGATCACCGTGCTGGTGCTGACCGGCTTCCGCAAGGCGGTGTTCAACGCGGTCCCGCGCCAGCTGAAGACGGCGATCAGCGTCGGCATCGGGCTGTTCATCACCATCATCGGCTTCGTGGACGCCGGATTCGTGCGCACCCCTGCCGGTGCGGCGACGCCGGTCCAGCTCGGTGTCGGGGGGTTCCTGTCCGGGTGGCCGCTGCTGGTCTTCGTGATCGGGCTCGTGGCAATCGTGGTGATGATGGTCCGGCGGGTCCAGGGCGCCATCCTCTACGGGATCATCGGCGGCACGATCCTGGCGGTCGTCATCGAGGCCGTCGGCAAGGTCGGCAGCCGCACCGACGCGACCGGCAAGGTGGTCAACCCGACCGGATGGGGACTCAACGTCCCCAGGCTGCCTAGCTCGTGGCTGGACGTGCCGAACTTCGGACTGCTCGGGCACTTCTCGCTGTTGGGCTCATTCGCCAAGATCGGCATCGTCTCGGCGGTCCTGCTCGTCTTCACCCTCATCCTGGCCGACTTCTTCGACACGATGGGCACGATGGTCGCCATCGGCGCCGAAGCCGGGCTGCTGGACAAGCAGGGCAACCCCGTCGGTGCCCAGCGGATCCTGGTCGTCGACAGCCTCGCCGCTGTGGCCGGCGGGGCGGGCAGCGTGAGCAGCAACACGGCGTTCATCGAGTCCGCAGCCGGTGTCGGCGAAGGGGCGCGGACGGGCCTGGCGTCGGTGGTCACCGGCCTGCTGTTCCTGTGCGCGACCTTCCTGGCCCCCCTGGTCGCCGTGGTGCCGTACGAAGCAGCCACCCCGGCTCTGGTGGTCGTCGGCTTCCTGATGATGCAGCAGGTCAAGGGCATCGACTGGGACGACCTCGAGATCGCCTTCCCGGCGTTCCTGACGATCGTCCTGATGCCGTTCACCTACTCGATCACCGTCGGGATCGGTGCCGGCTTCGTGCTGTACGTCGTGATCAAGGTCGCCCGCGGCAAGTCCCGTGCGCTGCATCCGCTGCTGTGGGTGGTCTCGGCGCTGTTCGTCCTGTACTTCACGATCGAGCCGGTCAAGAGCCTGCTCGGAGTGCATTGAGCAGGCCTGCTCGAAAGTGCATTGAGCAGGCCTGCTCGAAAGTGCACTGACCGCCGGGTCAGCGGGCGCTGCCGTAGCTCCTGGTCGGCGTGACGAGCACGGCCACCCGCCGCTGTCCCACCATCACCCGGTCGTAGGCTTCCCAGTCGGAATGCTGGCCGCCCGCACCGGTGAAGACGTCCCGGAGCAGCGCAGGCAGGCGACCCGGGTCCAAGCCCGGCAGTGGGTCGTCCGGCCCCGCCAGCTCCGCGGTGCCGTCCACGCTGACCCAGGACCAGCCGGCCCGCCAGCTCAGGGTCAGCGCGGGCCGGGCCCGCAGGTGGTTCAGCTTGATCCGACCGTAGGTGACGAAGGCCGCGACCTGCGAGCCGCTGACCGGGTGCCGCAACAGGCCCGCATTGACCAGCGAGGAGTGCGCGGTGCCGTCGGGCCGAAGCGTCGTGACGACAGCGAGGTAGGCGTCCTTGCCGCCGATCGCATCGACCGCGCCCAGTCCTGGCCGGCGCGCTTCGCTCTCGCTCGGCTGACCGCTGACTGTGCTCATGGATGCCTCCCTCACGCGCCTCTTGACGCCGAGCGTCCCAGCGTCGGCGCAACCGCACAACAGCGGTGGCGGGTGCTGCGCGCCAAGCCGCGGCACCGGCGGGCTAAGGTCAGGACGGCGCTGCTCGCGGCGACCACACCCCCTACCTCGAATCGAAGGGATCACCGTGCCTACACGTACGGCTCGCACCGCTTGGACCGGCACGCTCGAGCAGGGCTCCGGCCAGGTCGAGCTCAGCAGCTCGAAGGTCGGCACCTACGAGGTGTCGTTCCCGAAGCGCGCCGCCGAGGACGCCGGTGGCACCACCAGCCCGGAGGAGCTCATCGCCGCGGCCCACTCCTCTTGCTACGCGATGCAGTTCTCGGCCCTGGCCGCAGCGGCCGGCGGCACGCCGCAGTCTGTCGAGGTCACCGCAGACGTCTCGCTCGGCCCGGACAAGGCCGGCGGCTTCATGCTGACCGGGATCAAGCTGACTGTCCGCGGCGAGGTCGAGGGGCTGGACGACGAGCAGTTCGTCAAGGTGGCCGACGAGGCCAAGGCCTCGTGCCCGGTGAGCAAGGCACTGACTGGCGTCGAGATCACGCTCGACGCCGCCCAAGAGACTGCATAGCGTTCGGCAAGCGGTAGCCCGCTACGGAACGACGGCGTCGGCCTCGATCTCGACCAGGAGTGCGGGGTCGATGAGCCTGCTGACCTCGACCATGGACGTCGCCGGCCGGATCGTCGCGAAGACTTCGCCATGGGCTCGGCCGACGTCCTCCCAGCGGCTGATGTCGGTGACATAGATCCGGGTCCGCACCACGTCGTCCAGCCCTGCGCCGAGGTGCTGCAGGGCCAGTCCGATCCGCCGGAGCGCCTCCCGCGCCTGCTCCTGGATGTCGTCGCCGCCGACCGCCCCGCCACCCTCGGCGGCGGCGGTCGTGCCGGCCACGGCCACCCAGTTCCCCACCCGGACGGCCCGCGAGTACCCCACGAGGGGCTCCCATGGCGTGCCGGAAGACACCATCTGCCGCTGCGTCATCAAGCCATCGTCGCCGAAGCCGAAGCCGAAGCCGAAGCCGAAGCCGAAGCCGAAGCCGAAGCCGAAGCCGAAGCCGAAGCCGAAGCCGCGGAAGCCCTAGGTCCGTGCTGCGGCCTGGACACGGGCGATCCACGCCTCCACGTCGGTCGAACTCCGCGGCAGCCCGGCCGACAGGTTCTTGCAGCCGTCGGCGGTCACCAGGACGTCGTCCTCGATCCGCACGCCGATTCCACGCAGTTCCGGTGGTGCGAGCCGGTCGTCCGCCTTGAAGTAGAGCCCAGGTTCGACGGTGAGGACCATGCCTGGCTCGAGAGGAGTGTCGTTGTACTCCTCGCGCAGGGCGAGCGCGCAGTCGTGCACGTCGAGCCCGAGGTGATGGCTGGTGCCGTGGACCATCCAGCGACGGTGGAAGAGCCCGTGCTCCTTGTCCAGCGTCCCCTCCACGTCGACGCCGTCGGGCAGCAGCCCCCAGGCATGGAGGTGCTCGGCGATCACTCGGATTGCCGCGGCGTGCACATCGGAGAACTTCGCCCCGGGGCGGACGGCGGCGATACCGGCGGATTGCGCGGCGTACACCGCGTCGTAGACCCTGCGCTGGGCGTCGGTGAACCGGCCACCGACGGGCAGCGTGCGCGTGATGTCCGCTGTGAACAGCGACTCGACCTCGACGCCGGCGTCCAGGAGGAGCAGCTCGTCCGCCTGCAGGTCTCCGGTGTTCTTGATCCAGTGCAGTGTCGAGGCGTGGTCGCCGCCGGCGCAGATCGAGTCGTAGCCCACCCCGTTGCCCTGGTGCCGCGCGTGCAGCCCGAAGATGCCCTCGACCCAGCGCTCCCCACGGCCGCGTGCGACGGCGTTGGGCAGGCTCGCGGCGACCGCCTCGAACCCCACTGCGGTCGCCGCAACGGCCTGGCGGAGCTGGTCGATCTCCCACTCGTCCTTGACCCGTCGGGCCAACGACAGGTGGTGGGCCAGCTCCTCGTCGGCCTCGGTGAACGCAGCGCCCGCGTCGCCGGCCTCGCCCTCCGCTGCGCCCGGTGCGGCGGAGCGGCGTACCTCGTCCAGCGCCGCGGCCAGGTCGCGGTCGGCGTCACGCACCAAGCGCAGCGGCGTGCTGCCCGCGTCCTTGGCCACCGCGTCGCTCAGCTCGTCGATGTGCCTGGCCGTGAGCCCGAGCTCGGACTCGACGTCCGCGAGGCTGGGCCGCGCACCCACCCAGAACTCGCCGTAGCGCGAGTTACCAAAAAATTCCTCGGTATCGCGTCCGGCCAGCGGCCTGAAGAAGAGCATGGCCTCGTGCCCTCCGCCGGTCGACGGCTCAAGCACCAGGACGGCGTCGGGCTCGCGGTCGGCGCCCAGGCCGGTGAGGTAGGCGAAGGCACTATGCGGCCGGAATACGTAGTCGCAGTCGTTGCTGCGCACCTTCAACCCGCCGGCGGGTACGACGAGCCGGTCGCCCGGGAACGCGGCTGACAGTGCGGCGCGGCGCGGCGCGGCGCGGCGGGCGGCTTCGCACAGCGGGGGCACGCCGGATGGGCGCGGTGCCCACCCGGAGGCGACGAAGTCGCGGAACTCCTCACCGGTCGGCTGGGTACGCGAGGGCGACTGGGCCTGCTTCTCACTCACAACGGTCATCGTGCCACGCGTAGGCGACAGCCACTGCGGCCCGGCGGATAACGGCATACCCGCGGTGGCACTGGCGCGGATCCGATGCCGCCCGGCACGGGTGCCATAGTTCGCCCTATGCCAGGCTCGGTGCCGATCGCGGAGCCGGGCTTCGACGACGGCGAGTCGCTGGGGGCCCGGTTCCGGCAGCACGGCGGGGAGTCGACCCACGTCTACGGCTACGCGATGCGCGGTATGGCGGACGACTGGGACACCGGGGGAGTCGTGCGCGAGATCTGCCGCGACTGGGCGGACGCCCCGCCGGGCAGCGTGGTGCAGCTCCGGCTGCTCGCGGCGGTCTTCCGGGTTGTCCTGCGCGGCGACGCGCCCCAGCTCGCGGCGTACTATCCGGTGCTGGGTGGCGACCTGCCGGCCGAAGGCGTGTGGTCCGTCATGCGCGAGGTGATGGCGGCGCACGCGGACGAGCTGCGCGAAGCGCTCGCCGTGGCACCGCAGACCAACGAGGCTGGACGCTCGCTTGCCCTGCTGGCGGGGCTCTTCGAGGCAGTCCGCCGCTCCGGGCTGTCCGCTATCCGGCTGCTCGAGCTCGGCGCGTCCGGAGGGCTGAACCTCAACGTGGACCGCTTCCGCTTCGAAGGGGACGGCTGGGCGGCCGGACCGGCAGCATCACCGCTGGTGCTCGGGGACGGAATCCGGGGTGCAGTCAATCCCGAGCGGTTCGTCGTCCTCGAGCGGCGCGGGTGTGACGTGGAACCGGTCGACGTCTCGACGGCCGCGGGCCGGCTCCGGTTGACGTCGTTCATTTGGCCGTTCCACCTGGAGCGGCACCAGCGGCTGCGGGCGGCGCTGGCGGTCGCCGAGCAGCATCCCGTCACCGTCGACCGGGCGAGCGCCGGGCAGTGGCTGAGGGCCAGGCTCGCGCCTGCCCCGCCACCCGGGGTGCTGACAGTGGTCTGGCAGTCGATCACGCGGATGTACTGGCCGGCAGAGGAGGTCGCTCGCGTGGGAGCCACGATCGCTCGGGCACGGGAGCGGATGCCGCTGGCGCACGTCGCCATGGAGTATGCCGTCAACGGCCGGGACGCCTTCGCGGAGCTGAGGGTGGACGACGACCTGTTCGCCACCGTCGGCCACCACGGCGGCCCGGTCGAGATGGTTGCCCAAACAGGGGCAGATGGCGCCCGATGACGGTGTGAGGTAAGGCGCAGGTGGGTGAGGGACACTCGACGCCGCTCACCGCCCTCGGTGCTGTCGCATCGGCCGTCCAGGGTGGGCGCAGTGCCTGAGTAGCCTGGGTACGTGCCGATCGACCTGCACACCCACTCGATCCGCAGCGACGGCACGCAGTCGCCGGCCGAGGTGATGTCCTCCGCCCGCTCGGCGGGCCTGGACGTCGTCGCGCTCACCGACCACGACACCACAGCCGGCTGGGGCGAGGCGGCCGACGCCGCAGCCGAGGTCGGCATCGGCCTGGTCCGCGGCATCGAGATCTCCTGCGCGCACGAGGGGATCAGCATCCACCTGCTCGGCTATCTGCAGGACCCGGCGAACCCGGCGCTCCTGGCCGAGATCCAGCAGGCTCGGGACAGTCGGCGCTCACGCGCCCGGCGCATGGTCGAGGCGCTCGCCGAAGATCTGTCGCTCACCTACGAGGACGTCCTCGCGACCGCGGCACCCGAGGCGAGCATCGGACGGCCGCATATCGCCGATGCGCTGGTGACCAAGGGCGTCGTTGCCTCCCGCGACGAGGCGTTCGCCACGCTGCTGCATCCTCGCGGCCCGTATTACGTCAGCCACTACGCCCCGCCGCCGGAGTCCGTGCTGCGCCTGCTGACCGCGGCGGGCGGAGTGGTCGTGATGGCTCACCCCTTCGCACACCGTCGTGGCCGGGTCGTCGGCGACGAGGTGATCGAGGGCCTGGCCGACGCCGGGCTCGCCGGGCTGGAGGTGTGGCACCGCGACCACGACGCAGCGGCGATCGCCCGCGGGGATGCTCTCGCCGCGCGGCTGGGTCTCCTGGCGACCGGGTCGAGCGACTACCACGGAGCCGGCAAGCTCAACCGTCTCGGCGAGAACACGACGAGCCCGGCGGTGCTGGCTCAGATCGTCGAACGGGCAAGCGGCACACCGGTGTTGCCCGCGTGAGCGAGGCGACGACTGGCCCGCGGAGCCTTCAGGAGATGCGCACGTCGCGGCTGCTGATGCGCCGCTGGCAGGACAGTGACCGGGCACCGTATGCCGCGCTCAACGCCGACCCCGAGGTGATGCGCTTCTTCCCCTCCGCGCTGGACCGCAGCGCCAGCGAGGCCAGCGTCGACCGCTTCGAAGGGCTCTTCGATGCCCAGGGCTTCGGGTTGTGGGCCTTGGAACGGCTCGACACGGGTACGTTCATCGGGTTCACCGGCCTCAACCCGATGCCGCCCGGCGTACCCGGCTTCGGGGGCATGGAGGTGGGGTGGCGCCTGGCCCGCGCTGCCTGGCACCGGGGATATGCCACCGAGGCCGCTCGGCGGGCGCTCGAGGTGGGCTTCGGCGAGATCGGGCTTCCGGAGATCTGGTCGATGACAGCCGTCCTCAACACACCGTCACAGCAGGTTATGCGGGCTGTCGGCATGAGCCGGTACGCCTACTTCGACCACCCTCGGATCGACGTGGGCAGCCCCTTGCGCAACCACGTGCTCTACCGGCTGGGCCGGCCGGCCGGCTGACCCGTGCCGCGAGGGGTCGGCATACAGGTCGCCCGGGGGTCGTCGGTGACCCCGGCTACCGTCCCGTCCATGGACGCGATGACGATGTCGGGGGAGGCGCCGACACACAGCCCGGTTCAGCAGGAGTTCGCGGGCATGCCACAGCCGCTGTACTGCGCCAGCCCCAGCCGGCTGCTTGCGTGGGTGGACTGCCCGCGCCGCTACCGGATGCAGTACCTCGACCGCCCGCGCCCGCTCGCCCGGCCGACCAGGGCGCATACGTCCGTCGGGGTCACGACCCACAACGCGCTCCGTGAGTGGTGGCAGCTCCCCTGGGCAGAACGGACACCCGACGCGGGGGCGCAGCTGGTCGCCGAGTCATGGATCGATTCCGGTTTCCGAGACGCAGCGCAGTCGGCCCGATGGCGCGACCGGGCCGGGAGCGCGGTCGCCCGCTACCTGACCGGCATCTCGGGCGGCTGGACGCCGCGCGCCGTCGAGCGAACGGTCGCCCTGAAGACGTCCACCTTGTCCGTGACCGGGCGCATCGACCGGCTGGACGAACGCGGCAGCGAGGTGGTCGTCGTCGACTACAAGACCCGCCGGGTGCCATCGAGCCGAGACGAGGCTCGCACGTCCTTGGCGCTGGCCCTCTACGCAGTGGCGGCGGCGCGGACGTTCGCGCGGTCCTGCTCCCGCGTCGAGCTGCACCACGTGCCCACCGGCGTCGTCGTCGGCCACGATCACACGCCGGAGTCGTTGCAACGCAAGCTAGCCGAGGCCGAGTCGATAGCTGCCGACCTCAGGGTGGCAGACGCCGACTACCGAGAGAGCGGCGCGGATTCAACCCGGTTCGCCCCCCGGCCGACTGCGCTGTGCACGTGGTGCGACTTCCGCGCGCACTGCCCCGAAGGCCAGCAAATGGGCCCGGAGAAGTCATCGTGGGCAGGCCTGGCAGGCGACGTCTGACGGATCCACCGGCCCGAGCTCTACTGGCCCGACTGCACGGGCGCGCCCGGCTGGCCGCCGCGGGTGCGTCGCCGGTTGCGTTGTCGAGGTGACCCGCCTTCGGTGCTCCGTCCGCCGGCCTCGACCGGCTGCGCCGGGCTGCTGGCCTGGTCGCCGCCGGCCGCGCGCTGACGGCGGCCACCGCCGGGACCTGAAGCGTCGCGTGCCGGCTGGCGGCTGGCCCCGGAGTCCGATCCGCTCAGGCGTCCACCGCCCCGCCTGCCGCCGGCGGAGCGTCCGGCGTTGTCGGGCTTGGCATGCTTGCCGGTCTCCCCGAGGTCCTCCACCCGCTCCGCGGACAGGCCCTGCCGGGTGCGCTCCGCGCGCGGGAGCCGGCCGGTCGCGGATACCGGAATGTCGAGGTCGGCGAACAGGTGTGCGGAGGAGGAGTAGGTCTCCTCGGGCTCGGGGATGCCCAGGTCGAGGGCCTTGTTGATCAGTCCCCAGCGCGGCATGTCGTCCCAGTCGACCAGTGTCACCGCGACGCCGGTATTGCCGGCCCGTCCGGTGCGCCCGGTGCGGTGCAGGTAGGTCTTCTCCTCCTCGGGACACTGGTAGTTGACGACGTGCGTGATGCCTTCGACATCGATGCCGCGGGCGGCCACATCGGTGGCGACCAGGACGTCGATCTTGCCGTTGCGGAAGGCCCGGAGTGCCTGCTCACGCGCGCCCTGCCCCAGGTCACCGTGCAGGGGAGCTGCGGCGAACCCGCGCTCGATGAGGTCGTCGGCGACCTTGGCAGCGGTGCGCTTGGTCCGGCTGAAGATCAGCGTCAGACCGCGATCGCGGGCTTGCAGGATGCGGGCCAGCACCTCGACCTTGTCCATCGCGTGGGCGCGGTAGACGAACTGCTCGATCGCCTTGACGGTGTGCCCGTCCTCGACCTCGCCCATTGCCCGGATGTGCGTGGGCTGAGTCATGTAGCGACGGGCCAGGGCCACCACGGCGCCTGGCATCGTCGCCGAGAAGAGCATCGTCTGGCGCGACGTCGGAGTCTGCGCGAGCAGGGTTTCCACGTCCGGCAGGAAGCCGAGGTCGAGCATCTCGTCGGCCTCGTCGAGCACGACCGTCTGCACCGCGGACAGATCGAGATGGCCTTGTTTGGCAAGATCGATCAGCCGGCCGGGAGTGCCGACCACGATCTCCACCCCCCGCTGCAGCGCCTGGATCTGCGGCTCGTACGCCCGTCCGCCGTAGACCGTCAGCACTCGCACTCCGCGCTTGGCGCCGGCCCGCTCGAGGTCACCGGCCACCTGTACGGCGAGCTCCCTGGTGGGAGCGACCGCCAGGGCCTGCGGCTTGCCAGCCTGGGCGAACGAGGCGAAGTCCGGGTCCAGCGGGCTCACCGCCCGCTGGATCATCGGCACGCCGAAGCCGAGGGTCTTGCCCGTCCCGGTCTTGGCCTGGCCGATGATGTCGTGGCCGGCGAGCGCGACGGGCAGCGTCATCGCCTGGATCGGGAAGGGGTGCACGATGCCCGCGCCGGCCAGGGCGTCGACGATGTCCGGGTGGACGTCGAAGTCCGCGAAGGTCAGTGGTGGCGGGGCCGGGAGGGCGTCGGGCAGCGGCGATTGGTCGGGCAAAAGGGTCATGAAGGGTCTACAGCTTCCGTCGGTCGGGCCGATCGGAGGTCTTCGGGGGGGTGGTGCACCACGTCGGGCGGCGCATCGTCGTGCCGATCGGGCACCTGATCAGGATTCCATTCTACGCGCCGGCACTAGCCTGTTCGGTTATGACTGCAGACGACTCGCCCGACATGTCGCCCGCGGCGGTCCGTCTGGAGGCTGCCATGGACCCGTTCACCGGCGACCCGGTGTACCGGGAAGCGGTCGTGGACCTGCTCGGAGCTCTCGCCTACGGCGAACTGACGGCGTTCTCCCGGCTTGCGGCCGATGCGGAGATGGCACCGACGCAGCCGGACAAGGCAGCGGTGGCGGCGCTCGCGGTGGCCGAGTTCCACCACTACGAGGTGCTGGTCGCCCGGTTGAGTTCCATGGGCGTCGACGCCCAGGCGTCGATGGCTCCGTTCGTGCTCCCCGTCGACGGCTTCCACGACCGCACCAAGCCGGGCGGCTGGCTGGAGGGATTGGTCAAGGCGTACGTCGGCGACGGCATCGCGACGGACTTCTACCGCGAGATCGCGGCCTACGTCGACCCGTCGACACAGGAGCTGGTTCATGCCGTGCTCGAGGACCAGGGCCAGGCCGAGTTCGTCGTCAAGGTCGTCAGCGAGGCCATCGCCGCCGATCCGTCCATCGCCGGGCGGCTGGCCCTGTGGGGGCGACGGCTGGTCGGTGAGGCCCTGTCGCAGGCTCAGCGGGTGGCGGTCGAGCGCGATGCCCTGGCCTCCCTGCTGGTGGGCGGTACGCGACGGCCGGGCGCCGACCTGGCCGAGATCGGCCGGATGTTCGCCCGGCTGACCGACGAGCACACGCGCCGGATGACGCTGCTCGGCCTGGCTGCCTGACCGTCCGACATTCGCCACGGTGCGCACGCCACGCGAACGGCCCGCCATACGCGAAAGTCCCAGAGACACACCTTTGCGAGGCCGCGAAAGGTGTGTCTCTGGGACTTGAAGGACGAAGCGGCGCCGACGGAACGCCAGCAGGTGCTAGCGAACTGCCCGTCGACCGGTGACCGCGCCGTAGCCGACGATCAGCGCTGCCGCGACGACGACACCCGCGAGGAACGGGATGATCTTGAACCCGCCATTGCTGTTGCTGTACCCGAGCTGGTAGACGATCCAGGACCCGATGAGAGACCCCAGGATCCCGAGCACGATCGTGACCAGGAGTGAGATGTTCTGCCTGCCGGGCAGCACGAGCCGCGCCAGGGCGCCAATGATCGCGCCAACAATGATGGCGCCAATGATCGTTCCAATCATGAGGCACGACCTTTCTGCGCCGGAGAGGCGCGGTGATGTTGTGTCAGCTTAACCTTGCATATCGCCGAGGAACGGGTTTGTTCCACCGTATCCGTTGCGTGTCGTGACTCAGACGGTACCGAAACCGACCCGACCCTTCTCTGGCGCGCCGATATCCACATACCCCACCGTGGCCACCGGTACGAGCACGACGCGGCCCTTGTCGTCGGCCAGACGGAGAGAGCCTCCGCCGGCGAATGCCTTCTCGACGACCTCGATCACCTCGTCAGCGCTCTGGTCTGACTCCAGGACGACCTCGCGTGCGACGTTCTGCACGCCGATCTTGACCTCCACTGCCGTGGCCTCTCGTTCGTCGGGTGTGAGCTTTTCAGCTTCGTCGAGGCTAACTCCGGGTGGGCGAAATAGCTTCCCGCCCCTACCCGCGGTCGATCTTGGGGAAGCCCCCGAGCCCTCGCCACGCCAGCGCGCCGACCAGCCGAGCCGCCTCGTCACGAGGGATCGAGGACCCCTGCACGAGCCAGTACCGCGCGCAGACCTGCGCCATGCCGGTCAGGGCCACCCCCAGCAGGTGCGCCTGGTCCGCGGGCAGGTCCGTGTCCTCGGCGATGACCTCGGCGATCGCGTCGGCACAGGTAAGCGTCACGCGCTCGAGCCGTTCGCGGACACTGGCCTCGTTGGTCAAGTCCGACTCGAAGACCAGGCGGAAGGGGGCGCCCTCTCGGGCCACGAATTCGAAGTAGGCGCCGACGGTCGCCTGGACCCGCAGCTTGTTGTCCGAGGTCGAGGCGAGGGCAGCGTGCACAGAGTCGGCGAGCTGGCCGCAATGCTGGTCCAGAAGGGCGAGGTAGAGCTCGAGCTTGCCCGGGAAGTGCTGGTACAGCACGGGTTTGGAGACCCCGGCCTGCACCGCGATCTCATCCATGACGGCGGCGTGGTAGCCACCCTCGACGAACACCCGCTGGGCGGCGTCCAGCAGCTGGATGCGGCGTGCGGACCTGGGGAGGCGCACCCCTCGACCCGAGGGAGCCGCGCTGGCAGGACTGGGCGACGTCACCGACATACGGGCCATCCCTTCGTCCCACGACGACCAGACTCCAGCGGTCGCCTACCTGCAGCCGTAGCGGGCACCGGCGGCCAGTACGACGGCGCCGGGCGCCCGCTGCATCCTACCCGCGTGAGACTCGCCGGAGGCGGACGCACGCTCATGTTCTCAGCCGGCGGCGACCGGGAAGCGGTCCCAGACGCGGTGCTCGGCCAGAAGGCTGACCGTCCGCGCGAGCACGTCGCTCGGGTCCGAGCCGAACACGATGCCGGGGGAACCGTCGGGGATGCCGGCCGCGGCGAACGCAGTCTCCGCTCCACCGAAACCGCCCAGCGCCTTGCCGTGCCGGAACGCCTCGCCGAGCAGCAGGGCGCTGCGCGGGTCCGGCGCCAGGGCGCCGGCGACCAGCACGGCGTCGAACTCCACCGACCGGGTCGTGAGCAGTGTCCGCTGCACCGGCAACTCCTGCGGTGTTCCCTGGCCCAGCGTCCCGCCACGAGGACCGATGACCAGCGCCGTCATACCCTCGGCGGTCAGGCCCTCGGCCAGCTGGGCGACCGCGGCCAGGTCGGAGCCGTCGTCGGCGAGGATCCCGACCACCCGCCCGGCCACGGGGAACTGGCCCTTCCCGACCTGCGAAAGCGCGGGGCTCGGTTCGACATCGGCCGGAGGCTCCGTCGCCTGCGGGGTGGGCAGGCCTAGCCCTTGCGCCACCGAGGCGCAGAGCGCGGGGTCGATGTTGGCCAGCGCCGACAGCTGCCGCTCGCGGATGGTCTGCTCGTAGCACTTACCCAGCTCAAACGTGTAGGCGTCGACGATGTGGGCCTGTTCGATCGGCGACATGCTGAGCCAGAACAGCCGGGCCTGGCTGAAGTGGTCGTCGAACGAGGACGGCGCCGCGCGCACCTTGGTGGACGCTGGCAGCGGCTGCGGGAACTCGATGTACCCCCCCGCGTCGGCACCCGCGACGAACGGATTGCCACCGTCGAGGGAGTGCGGCCGGTATGGCGCGATACCGCCGTGGACCGCGCTCTGGTGCATGCCGTCGCGCAGCATGTCGTTGACCGGCGCCTGCGGGCGGTTGATCGGGAGCTGGCCGAAGTTGGGCCCTCCGAGCCGGGTGATCTGGGTGTCGACGTAGGAGAACAGGCGCCCAGCGAGCAGCGGGTCGTCGGTGGCGTCGATGCCGGGCACCATGTTGCCGAGGTGGAAGGCGACCTGCTCGGTCTCGGCGAAGTAGTTGGTGACGTTGGCGTTGAGTGTCAGCAGGCCCACCCGCTGCACCGGCGCAAGCTCCTCAGGGACCATCTTGGTGGGATCGAGCAGGTCGATCCCCTCGAACATCTGGTCCTCGGTGTCGGGCAGCACCTGGATTCCGAGCTCCCATTGCGGGAACGCGCCGGCCTCGATCGAGTCGGCGAGGTCCCGCCGGTGGAAGTCGGGGTCCATCCCGCAGATCAGCTGCGCCTCCTCCCAGACCAGGGAGTGCACGCCGGCGGCGGGCTTCCAGTGCCACTTGACCAGACTCGTGGTCCCGTCCTCGGCGACGAGCCGGAAGGTGTGGACGCCGAAGCCCTCCATCATCCGAAACGAGCGGGGTATGCCGCGGTCCGACATGTTCCACAGCGTGTGGTGCTGTGCCTCGGTGTGCAGTGAGACGAAGTCCCAGAAGGTGTCGTGGGCGCTCTGCGCCTGCGGGATCTCCCGGTCGGGGTGCGGCTTGGCGGCGTGGATGATGTCGGGGAACTTGATCGCATCCTGGATGAAGAAGACCGGCATGTTGTTGCCGACCAGGTCGAACGTGCCCTCGTCGGTGTAGAACTTCACGGCGAAACCGCGGGTGTCCCGGACGGTGTCCGCGGATCCGCGCGAGCCCAGCACGGTGGAGAAGCGCACGAAAACGGGGGTCTCGACGTCCTCGGCCAGGAATCCCGCCTTGGTGACCTTGGCGGCCGTGCCGTAGGAGCGGAACACCCCATGTGCCGCGGCGCCGCGCGCGTGGACCACCCGCTCGGGGATGCGCTCGTGGTCGAAGTGGGTGATCTTCTCGCGCAGATGGTGGTCGCGCAGCAGGACCGACCCGCGTGGCCCTGCCTTGAGCGAGTGGTCGGTGTCCGGCAGCCGGAGCCCCTGCGACGTGGTGAGGTAGGCGCCGGCTTGGCTCCGGGAGTCCATCGGCGCGCCGGTCGGGGTGCCGGTCGGTGATACGGCCTCGGGCGCCTGCTGGTCCGCCTTGGGCGGCAGCGGGTCGACCGGCTCGACCGGCTCGGCCAGGGTCGGCGGCTCGATGCCCGGGACCCCGGGCGCGATGGCGGATTGGGGTGGCCCCGCCTGGCGGGACTCGGGCGCGGACTCGGGCGGGGAGGGGACCATGACTGCTCCGTCGGCTCAGGGAGGATGCGTCGGACGTTGGCAACATACCCAGACAGGCCTGCGGCGAACCGCCGGGGGCGGTCCACCCGATCGGTCACGCACGCAGTCGAACCGGGCGGGGTCTCCCGGCTCGTGCCCAGCCCCGGGTAGCCCCGGGTAGCCTCGGGCCATGGCGTTCCCCCCGCTTGTCCAGCCGGGTCCGCCGCTGACGGCGCAGGAGCTCGAGCGGTACGGTCGGCACCTGCTCCTGCCCGATCTGGGGATGGAGGGGCAGCGACGGCTGAAGAACGCCAGGGTGCTGGTCGTGGGGGCCGGCGGGCTGGGATCGCCGGCTTTGCTGTATCTCGCGGCTGCCGGAGTCGGCACGATCGGCATCGCCGACGCCGACGTCGTGGACACGTCGAACCTGCAGCGCCAGATCGTGCACGGCTCCGCCGACGTCGGCCGGCTCAAGACGGAGTCGGCGCAGGAGACGGTCTCGCGGGTCAACCCGCTGGTGACGGTGGTGCGTCACGACGTCGTCCTCGACGCGCGCAACGCGATGGAGGTGCTCGCGGGCTACGACGTGGTCCTGGACGGCACTGACAACTTCCCGACCCGCTACCTGCTCAACGACGCCTGCGTGTTCAGCGGCATACCGTGCGTGTGGGGCTCGATCTACCGTTTCGACGGGCAGGCCAGCGTGTGGTCGCCGGCGATGCAGGGCCCGTGCTACCGCTGTGTATTCCCGGAGCCGCCGCCTCCCGGCATGGTGCCGTCGTGCGCCGAGGGAGGTGTCCTCGGCGTGCTGTGCGGAGTGGTCGGGTCGGTGCAGGCTGGCGAGGCGCTCAAGCTGATCACCGGTATCGGCGACCCGCTCGTCGGCAGGCTGCTCGCACACGACGCGTTGCGGCAGTCGTGGGACACGTTGCCGGTGCGGCCCGACCCGTCGTGCGCGCTGTGCGGCCCCGCTGCGACAGTGACCGAACTCGTTGACTACCAAGCGTTCTGTGGCGTGCCGAGTGGGCAGCGCCCGCCTGAGGAGGAGATCTCCGCTGCGGAACTGCGCGCCCTGCTTGACACGACCGACTCGGGTCAGGGCACGGATACTGTTGTCGTGGATGTGCGCTCGCCTGCAGAGCGGGCAATCGCCAGCATCCCCGGGGCTGTTGCGGTCGAGATGAGTGAGTTCCGTTCGGGCGCAGCGCTATCGGCGGTGCCGCAGGACCGGCCGGTGGTCCTCTACTGTGCGTCCGGGGTGCGATCGGCCGAGGCGACGTCGATCCTGCGCGCGGCCGGGCGGGCCGACGTACGGTCGCTGAAGGGTGGCATAGCCACCTGGTTGCGGGCAGGCGACTGCGGGCAGTGAGGCCGGCGAGGTGACCCCGGCCGACGGGCTAGGCGGATCCCTGCCCGACTTCGCCGATGCGGTGCTCGACCTGGTTGACCAGGTGCCGGAGGGCATGGTGGTCACCTACGGCGATGTCGCCGAGATGCTCGGCAGCAGCGGACCGCGCCGGGTGGGCAACGTGCTTTCGCGGTACGGCGGGATGACGGCCTGGTGGCGCGTCCTGCGAGCCGGCGGCGACCCGCCCGTAGGCCTCGAGGAGGAGGCGCTGGCCCACTATCGCGCCGAGGGCACGCCGCTCGTGGGCTTCCCGCTGACGGCCCGGCGGGTGGACCTGGCGCGCGCTCGCTGGGCCGGCCCCGAGTGAGTTCGGTCCCGCCCGGGTTCTCCCCGTCCGAATCGGCAGGGCATGTCGGCGACCCATGGTCCAATCGCCTCGTGCTGAAGCTGCGCCGCGCGCCGGGACCGGTCGACCAGAGCGGTCGACCCGGCGCGCCTGACGCATCCGGCGCAGGGGCCGCAGGGGCCCCGCAGCATGCGGACGCGCCGACCGTGTCTCAAGCGCCACGACTGGACGAGCGGCAGCAGGAGGCCGTCCGGCAACGAGGCCCGGTGCTCCGGGTGCTCGGGGCGCCCGGCACCGGCAAGACCACGACCGCGATGGAGGTCGTGGTCGACCGGGTGCGACAGGACCACCTGCCGCTGGACGGAGCGCTGATCCTGTCGCCGTCGCGGCGCTCGGCCGCGGCGCTGCGCGAGCGGATGACGGTGCGGCTGGGCGGCACCTCCACCGAACCGCTCGCGCGAACGCCCGCCGCCTTCGCCTTCGGCATCCTGCGGCAGGCGGCTGCCCTGCGCGGCGACGGCCCCCCGCGGCTGCTCAGCGGGCCCGAGCAGGACGTTCTCCTGCGTGAATTGCTCGCCGGGCACGCGGCCGGCGAGGGCACGCTTCCGCAGTGGCCGGAGCGGGTCCGCCCGGCGCTGGCGACCCGGGGCTTCCGCGCCGAGCTGCGCGAGTTGTTGATGCGCGCTGTGGAGCGAGGTTTGGAGCCGCAGCGGCTGGCCGAGCTCGGGGAACAGCACGGCCGGCCTGATTGGGTTGCCGCGGCGCAGGTCCTGCACGAGTACGACGAGGTCACCGCCGTCTCCCGGCCCGGCTCCTACGATCCCGCCGCGATTCTCGGGGCGGCCGCCGACCTGCTCGAGGATGACCCCGAGGCACTGGACCGCCTGCGGAGGGCGCTGCGGTTGGTGGTGGTGGACGACGCGCAGGACCTGACGCCGGCCGCCCAGCGCCTGCTGCTCACGGTTGTCGGCCCGGGCACCGATCTGGTCCTGCTCGGCGACCCCGACGCGGCGGTCCAGACCTTCCGCGGGGCGGACCCGCACATCCTCGGCACCCATTGGTCGGGTTTCGGCGACGGCCCGACCGTCACCCTCGGCACGGCATACCGGCTGCCTGCCGCGATGGTCGCGGTGAGCGGGCGCGTGGCGGCGCGAATCGGCGCCGCGGGGGGAGTGGAGCATCGCACGCCGCGGGCGGTCGCCCCCGGCGGCTCTGTGGAGGTGCACCTGCTGCGGTCCGCGGCCCAGGAGGCGGCGCTGGTCGCGGCGACGTTCCGGCGGGCGCACCTGGTCGACGGGGTTCCGTGGTCGCAGCTGGCCGTGGTGATGCGGGGGCAGGCGCTGATGACCACGATGCGGCGCGTCCTGCTCGCTTCGGGTGTGCCGGTGTCCGTGCCGTCGGTCGAGCTGCCCGTGCGCGACGAGGTGGCGGTGCGCCCGCTGCTGATCCTGCTCGAGCTCGCGCTGCGTTGTGCGCAGGGTGAGCTGAGCGTCGCCGACCCGGTGGACGCGCGGGGCGGCTCCTCGAGAACGCGGCCTGGGCCGGCCGAATACCAGGCCGTCGTGGACCTGCTGCGTTCACCGATCGGCGGCGCCGATGCGGTGTCGTTGCGCCGGCTGCGCCGCGCGCTGCGACGCGAGGAGCTGGCGGCCGGCGGAGGGCGCAGCAGCGACGAGCTGCTCACCGCCGCGGTGCTGAGCCCAGCCGGCTCCTCCTACCTGGCCCTGCTGGGTCACGACGGCCTGGCGGCACGGCGGCTGGCCCGCGCTCTGGCGGCCGGGGTCGAGGCGGCCCGCACGGTCGCCGACGGATCCGACGGATCCGACGGATCCGGCGCCCGGCGGTGGGCGCCTGGCGTCACCGTCGAGACCGTTCTCTGGGCGATCTGGGATTCGACCGGTCTGGGCGAGTCGTGGCGCCGCACGGCTCTCGCCGGAGGGACCGCGGGCCTGCGTGCCGACCGCGACCTCGACGCGGTCCTCGGGCTGTTCGATGCGGCTGCCCGGTATGTCGACCGCCTGCCGTCGCTGGGTCCGGCCGAGTTCCTCGAGCACATCCGCAGCCAGGACGTGGCAGGCGACACGCTGCTGGCCCGGGCATCCGGCACCGACACCGTCGAGCTGCTGACGCCTGCGGCTGCCGCGGGTCGGCAGTGGCGCCGTGTCGTCGTCGCCGGCGTCCAGGAGGGAGTGTGGCCGGACCTGCGGCTGCGCGGGTCGCTGCTCGGCTCGGAGCACCTCGTCGACGTGCTGACCGGCCGTGGCTCGACGCTGCGTGCGGCGCAGGCCGCGGTGCGCTACGACGAGACCCGCCTCTTCCTCGTGGCGGTCACCCGGGCCAGCGAACAGCTCCTCGTCAGCGCCGTCCGCAGTGACGAGGAGCAGCCCTCGGACTATCTGGACCTCGTCGACCCCGCGGCCGGCGCCGAGGACGCGAGCCTGCGGTCATTCACCGCCGTCGACCGGCCGCTGACGTTGCCCTCGGTCGTGGCCCAGCTCCGCCGCGAGCTGGTGCGCCATGCCGATACCGATCCCGGTGCCGATACCGATACAGGGGCCGATGCAGGGGCCGGTCCCCACCGCGACCTGGCGGCCCGCCGGCTGGCCAGGCTCGCCACTGCCGGCGTGCCCGGCGCCGATCCCAGCTCGTGGTGGGCGATGACCGGGCTCAGTGACGATCGAGCATTGCGCAGCGACGGCCGTGCCGTCACGGTCTCGCCCTCGAAGGTCGAGGGCTACCAGAGGTGCGGCCTGCGCTGGTTGCTCGTCGCCTCCGGCGGGGACGGGCCCCGTCACCCGGCCAGCGACATCGGCACCCTCGTGCACGACATCGCGGCCGAGCTGGGCGATGTGGACGAGGCGACCCTCCAGGCCGAGGTGAGCGCTCGCTGGGGACGGCTCGGGCTGCCCGAGGGGTGGCTGTCCCGGCGGCAGCGCACCGAGGCGCAGGCGATGGTCAGCCGGCTCGTCCAGTACGTCGCTTCCGCACGGCGGGCGGGCTGGGAGCGGGTGGGAGCAGAGCTGCCGATGCGGGTCGACCTGGACTTCGGCACGCTGACCGGCCGCGTGGACCGGCTCGAGCGGGGTCCGGGCGGCGCGTTGAGGGTCGTGGATCTCAAAACGGGCACCGGCAAGCCGAGCGCTGCTGATCTCCTGCGCCATCCTCAACTCGGCGCCTACCAGGTCGCGCTCGATCGCGGTGCTTTCGCCGAGCACGGGTCGGGGTCTGCTGGTGCCGCGTTGCTCCAGCTCGGCAAGGCCGCCAACAAGGACGTCACCTTGCAGTCCCAGCGGCCGCTGGCGCAGGACGAAGAGCCCGGCTGGGCGCAGGAGCTGCTGCGCGGAACGGCGGAGGGTATGTCCGGGGGTCGCTTCATGGCCACCGTGGGCGACTGGTGCCGGATCTGCCCGGTCCGGACCAGCTGCCCGCTGCAGCCTGAAGGAGAGCAGATCTGATGGCCGAGGTTGCCTGGTCCGCCGACCAGCTCGCGGAGGTGGTTGGCAACCCCTCGCCTACGGACGAGCAGCGCAGGATCATCGAGGCGCCGCCGCGCCCGTTACTCGTCGTGGCGGGCGCCGGGTCCGGCAAGACCGAGACGATGGCCTCGCGGGTCGTCTGGCTGGTCGCCAACGGTTTTGTCGACCCCGACCAGGTGCTCGGCCTGACCTTCACCCGCAAGGCCGCAACCCAGCTCGCCGAGCGCATCGGGCGGCGCCTGCGCCGGCTGAGGCAGGAAGGACTGTGGACTCCTGCGCCGGAGGCGGACGGCGCAGAGGTACTGGGCGGCACGCCCACAGTGTCGACATACCACTCGTACGCCGGCCGCCTGGTCGGCGAGCACGCCCTGCGGATCGGGTACGAGCCGCAGTCCCGGTTGCTAACCGAGGCCGCGGCGTGGCAGCTCGCTGCCGAGGCGGTCGAGCGGTTCGACGGACCGCTGGAGCTCCTGCGGACCCCAAGCTTGCCGAACGGCCCGGCGTTCTCGACCATTGTCGGCGCGGTGGTCGACCTGGCCGGCGAGATGGCAGAGCACCTGCTCGAGCCCGAGCGGGTCGAGCAGTTCCTCGACGACTTCGAGCAGCGGGTCGGATCGCTTCCGGGCGGGGCAGGGCGCGCCGTCAGGGACGTGCGCACTCTGCGCGCGGTCCTCCAGGCGCGCAGATCGATCCTGCCCCTGGTCAGCGCGTACTCCCAGCTCAAGCGCGAGCGCGACAGCCTCGACTTTGCCGACCAGATGGCGCTGGCCGCCCACCTCGCCCAGCGGTGCCCCGACATCGGCGAGGTGGAGCGGCAGCGGTTCGGTGCGGTGCTGCTCGACGAGTTCCAGGACACCAGCGAGGCGCAGCTCGTGCTGCTCAGCGAGCTGTTTGCGCCCAGCACGCAGGACACCTGCGTGACCGCTGTAGGCGACCCCAACCAATCGATCTACGGCTGGCGGGGTGCCAGCGCCACGACGCTCCGCCGCTTTCCCGAGGTATTCCGGGGCTCGGGCGCGGCCGCCTCGGTCCTGCCGCTGTCGACGAGCTGGCGCAACGACCAGGTGATCCTCGCCGTCGCCAACACGACCTCCGCACCGCTGCGACACCGGGCGGGGGCGGGTGTTCCGCAGCTACAGGCTCGCCCGGGCGCTGGGGTGGGGCGGGTGCTCGCCGCCCGGCTGCTGACGATCGAGGACGAGGCGGCTCATGTCGCCGAGTGGGTCGACCGGCATTGGCGCGGCGCGGCGATCGAGCAGGCCCTCCATCCGGACGGCAAGGCGCTCAGCGCAGCCGTGCTCTGTCGCAAGCGCTCGCAGTTCCCCGCGGTAGTCGACGCGCTGAAACAGCGGAACCTCCCGGTCGAGGTGGTCGGTCTCGGCGGTCTGCTCACGACTCCGGAGATCATCGACATCGTCGCGCTGCTCCAGGTCGTGCAGGACCCGACCAGGGGCGACCACCTCATGCGGCTGCTCACCGGTCCGCTGGTCCGGCTCGGTCCAGCCGACCTCGACGGACTTGGTGAGTGGGCCCGGAAGCTGACCCGCAAGGGCGCCGTCGTCGCCACCGCCGGGCCCGCGGTCAGGGACCAGGCGCCGGACAGCGCGGATGAGGTCGGCATCGTCGAGGCGCTCGAGATCCTGCCGTCGCCGAGCTGGACCGGCCGGCAGGGCGAGCGGATATCGGCCGAGGGGCTTCGGCGATTGGCGGGACTGGCGGACCTCATCGGGCGGCTGCGGGAGCTGACCGGCCTGCCACTTGCCGATCTCGTCGGTGCGGCCGAGCGGGCCCTCGGCCTGGATATCGAGGTGCTGGCTCGGCCGGAATACGACCCCACAACGGCCAGGGCTCATCTGGACGCCTTCGCGGACGTGGCCGACACGTTCTCGACGTCAGCGGAGCGGCCGACGCTCGGCGGCTTCCTGTCCTGGCTGGACGCGGCGAAGGAGCAGGAGCGCGGGCTCGACAAGGGATACATCGAGTCCTCGGACGCCGCCGTACAGGTGCTGACCGTGCATGCCGCCAAGGGGCTGGAGTGGGACATCGTCGCAGTCCCGGGCCTGGTCGAGGGATCCTTCCCGGCCCTGCAGAGCAGCACCAGCACGTGGCGAGACGGTAGGTGGGCCGTCCCGGAGCCGGCCGACAAGGGATGGACCAGCGGACTCGACGGGGTCCCCTACGACCTGCGCGGCGACCGGGACGGCTTGCCGCACCTGCCCTGGCGAAGTGTGCCCGACCTGACGGCACTCGACGCCGCGCTGAAGTCGTTCGTGGCTGCGGGGGGCCAGCACAGCGTCGCGGAGGAGCGCCGGCTGGGCTACGTCGCCTTCACCCGCGCTCGGCGCGAGCTGCTGTTGACCGCGCCGATCTGGGCCGAGGCCACCACGCCGCGGGTGACCTCGCGGTTCTTGACCGAGCTTGTGGATCCTGTTGTCGGGGAGCCGAGTGCGGTCACGGTCAGCCACTGGGAGCCGATGCCGGAGCCGGTGATCGACCCGTTCACCAAGGTGGTCAACCCGCGCACGGTCGAGCCCATGTCAGCCTCGTGGCCCGGCGACCAGATGGCCCGGCGGCGAGAGGTGCTGAGCGACGCGGTGCTAGCCGTCCAAGCGGCGCGGGATCCGGGCACTGCGGTGCCGGACGGGGAGCCGGACGGGATGCTCGATCACGAGGTGACCCTGCTGCTGGCCGAGCGGGCAGCGGCCGAGGCGGTGCGCCGAGACGGCGTCACCGATGTATTCGTGAAGCCGCACCTCTCGGCGTCCAACGTGGTCGCCCTGGCTGCCGATCCGGATGCCTTCGCGATCGAGCTGCGCCGGCCGATCCCCTCCGCGCCAGCCCTGGCTGCGCGTCGGGGGACCGCCTTCCATGCGTGGATCGAGCAGCACTTCGCCCGGGCGGCGATCGTCGACGTACTGGAACTGCCGGGCAGCGCCGACGACGACCCCGGCGACGATGGTGACCTGCCCGCCATGAAGGCGCTCTTCCTCGCCAGTGAATGGGCCGAGCGCACGCCGGAGGCGATCGAGGTGGCGGTCGAGACCGTCGTCGACGGCATCGCGATCCGGGGGCGGATCGATGCGGTGTTTTGCCGGCCGGACGGCGGCTTCACCGTCGTCGACTGGAAGACCGGGGCCAGACCGACCGGACGCGGGGCGCTCACCCGGGCGATGCAGCTCGGCGCTTACCGGCTGGCGTTCGCCCGTCTCCGTGGCGTGCCGCCGAGCCGGGTCGACGCGGCCTTCTACTACGCGGCAACCGGCGAGACGGTGTGGCCGCAGGTCCCGGACGAGACGTCGCTGCGCAGCGTCTTGTCGCGGATCGGCGCGTGATGGCCTAGTCGGGCCCGCCGGTTCCGGTGGTCTCGGTCGGCCCGGTGGTCTCGCCGGGTGTCGTCCCAGCCGGTCCGGCACTGTCGTCGGTGGACGCGCCCCCAGTGCTGGCGCGGACCCCCGAATCGCTCGGCGCGGTGAAGCGGCGAAGGTCGCCGACGTCGATGATTTCCGTCTGCTCCGCGCCGCCGGCGTAGCCCGGCGAACGGCGCCCGCCCGTCGCCGCTTGCGCGGAGGAACCTGATTCGGGGCGCTCGAGGTCGTAGCCCGCCTCGTCCGGGTCGTCGGCGTCGGCGTCGGCGTCGGCGTCGGTCGGCGCGTTCGCGTCGCTGGCGGGGCCGGGCGGCGCAGGCGGAGGCCGCTCGTCCTGGGTGAGCGGGTGGGCAGAGCCGACCTTGACGCGGGCCTCGAGGTCCCGCAACCGGGTCACCTCGAACTCCACCAGCTCCGGCTCGTCAGCAGCCAGCGCCCGTAGCAGGCCACCGACGACGGCAAGCTCGCTAGCCAGCTGAGCCCGGCGGCGCAGGTGCGGGTCCGGGCGCTCCGCCCTGCCGTGCGCATACGCCTCCAGGGCCGTATCCAGCGCTGCCGGCGGTGCGTACGCCACAAGGCCGGCAAAGTCGTCGGCGGGGTCCGCCACCTGGGCATGCTCCCACCCGGTCAGCGCGCGGACGTGACCGCTGGCGGCGTCCCCCTCGTCGTCGAAGGTGATCAGGATGTGCCGGCCCGTCAACGCGCCATGGGTCGGGGTGGGCGCGAATCGCCACAGCGTCAGCTCTTCCAGCGCCCGTTCCCAGCGCTCGAGCAAGCCGCTCGGCACCGAGCCGGTCGCCGCCGCGCGGTCGAGCTCGGCCAGCCGGCGGGTCCGGTAGCTCTCCGGGTCGTACGCCGGGACGCCGGCCTCGTCGTACAGAGCCAGGTCCACGTTGTGCAGCTGGGCGACCGTCCGGCCGATCTCCGCCGCGAGCCCCGGCCCCTCGGGCAGTCCGGCGAGGTCAATCGGATGCCCCGGGAGATGGGGGTAGACCATGGCTCGTCCGCCGCCTTTGAGAGTCGCGAACCCGCGGGGAGCCGGCACCGCGAACGGCAGGCGCCGCGCCAGCAGTCCGAGCAGGGCGACCGTAGCCTCCATCTGCGCCGACGCCGCCTGGCTGACCGGCGCACGGACGATCCAGCGGCGGTCCTGGCTGTCCTGGACCACGGCGACCTCGAACTGCTGGCCGGCCTGAGCGGCGACGCCCTCGACGGTGACGGGGTCCAGTCCGGGGACGGCGGAGCTGGCGAGCGCGGCGAGGACCAGCGGGCTTCGAGTCACCCCCAAACCGTATGCCGCGCGCCCGCCATACAGTGGCAGGCGTGAGCCGAGCCGACGAAACTCTGGTCGACCTGGCTCTGGCCCGCGGCACGCTCGACCGCGAGGGAGCGCTGCGCAAGGACGGCGGCCTGTTGGCCCGGCTGCTCCGCGACCGAGACACCCGGGTTTTGGAGCTGACCGACTCGGCCGCGCGGACCAGCCCCACCGTGCCGACGGTGGACGGGAGCCGACTCCAGCTTCGGGGTCCCGAGCCCGAGGACGCCGGGCGGTTGGCGATGTTCCTCGGTTCGGACGCGAGCGGAACGGCATACCTGGCAGTGGTGACGGGGGGGAGCGAAGGGGCGGACGGCGCGCCGTCCAAGGGTGCGCGTCCCTCGGGTGGAGAGCCGGCGGCGACATTTCGCGAGCAGGCCGGCGCGACGCTGCGCGAGGTGGGGGTGCGGCTCTCGGCCCGGGACGCAGGCCTGTTCACCACCGCCCAGGCGCTCGCCAACTGGCATGCGGCGCACACCCATTGCCCCCGCTGTGGCGCCCTGACCGAGCCCGCGGAAGCAGGCTGGACGCGCCGCTGCACGGCAGACTCGACCGAGCACTACCCCCGGACCGACCCGGCGGTCATCATGTCGGTCCTCGACGATCACGACCGGCTGCTGCTGGCCCGGGCACCGCAGTGGCCCGCCGGACGCGTCTCGGTGCTCGCCGGATTCGTGGAGCCGGGCGAGCCGCTGGAGGCCGCGGTGGCCCGTGAAGTGCGCGAGGAGGTCGGCATCGCCGTCACCGATGTGCGCTATCTCGGCAACCAGCCGTGGCCGTTCCCGGCCTCGCTGATGGTCGGCTTCTCGGCCCGGGCCCTCGACACCGAGCTGCTGCCGGATCAGGACGAAATCGCCGAGGCGCGGTGGTGGTCCCGGAGCGAGCTCGCCGCCGCGGTAGGGGAGCGCACGGTCCTGCTGTCGCCGCGGCTGTCCATCGCGCGGCGACTCATCGAGCACTGGTACGGCGGTCCGCTCGGACCGCCCGGCGAGCCGGAGTGGGTGCGCGGCTAGCGCCCGTCACCGGCTTCGTCGCGCTGCTCGGGCGCCCACGTGGTCTGCCCGCTCAGGACAGGCGCGCCCGCACCTCGGCGAGGGAGGGGTTCGTCGCTGCCGTGCCGTCGGCGAAGACGAGCGTCGGGACGGTCTGGTTGCCGCCGTTGACGCTCATCACGTAGTCGGCACTCGCCGGGTCCTGTTCGATGTTGACCTCCGTGAACGCGATGCCTTCGCGGCTCATCTGGCTTTTCAGCCGGCGGCAGTAACCGCACCATGAGGTGCTGTACATCCGAACGGTCCCCGGAGAAGGGGGGGCGACGACGGCGGTCATGCGGGTCTCCTACGGGCGGGGCGGTGGAAGGCTCTCGACATGCTCAACCGATCGGTCGCGGCATTGCTTCCCGGCCGGCGGCAGACCGGATCCGTCCCGAGCGCGGCAGTGGCCGTCCACGCCTGTAGTGGCGGACGGGTCAGACCGCTCCGCCGGGTCTACGAACTCCGCCGGGTCCGCCTCGTGCCGGTCCATCCCGCTCCAGACCGACCGTAGGAACGGGTCGAGGGTGACCACGGCGTAGCAGACGGCGCCGACGACCAAGCTGGTGGTGAGATCGGTAGCCGTCACCAGGACGCCCGCGAGCAGCGCACCAAACGGGATGCCCGCCCACGCGATCCCGTTGACGGCGCTCAGCACTCGCGCCTGCAGGCGGCGCGGGATGAGGTCGTACTGCACTGCGCCGAGCACCGGATTGATAGCGCCGGCGGCCAGGCCGGCAGCGCCCCATACGACGAGGACCGACCAGTAGGGGGCGGGCAGCGCGAGGACGACCAGCCGCGGCGCGCCGGCCACCAGGAACGCGACCGCGTAGGTCCAGCGCCGCGGCAGCCGCCCGCCCTGCGCAGCCATCAGCGCCGCACCGGCGACGGCACCGGCGCCCATCACCGCCACGACGACCCCGAGCCGCGCCGTCCCGCCATACCTCGCCTGGGCCCAGAGCAACAGCAGCAGCCCGGAGACCGCCGCGTCTACGAAGTTGGTGAAGAGCACCATCGTCCCGATCGAACGCAGCAGCCGGTCGCGGAACAGGAACTCCAGGCCGTCGCGCAGCTCGCCGAGGTAGGACTCGGTGTGCGGCGGCTCGTCGTCCGGGGCGCGGTCGGTGCCGGTGGCCAGACCAGCGGGAGATCCGTCGGTAGCACGGGTATCGCCCGCGCTGGCGGGTACCAGGATGACCAGGAGGACGGCGGCGGCGAGGAACGACAGGGCGTCGAGCACGACGACGTCGGCGGCGCCGATGACCGCGATCAAAACGCCACCGATCGGAGCCCCCAGCAGTGACGCGGCTCGGCCCGCCCCGTCGAACAGGGCGACGGCCCGGTCGAGAGGGACACCCGCCGCGCTGGCGACCGCCGGCAGGATGACCTGGGTTGCGGTGTCGGCCGGCCCCCGGAACAGACCGGCCACGAAGACCAGGGCCAGCAGCGGCGCCACGCCTAGCCCGCGAGCCCACACGAGCGGGATCGCCACCATCGCCGCAGCCGCTACCAGATTGCCGACGACGGCCACGCGCCGGCCGCCGATGCGGTCCACGAGCGGTGCGCCGAGGACCTGCAACACGACGTACGGCGCGATCTCCGCGGTGCCTACCAGGCCGGCGGTGACGGGGCTGTGCGTGGTGGTCAGCACGAGCCAAGGGAGGGCGAGCTGCGACATCCGTGTCCCCGCGCTCGACACGGTCTCGGCGACCAGCAGGGCGCTCAGTCCCCGGCGCCGCCCGGCAATCGGGGGCCGCGGGCCAACCGCCTTGGGCCCGGCGGCCGTCATGACGGCAGGCCCGGTGGGTCCTGGTCGGGACGCGGGAACAACTGGTATTGAGCGGCGTAGACGACCGCCTCCGCAGGTACGCCATCCGTCCCCGGATGTAGATCCGGGTCGTTGCGGCGGTAGCGCGCCAACAACGCCGCGACATCGATCTCGAGCTGGCGTGCCTCGGCGAGGGTGAGCCGCAGCGGGAGGTCGCTGAAGGTGCTCACGTCCTGCCATTCCTGCGGCCAGGCGTAGGCGTTCGACAGCCACCGGCGAGCACTGTCGACGTTGGCTGACAGCACCGCGTGCAGGTAGTCCTCGGTCGCCGCCACCGCGGCAACGTCGTCCGCCGGTGGTGACTGTGTGTAGGTGGACCGCCGCGCCGCCTTCCACCACCGCTCCCGGCCGCCGGTCGCCACGTGCTCGGCGAGGTCCGTCGCGTCGGCGTCCACGACGAACCCGGCGGCGGCGAGCTGGCGCAGGTGGTAGCTGGTCAAGCCGGAGGACTCGCCGCAGTGCGCGGCCAGCTTGGTCGCGGTCGAGGGCCCGTAGACGCGCAGCAGCCCGAGCAGGCGAAGCCGGAGAGGGTGGGCCAAGCCCTGCAAGGCGGCAGCATCGGTGACCACGTCGCGCTCGGCGTCGAAGAGCGGACTGACGACGTTCGGACTGGCCGCTTGGGGGGGTGGATCGCTCATTTGCGCAGACTATCTCTTGCAAACAAAGCCTTGTAAGCGCGCCGACGGCCGCCTGCGCTTTCGGTGGCGTTCGGCGCCGTCGCCCGTCGCCGTCGCCCGTCGCGTTCGGCGCCGTCACCGCACGTCACCCCCGTCTGACACGATCTCGGGTGATGAACGCTTCTCCCACTGCCGACGCCGTCCTGGCTGCACTCGACCCCGAGCAGCGCCTTGTGGCGTCCTCGCCCACCGGAGCGATGTGCGTCCTGGCCGGGGCCGGCACCGGCAAGACGCGGGCGATCACGTCGCGCATCGCCTACGCCGTCCACAGCGGGGTGTACCAGCCGCAGCAGGTCCTGGCGGTCACCTTCACGGCGAGGGCCGCGGGGGAAATGCGCAGCCGGCTGCGAGGACTCGGGGCCGCCGGGGTGCCTGCGCGGACCTTCCACGCGGCGGCCCTGCGCCAGCTGCACTACTTCTGGCCGCGCGCGATCGGCGGGGCCGCGCCGGAAGTGCTGCCGCACAAGGCACGCGCGGTCGCCGAAGCCGCGACGCGGCTTCGGCTACAGCTGGACCGGGTCGGCATACGCGATCTGGCTGCCGAGGTCGAGTGGGCCAAGGTCAGCATGCTCACGCCCGACACGTATGCCGCCGCGGCCCGCCTCGCAGGGAGGGACCCCGCCGGGCTGGACCCGACCGCGATGGCACGGGTGCTGCAGACGTACGAGGAGGTCAAGGCGGAGCTGGGGGTCATCGACTTCGAGGACGTCCTGCTGATCACCGTGGGCATCCTGGCCGAGCGGGGCGACATCGCGGCCGCAGTCCGGGCGCAGTACCGCTACTTCGTCGTCGACGAGTACCAGGACGTCAACGCCGTCCAGCAGCGCCTGCTCGAGCTGTGGCTCGGCGGCCGAGAGGACATCTGCGTGGTCGGCGACGCCGCGCAGACCATCTACTCGTTCACCGGCGCCAGCCCACGTCACCTGCTCGACTTCCCGCGGCGGCATCCGGGAGCGCAGGTCGTCCGCTTGGTCCGCAACTACCGGTCCACGCCGCAGATCGTCGGGTTGGCCAATGTCGTCGTCCGGCCCAAGGGTCGCCAACTGCCCGACGTGGTCCAGCTCCAGGCCCAGGGCTCGCCGGGACCCGTGCCGACGCTGACGGCCCACCCCGACGAGGTAGCCGAAGCCGCGTCGGTGGCGCAGGGTGCCAAGGCGATGCTCGGTGCCGGCGTGCCCGCGAGCGAGATCGCCGTGCTGTTCCGCACCAACGCGCAGTCCGCCGCCTTCGAGTCGGCGCTGTCAGAGGCCGGCGTCCCCTACCTGGTCCGCGGCGGCGAGCGGTTCTTCGCTCGCCGGGAGGTGCGGGATGCCGTCCTACTGATCCGTGGTGCAGCGCGTGCGGACGACGGCGCCAAGCCGCTCGGGGAGGCCACCCGCGACGTCGTCGCCGGCGCGGGCTGGAGCGAGCAGCCCCCGACCAGCGGCGGGGCGATGCGCGAGCGCTGGGAGTCGCTGCAAGCACTGGTGGCCTTGGCCGACGCCTTCGCCGTGACGTCCCCGGCTGCACGGCTGCCCGACCTGCTGCGTGAGCTCGACGAGCGCGCGGCCTCGCAGCACGCGCCGACCGTGCAGGGCGTGACGCTGGCCTCGCTGCACGCGGCCAAGGGGATGGAGTGGGACGTGGTGTTCCTCGCCGGGTGCAGCGACGGCTACCTGCCGATCACGATGGCCGAGGGCGCCGAGGCCATCGAGGAGGAAAGACGGCTGCTGTATGTCGGGCTGACCCGGGCGCGCCGCGAGCTGCGCCTGTCATGGGCGGGTGCTCGCACACCGGGCGGCCGGGCGACGCGCCGGCCGTCGCGCTTCCTCGACGGCGCAGCCGCCATCCTGGGTGACGGTGCTCGCAGTGTGGCCCGTTCCGACGGTTCCGACAGGGCTTCCGGCTCTGCGGCCGGCAGGTCCGGCAGGCGCGGCAGCTCCGTACTCCCGGCCCGGTGCCGCACCTGCGGCGCCGACCTGGCCACCGCGGCGGAGCGCAAGGTGGGACGTTGCAGCGGCTGCCCGCCGACCTACGACGTGGCGACGTTCGAGTCGCTCCGGGCCTGGCGGATGGCGGTCGCGACGCGCACCAAAGTGCCGGCGTTCGTGGTGTTCACCGATGCGACGCTGACCGCGATCGCCGAGCGAGCGCCCGCAACGGCACTCGAGCTCGCCGCGATCTCCGGTGTCGGCGCGATGAAGCTGGAGCGCTACGCCGCGTCCGTGTTGGCGGTCGTCGCCGGAGCGGACCCGCAGGAGGCTGCGGGAAACGGCTCTGCCACGGGAATATTCGCTGCACCGGCGGCGGATGCCCGGACAGCTTCAGAAGTTTCCCGTTAATTCCGTTGCTCTCTGCCCTTGCGGGGCTTTAACCTGGCACAGCCAACCACGCCAGATTTGGCATAGCAGCACGACCGAGCCGGTACAGCCAGCTACGACAGATCCGGCACAGCCAGCCAGACAGATGAGGAGGTGGGCCAGATGGACATCATGACTACACAGCTGTGGGACTACCGCGTGCGTAGCGCCGCGATGCAGCCGGCCCGGAGCCGCCTCATCGCGGACATCCGTGTGACGGGCAAGGGGACAGGGCTGCCCCTTTCCAGCGGGCTCCGCACCCGCAATGGCCTCGCTCGCAACGGCTTCCGTGGCAACGGCTTCGGTCCGGCCACCATGCCGCTCACTGGATCGGTCGCGAGCACCCGGACCGTCCTGAGCGGCCGGACCGCAACGAAGCACGACCCGAAGTTCATCGTTCCCACCGCCGATGTCGACCCGTTCCGCACCCGGAGAGCCCTGTCTAGCACCTAGACCGGTCACCTTCAGGCCGCGGAACCCGATATCGGGATCCGCGGCCTTTGTCGTATGTCAAGGCGCCGCGCTCGGTGTAGGACCGGCGCAGAACCACCGCAACACGACACCTTGGGAGGTGACCCAGATGCAGCTCGCCGAACTGACCGACCTGGTCCAACAAGCCCGCCCCGAAATCGGCATCCCGTGTCAGGACAACGACGCCGAGCTCTGGTTCGCCGAGCAGCCCGCGGACGTCGAGCTGGCCAAGTCGCTCTGCGCAGCGTGCCCGGCCCGGAGCGCGTGCCTCGCCGGCGCCCTCGACCGTCAGGAGCCGTGGGGTGTTTGGGGTGGTGAGCTCCTGGTCCAGGGAGTCGTCGTGGCGCGCAAGCGGCCCCGAGGTCGGCCGCGCAAGACGCCCGTCGCCGCCTGACGGACCCGCCTGACCGGCCTGCCTGACCGGCTTGCCTGACCGGCTTGCCTGACCGGCTTGCCTGACCGGCTTGCCTGACCGGCTTGCCTGACCGGCTTGCCTGACCTGCCTCCTTGACCGCAGCTCGAGCTCGGCCCGAGTTCGGCTCGGCCTCGGGTCGCTCTCTGCCCGAGGTTCGAGCCGGCCCGGGGTCGCTCTCACGGCGACGTCGGCTCGACGTCGTTCCATCTCGCTCTACCTCACCCAGCGGAGCCATGCCTTGGCCCGCTTTCCCCGTTCTCTCATAAGGAGTTTCACCATGTACTACGGCCTTTACGAAGACCTGGCGCGAAGTCGCCAGGAGCAACGCCTTCGCCGCCTCAACCGGCATCGCGGTGTGTCTCGCGGCGCCCGGCAGATCAGCCTGCAGGTCCGGGTGGCGAGCAGTCGCAGCCAAGTCCGCTGAGGAGACACCTTGTCGATCGGCGCAGTCGCCGTTTGCCTCGATGCGCACGTTGTGGTGGCTGATCTGCCAATTGACGGTCGGTTTCAAGACCACAACGTGCGTAAAGCGGCGGTGGCGGCGCGTGGGTCCCGGCGGTGGCGGCGCGTCGGTCGGCCGATCAGCCTGCGCCGGCGGCGGCGGCGCGTGGGTCCGGGTGGCAAGCAGTAGCGGCCAAGTCTGCTGAGGAGACAGGTTGTCGACCGGTGCAGTCGCCGTTTGCCTCGATGCGCACGTTGTGGTGGCTGATCTGCCAGTTGACGGGCGGTTTCAAGACCACAACTTGCGCAAGGTGCCGGCGGTGGCCGCGCGTCGGAGCCCGGTCAGCGTAGTCAGAGCTGACCGCGTCCCAGCGCATCGCGCATCCCGGGGCTGCCTCCCGCCCTCCGGCCGCCGGCCGCCGGCCGCCGGCCGCCCCGCCGCGCCCCGACCCGCGCCTGCTGCTCCGCGGCGGCAATGGCCTGAGTATGCCGGCGACCGAGAAGCCTTTCTGTCGTCCGGCTGGGCCTTGCCTGGCAACTCTCCGGAGACCGGCGGCACCACTCAGGCGAGGCGGAGACAATTCGCGTCATGTCAGCTTCACCGCACCAGCTCGGATCATGGTTCGCCGTCGCTCGCCACTCCCGGCGCCGTGAGGCGCTCGGCGCGACCAGCCTGCTGCTGGTGCTCCTGCCCTTCGGGCTGTTGCTGCTGCTCGTCGAGAGCCGATGGTCGCCGCTGGCGGAGCTCGACGCAGCCGCTCGTGACAGCTTGCACGGGTTCGCGATCGGCCACTCGTGGTTCGTTCGCACCATGCTGACGCTCAGCGATCTCGGGTCGGGAGGGGTGTGGACGAGTGCTGCGATCCTGACGGTGGCCGTGCTGCTATGGCGGCGGCGCGGGCGTACGGCCCTGTTCGTGGCCGTGACCGCGATCGGATCCCCGTTGCTCAACCGGGCGGTCAAGCAGCTGGTGCACCGCGCCCGGCCCGTGCTCGCCGCACCCGTCGACCGGGTGGGCGGTTTCAGCTTCCCGAGCGGGCACGCGCAGTCGGCGATGGTGGGCTATGCGCTCCTGCTGATCCTGGTCGTGCCGACTCTCGGACCGGTATGGCGTCGGGTCGCGGTGTTGTTGGCGGTCCTGATGGTTATGGGCATCGGTTTCTCCCGCGTGGCGCTCGGTGTCCACTACGTCTCCGACGTGCTCGCCGGATACGTGCTGGGCGCGGCCTGGGTGGCGGCAGTCGCAGCGGTACTGGCCGTCAGGCGGGGGTCGGACCGACTCCCACGGGCGGCAGAACGGCTCCGCTGAGCCAGCGCCCGACCGTCTCTCGGCCGGCGACCTCACCCTCCAATTGGCAGAGCACGCCCACACCGCCGAGGTAGACCCGGTGGATCAGCAGGTATTCCGGCGGGAGGTTCATTCGCATACCGACCGTGAACTCCGGCCGCCGCGGGTCGTTAACGTGGGCGAACAGGCCCCGCAACCACGCCCGGCTGAACCGGAAGCGGTCCTGCCGCAACGGCGAGATGAAGGGCTCGAGGTAGTCCAGCAACGCGGGAGCGTCGATCCGCATCTGGGGCCGGACGAACCCCATGGTGCGCAGCATCCGCAGTACCCCGTCCGCGTCGCCGTCGAGGGTCAGCGTCAGCAGTTCGCCCATTTCTGTGGGGAGCCCTTGCGGCAGGCGGTTGACCGCGCCGAAGTCGAGGACGCCCAGCCTGCCGTCGGGGGTGAGCCGGAAGTTGCCGGGATGTGGATCGGCGTGCAGCAGACCTGCCCGCTGCGGTCCGGCGAGCAGGAACTCCAGGTATCCCGCGGCCGCCGCATCGCGCTCGTCCTGCGTGCCCGAGGTGATGATCCGGGACAGCGGCACACCGTCGAGCCACTCGCTGACCAGGACCCGCTCGGTGTGCGCGATGACGTGCGGGATGGCGAAATCGGGGTCGTCCTCGAATGCGACGGCGAAGGTCTCCTGGGCGGCCGCCTCGAGTAGGTAGTCGAGCTCTTCGCTGACCCTTGCCTTGAGTTCGTCGGTGATCGGCTTGATCTCCAGACCCGGTATCCAGCTGGTGGCCATCCGGGCGACCCGCGAGATCTGGGCCAGGTCGGACAGCAAGGCCGGCCCGGCGCCCGGATACTGCACCTTGACTGCCACGTCGCGGCCGTCCTTCCACACGGCGCGGTGCACCTGGCCGATGGAGGCCGCGGCGGCCGGCGTTTCCGAGAACGACCCGAACTTGGCCCGCCACCGGGTGCCGAGTTCGGCCCGCAGGACCGTGTGCACGATGGATGCCGGCATGGGTGGAGCGGCGTCCTGCAGCTTGGTCAACGTGGCGCGGTAGGGACCGGCGAGGTCCTCGGGCATGGCCGCTTCCATGATCGACATCGCCTGCCCGAACTTCATGGCCCCGCCCTTGAGCTCGCCGAGGACGGTGAAGAGCTGCTCAGCCGTGCGCGCCTGCAGCTCCAGGGCGACCGTTTCGGCGGACTTGCCACCGATCCGCTTGCCGATCCCCAGCGCGGTGCGGCCGGCGAAGCCGAGCGGCAGCGTTGCCAGCTTGGCGGTGCGGTAGACAGCCTTGCGGGGGAGATCGGTCACCTGTTCATTGTCGCTCCGAAGGGGCTTCGCGCCCCGACCGCCCCCGTCGGATGCACCCGGACGGCCGGCAGCGGAGTCGTGGACAAGCACGAGCACAGCGGATGCGCCGTCCAGGTCCGATGGTCGACCCGCGGCCACGGCAGGGCGATCTCCAGGCTGGCGCCCGGCGGGAGGTCGCTGCCGTCGATGCGGCGGTGCACGACCATCGCCGTCAGGCCGGCGGCGACGGCCGTCAGCGCCGTCTCGGCGCGCACCGCCGGGGAGTGGTCCGGCCGTGCGGTGACCAGCTGAGCCAGGACGGTCGGCCACGCGGAGTCGCGGTCGCTGCGATGCAGGTCCAGGCAGCGCAGGCAGGGTCCGCTGCCCGGGGTGACCAATGGCCCGATCACTACCCGGTGACCCAGGCTGACGACCGGAAGATGGGCGACGCCCTGCCGCAGCCACTGCTCTCCGGCCTCGATCGGAAGGGCCCGGGAGGCGGTGAGCACGATCAGGTCGGGCGGTCCCTCACCGCCGCCAGAGCTGCCGCCAGAGCTGCCGCCAGAGCTGCCGCCAGAGCTGCCGCCAGAGCTGCCGCCAGAGCTGCCGCCAGAGCTGCCGCCAGAGCTGCCGCCAGAGCTGCCGCCAACTTCGTCAGCGGCGTCAGTCGGTGCGCGCTGCTCCGCCGGGCTGACGCAGCTCACGCCGGTGCTGACCAGCAGCGACGCGATGGCCTCCGGAAGTCCACCCCAGCCGTGGACGGCCACGCGGTAACGACCTCGCGCCGCGATCTGCGCGTACCCGTCGCCTGAGCCGGCACCGCTCACGGCGAGGGCATCTGCATCCGGACCAAGGTCGAGTCGGGCGCGGCCGCTGAGGCCCAGCCTCGACAGCAGGGCCCGGTCGGTCGGCTGCTCGACCAGCAGCCGGTGCCGGCGCAGCGTGTCGAGGAGTTCGTCCAGTCGGGACCGGGCGATCCCTCCGTTACGGGCCACGGCATACAGCCCCCGCAGATCGGCCGATCCGTCCAGGCGCTCCAGCAGGGAGATCTCGGCGGGAAGCAGGCCCTCGAGGACGACGCCGAACCCGGGCGTGAGCCCGAACTGGACGGCGCCGGGACCGCGCCGTAGCGGTCTGACGTGTGTCTTGAGACGGGGACGGGCCACCACGGTTCCTCCAGGGCGTTGCGCACTGAAGTCATCTTGAGGCCGGCCGACCTCCGCCGGCCGCTCGTCCACAGCCCGGGGTCAGCGCACAGTCAGCGCCCGGGGCCAGGCCCGTCGAGAACAGCCCCGGGTCAGGCCTTGCCGAGGATGCGGTTCAGGTTCGTGCCACACACGGGGCACTTGCCCTTGGCCATCCGGCGACCGTTGGTCTCCACCACGTCGCCCTCGGCCTCACGCTTGGCCTTGCACTTCACGCAGTAGAAGTCGCCTTTGTAGGTCTCAGCCATCGCCGTTGTCTCCTTGTTGTCGGCCCGCCGCGGGCGGCAGTCACCAGCACAGTAGACCAGCGCCTGCACAACGGGCACGTTTAGACCCGGTATGCCGTGTCGTCCCTTGGTGACGGCCGAACGGACCTCGCTGCCGCAGTCCCCGCGTCCCACTCCGCATTTCATGCCGGATCTGACCTCGCCGGGCGGCCCCGGTGGCAACGGTACGGCGCCCCGCGAGTCGCCACGGCAGCGTCGGCATGGTGTCGGTGTCGTCACCTACAGTCGACGAAATGGAGACCTCCCAGGCGCCCGGCGCCCCGCTGGTCGAGGTGCGGCGCAGCCCCCGGCGACGGCGTACGGTCAGCGCCTACCGCGACGGTGGTCGCACGGTGGTGCTGATCCCCGGGCGGTTCAGCAGCGCCGAGGAGCAGCACTGGGTTTCGGCGATGCTCGCCCGGCTCGAGGCCACCGACCGTAGGCGCAGGCCCACAGACGTCCAGCTGGCCCGGCGGGCGCGGGAGCTGTCCCAGCGTTACCTCGGTGGTTCGGCCGTGCCCACAACGATCAGCTGGGCCACCAACCAACTCTCGCGATGGGGGTCGTGCACGCCCGCAGACAGGAGCATCCGCATCTCCAGCCGACTCCAGGGGATGCCGGCGTGGGTGCTCGACTACGTCGTGCTGCACGAGCTGGCGCACCTGGTCCACGGGGGTCACGACGAACAGTTCTGGCGTCTGGTGCGGGCCTACCCCCGCACCGAACGGGCCCGCGGATATCTCGAGGGCGTGGCGGCCGCCGCCTTGCTCGGTCTAGACGGCGACGACGTGCTGGACGGCAACGACGTTCTGGACGGCAACGACGTTCTGGACGGTGCGGGCGACATACCAGACGAGGACTGACCCCGACCCTCGCCGGGGCCCGCGGCTCAGCACTCGGTGCGCCGGATACGGGCCTGCCTCTTCAGCTGCCGTCCGGGGCATCCCGCTGTTCGTCGGGCTTTTCCTGGCTGAGCATCGCATTCAGTGCCGCATCGACGTCGTCGCCGCCGGAGGTCGAGCGGCGGCGCTCCACGTAGCCGAGCGGGTCGTCCAGATCAGCGGCGGTCGGGGCGAGGTCCGGGTGCGCCCAGGCTGCGTCGCGGCCCTCGGTGCCGGCGTCGGCCTGCAGAGCTGCCCACAGGTTGGCGGCGTCGCGCAGCCGCCGTGGGCGCAGCTCCAGACCCACCAGGCCGCTGAAGATCTTCTCTGCCGGGCCGCCGGACGCGCGGCGGCGACGGACCACCTCACCCAGGGCGGCCGCGTGCGGCAGGTGATCGCGCGTCGCCTGGTCGGCCACGATGTCGACCCAGCCTTCGACCAGGGCGAGATAGGTCTCCAGCCGCTCCAGCGCCGCTCGTTGGGCCGCGCTCGGCTCGGGCGCGAACAGGCTGTCCTGCAGCGCGCTCTGCATAGCGGCGGGGTCCGAAGTGTCCACCGACTGCAGGGACTGCTCGATCCGGTCGGTGTCGATGGTGATGTCGCGGGCGTACGCCTGGACCGACGCCAAGAGCTGCGGGCCGAGCCACGGGACGTCTGCGAACAGGCGTACCCGGGCAGCCTCGCGTGCGGCGAGGTAGAGCCGGACCTCGCCCGGGTCGATCTCCAGTCCCTCGGCGAACGCGGCCACGTTGGCGGGGAGCAGCGCCACCGCGTGACCGGGCACGAGCGGCAGTCCCACCTCCGTGCCGCTGACCAGGTCGCCGGCGAGCGCCCCCAGGGCCTGACCGACCTGCATACCGAACATGGAGCTGCTCATCCGCGCCAGCATCGGTTCCATCTGCTGCAGCAGGGCGGCCGCGTCCATCCCGGCGGGAATGCCCGGGATCTGCAAACCGCCCAGCTCGCCCAGGCCTCCCTGCTCGCCGGCCTCGCCCAGCTGGGTACGCAGCGTGGCGACGATGGCGGCGCCGACGCCGGCAGCAACGGGCTCGACGAGCGTGCGCCATACCGGCATGGTCTGCTCGACCCACTCGGCGCGGCTCCACGCGCGGCTCGCGACCCCGGGGGCGGTGAACGACGTGGCGCTGTCCAGCCATAGCCCGGCCACCTGCACCGCCTCCTCGACCTGCCGAACGGCAGCGGCCCCGACGGTGGAGTCGCCCTCGGCCGCTACGGTCTTGCGGGCGACGTCGGTGGCCAGCTCCAGGTTGAACGCCTCGCCGGGGTCGCCGGCGAACATCGTCTGCAGCTGCGCCGCGATCATTCCCATCATCGACGGGTCGATCTTGTCGATGCCCATCGCGGACAGGGCCTCGGCCATCTCCGGGTTGGTGGGTGTTCCGTCCGGGCCGAGCATGGATCCGAGGAACTCACCGAGGTCGGGCGGCATCATGCCGGGAGACGCCGCGCCGAACCCCGCGCCGGCCATCCCGAGGTCCCCCGGGCCGAACGGATCATCCGGGCCGGCCTGGTCCCGCGGGCTAACCGAGCCACCGAAGCCGATCCCGCCGTGCGACCCCTTCTCTGGGGTCGGGTCGGCGGGCTTGCCGGTATTGCCGTCCGCTTCGTCAGGCGGGTCCGGGGGTATCGCTGGATCGGTCACGCGGAGCTCCTTGGTCGCCTGAGAGGATGTCCTGTCCCAGACAACCATGCGGAGGTGCCGATGAGTTCCCCACCCAGGAGCGTTCGCTCTCGGCGCACGGCTCCGGTCGTGGGCGTGGTCGGCGCGGGCAGCGGGCCGGCTCATCGCATCCTGGAGGTCTTGAGCAGCCCGCGTGTGCAGAGCGGCGGGTCCGCGAGCCGGAACCTCGTCGGCCTCGACGTCGCACCCGAGGGCGCTCCGGCATCTGCAGCGGCCACTGCGCCGGATGACACGCCGTCGACTGCGGCCCCGAACGTCTCGTGGCGCCCCCTGGACCTGTCCCAGCCGGCATCGCTGCTCGCCGCACTCCGCGGACTGGACGCCGTCGTCTATGTTGCCGCGAGTACGGACCTGGTCGCCGATCTCGTGCTGCACCCGCGGGAGCGCCGCGATCTCGCGGTTCGCCGCATCCAGGCCCTGGTCATCGCGACAGCTGCGGCCGCGGTCTCCCAGTTGGTCGTCGTGAGCAGCGCCATGGTCTACGGCGCCGCACTCGACAACGCGGTGCCGCTGCCCGAGGACGCCGACCTTGCCGCCGAGCGGAACGACGGCCTGGTAGGCGACCTCCTGGCCGTCGAGGAGGTGCTCGAAACCGCTCGCGACGTCCATCTGGGACTGGCCGTGACCGTCCTGCGCCCGGCCGCCCTGGTCGGCGCCGGCGCGGACACCGTGATCACCCGGCACTTCGAGGCACCTCGGCTGCTGACGCTGAAGACCGGTTGCCCGGCTTGGCAGTTCTGTCACGTCGACGACCTCGCCACGGCCGTCGACGTGGTCATCCGCCAGCGGCTCGGGCCTGTCCTGACGGTCGCCTCAGGACCGGCGATGACCCAGCCGGAGGTGGAGCACCTCTCGGGTATGCGCCACGTGGAGCTGTCCGAGTCGCTTGCCTTCGGTACGGCGACCCGGCTGCACCGAGCCGGAGTACTGCCGATGCCGGCCTCGGACCTCACCTTCGCGGTGTACCCGTGGGTCGTGTCCTCGGCCACCCTTCGCGCTGCCGGGTGGTCCGCGGCATACGATGCGCCGACCTGCCTCGGGGTGCTGCTGGAGGGCACCCGGGGCCGGCACGCCGTCGCCTCGCGACGGGTCGACCGCAAGGACGCGGCCCTGGGAGCCGCGCTCGGAGCTGCGAGCGCCAGTGCCACCGTGGCGCTGGTAGGTACCGCCGCCGTGTTGCGTCGCCGACGTCGTAAGGGGAGTTGAGCCAGGTGGACAGCAGCGGCTCGGCCGGATCGGTTACCTCGGCAGGATCGACGGGATCGGCAGGATCGGCAGGATCGGCAGGATCCGCAGAGGTGATGCTCGCCGAAGTCAGTGATCGGCCCTTGTCGGTCGATGCCGTGCTGGACCTGGTTCGCCAGCCCGGCGCCGGAGCCGTGGTCACGTTCATCGGCGTGGTCCGGGAGCAGGACCGTGGCAGCGCGGTCAGCGCTCTCGACTACTCCGCGCACGACACGGCGGGCGCGGTGCTGACAGCGCTGGCCGAGCGGTTGAGCGCGCGCGACGGCGTGCTGCGGCTGGCCGCGGTGCACCGGGTCGGCCACCTTGAGATCGGCGACCTCGCCGTCGTCGTCGCGGTCAGCGCGGTGCACCGCGCGGAGGCCTTCGAGGTGTGCCGCGAGCTCATCGACACGCTGAAAAGGACCGTTCCGATCTGGAAGCACCAGATCTTCACCGACGGCAGCGACGAGTGGGTGGGGATGGCGTGACCGGCTCGCACGAGCAGGCCCGGGCTCGTTCGGATAGCAGCGACCGGCCGACCGGCGTGAGCCGGCGCTCCGGCCTGATCGTCGGCATGTTCTTCGCGCTCGTCCTGCTGGCGGCGATCACCAGCCTGGTGCACCTGCCGTACGCCGTCTTCCGCCCCGGCCCCGCGTTCAACACGCTCGGCTCCATTGCCGGCGGCAAGCCGGTCATTCAGGTGAGCGGCACGACATACCCCACCACCGGCGCCTTGGACTTCACCACAGTGTCCGTGTACGGCGGCCCGAGCCATCCGGTCAACGTCTGGGACGTGTTGCGGGCCAAGCTCGAGCGCAGTGCCCACATCTACCCCGAGCGCGAGATCTTCCCGGCCGGCCAGAGCGGCAAGCAGGTGGAGAAGGAGAACACGGCCGAGATGGTGGACTCCCAACAGGAGGCGGTCGCGGCAGCACTGCGAGCGACCGGCAGGACGGTGCCCGAGGTGATCAGCGTGGCCCAGGTCGCGGCCAAGGCGCCGTCGGCCGGCGTACTCCGGGTCGGGGACACGATCACCGCGGTGGACGGCTCGCCGGTCGCCGACAGCGCGGCCCTGCGCAGCGCGATCCAGCGCCACAGCGGCACCGCTCCGCTGCTGCTGTCGATCATCCGCGGCGGCACGGCCCTGCAGGTCCGCTCACCTACCGCGGTCGTGTCGGGCCGCAAGGTGCTCGGCGTGTCCCTGCGCATCTCGTTCCAGTTCCCGGTCAAGGTGACGATCAACGCCGGCGACGTCGGTGGCCCGTCCGCGGGCCTGATGTTCTCCCTCGGCATCTACGACAAGCTCACCCCGGGAGCGCTCACCGGCGGCGCGCGGGTCGGCGGCACCGGGACAATCGACAGCCGCGGCAACGTGGGCCCCATCGGCGGCATCCAGCAGAAGCTGTACGGCGCATACAACGCCGGCGCGAGATGGTTCCTGGCGCCCGCGGCCAACTGCACCGAGGTCGTCGGACATATCCCCCGGGGCCTGCATGTCGTCCGGGTGGCGACGTTCGACGAAGCCCGCACCTCGGTCCAGGCCATCGCGGCCCGGCGCACCGGGGACCTGGCCGAGTGCACGTCGAACGCGCCGACCGCTGCCGGATGACTCCGTCGCGCCGGCCCCCCACCTGCACCGGCGGGCGGTCAGTCCTCCAGGGTGGCCGAGAGAGCGTGGACCAGTCCGGGTGCGATGTCGGCGCCGAGGGCGACCTCGTCGTCGCGATCGTGGTCCCGCTGGCGCAAGAGGCAGACCGACTGCCCGTCGCGCAGCACGGCGACAAGGAGCCGCACGTCCTTGCGCCGCGGATCCGCGGCGAGCTTCTCGCTGGCCTGCTCCGGGTCGTCCGGCAGGTCGCGTTCCGCTTCGGGCGGGACCACCAGCCGCTCGAGCGCCAGGGCCACTCCGTCGACCTCCGGCGGCCAGCCGAGGCGGCCGAGGAGCGACTCCAGCGAGGAGGTGGCCGGCATACCCTCCTGCTCGACGGCGCTGAAGGCCTCGTCGAAGTCCTCGACCGGCATACCGTCCCCGGCTCCTGTAAGCAGGTGCGGCTCGCGGGCGAACAGCGCCGCGCTCTGGACCAGGGCGAACAATCGGGGTCGCTGGTCCCATCCGGCTGCCGCGACATGGCGCTCGGTCTCGAGGGCGCAGGCCACGAGCGGGGTATGCACGATGTGGGCGCTGGTCACGGCGTCCATCGTGCCGTATGCCGTCCGTCACCCGGTATGCCTCGTACCGGGACCCGGCACGAGGCACCCGGCATCCGTCAGGTCCGGCGTGCGGCACGTTCTCCGCGCGGGACTCGTTTGGTGATCCGTGACGGCGAGAGCAGGCGCGTGGCGGGTTTCCCGGGATCGGCTGGGTAGGTTGAGCGCAGGAGTGGCGCGCACGGCGCCGACCATGCGAGATCGGGCTGGACGTTGAGTTCACGGGAGTGGTTCGACCGCGACGATTCGGGTGCGCCGCGCGTGCCTCGACCCGGCCGGCCGGCGGCAGAACGGAACTGGCGCCGGCAGGGCCCGCTGCTGCCGACCCTGGCCATCCTCGCGGTCTTGATTCTCGCAATCGTCCTCGGCGCACAGTTCTGGACCGAGCTGCTGTGGTTCGACAGTGTCGGTTTCGAGACGGTCTTCGCGACCGAGATCAGCACCAAGATCATCCTGTTCGTGCTCGGCGCGGCGATCACCGGTCTGGCGGTGGCCTCCAGCCTGATCATCGGTTACCGCGACCGCCCGATCTACGCACCGGTGACGGTGGAGCAGCAAAACCTCGACCGATACCGCGAGATGCTCGACCCGCTACGGCGGCTGGCGAGCATCGCCGTGCCGGCCCTGCTCGGCCTGTTCGCCGGTTCCGCGGCGGCGGGTCAGTGGCAGACCTTCCTGCTGTGGCGCAACCGCGTGCCGTTCGGCACGCGTGACGCCCAGTTCCACCTGGACGTCGGCTTCTTCGTCTTCACGCTGCCCTGGCTGGACTTCCTGGTCGGCTTCGCCACGATGACGCTCGTGCTCGCCGCGATTGCCGCCGCGGTCACGCACTACGTCTACGGCGGCCTTCAGCTGCAGGGCCGAACGGGTAGCACCACGAGCGCCGCACGCATCCACCTGTCGATCCTGCTGGCCGCCCTGGTGCTGGTCCGCGCCGTGAGCTACTGGCTGAGCCGCTACTCCCTGGCGACGCAGGACTCCAAGCTGATCACCGGGGTCACCTACACCGGCGACCACGCCGTACTGCCGACCAAGGCCGTCCTGGCCGTGGCCTGCCTGATCACCGCCGGGCTTTTCGTCGCGACCATCTGGAGCAAGTCGTGGCGGCTGCCGATCATCGGCACCGCGGGCCTGCTCGTCGTCGCGGTACTGCTCGGCGGCATCTACCCCGCCCTGGTGCAGAGCCTCAAGGTCAACCCGTCCGAGAAGCAGCTGGAGCAGAAGTACATCCAGCGCAACATCGAGGCGACCCGGTCGGCGTACAGCATCGCGGCGGTCAAGCCGCAGACCTACGACGCCGAGACGACCGCCACCCAGGGCCAGCTCCAGGCTGACGCCGAGACCATCCCCGGCATCCGGCTGGTGGACCCCGCCGTCGTGTCCCCGACGTTCCAGCAGACGCAGGCGATCAAGTCGTACTACCAGTTCCCCGACACCTTGGACGTCGACCGCTACGTCGTCGGTAGCAAGCTCAGTGACACGGTCATCGCCGCCCGCGAGCTGCAGCTCGACGGGGTGCCGCCGGCGCAGCGCAACTGGCTCAACGACCACACCTATTACACCCACGGCTACGGCGTCGTCGCCGCCTACGGCAACCGGCGCGACAACGACGGGCTGCCGGTCTTCTACGAGTCCAAGATCCCGGCCCAGGGTTCGCTCGGCACGTTCGAGCCGCGGATCTACTTCGGCGAGGAGTCGCCCGACTACTCCATCGTTGGCGGCCCGGCCAAGAGCCAGCCGCTCGAGCTGGACTATCCCGACTCCACTTCCGGCGGCCAGAAGAACACGATGTACACCGGCAAGGGCGGGGTCGCCATCGGTGGGTTCGCTCGCCGGCTCGCCTACGCGATCAAGTACCGCGAGCTGAAGTTCATGCTCTCGGACCGGGTCAACAGCGACTCACGCCTGCTCGACACCCGGAAGCCGCTGGACCGCGTCGGCAACGTGGCGCCGTGGCTGACCCTGGACGGCAACCCCTACCCGGCGGTCGTCGACGGCCGGATCAAGTGGATCGTCGACGGCTACACCACGACCGCGCAGTATCCGTACTCCAAGGTGCAGTCGATCAGCGACTCCACCTCCGACTCGCTGACTGAGCGCTCGACCAGCGTCGAGGCGCTGCAGAGCGGCCACGTCAACTACATCCGCAACTCGGTCAAGGCGACCGTCGATGCGTACGACGGCTCGGTCCACCTCTACGCGTGGGACGACCAGGACCCCCTGCTTCGGGCGTGGGCCAAGGCGTTCCGCAACACGGTCGAGCCGATGAGCCACATCAGCGGTGCGCTCATGTCGCACCTGCGCTACCCCGAGGACCTGTTCAAGGTGCAGCGCGCCGTGCTCGCCCGCTACCACGTCGCCGACGCCGGGGGCTTCTACGGCGGGCAGGACTACTGGCGGGTCTCGCCCGACCCGGAGAACAACCTCCTGCTGCAACCGCCCTACTACCTCAGCATCGCCATGCCGGGACAGACCTCGCCGGACTTCTCGCTGACGACGAGCTTCATCCCCAACGGGAGTCGCCAGCAGCTCTCCGGATACCTCGCTGCCGACTCCAACGCCGGCTCGACTGCGGGGGTCCGAAGCCCGGGCTACGGCGTCCTGCGCCTGCTCGAGCTACCGACCAAGACCGCCGTCCTCGGCCCGGCTCAGGTGCAGAACAACATCAACTCGCGCAACGTGCCGTCCCCTCAGTTCTCCCTGACGCTGGCGCAGTTCCTCGAGCAGAACAAGACGTCGACCGTACGCGGCAACCTGCTGACCCTCCCGGTCGGCAACGGCCTGCTGTATGTCGAGCCGATCTACCTGCGCAACCCCTCCGGTTCGTCGTCCTACCCGCTGGCCACCATCGTGGTCGCGGCGTTCGGGCAGAAGCTGGCCTGGTCCGACACGCTGGGGGGCGCCCTCGACGGGCTGTTCGGCGGCAACTCCGGCGTCAACGCCGGCGGGACGGGCTCGTCGGGGTCGGGCAGCACCGGATCCGGGTCCACCGGGTCGGGCAGCACCGGATCCGGGTCCGCCACCACCGGAGCGCTGGGCGACGCCCTGCGGCAGGCGCAGAAGGCGCTGACCGACAGCCAGGCGGCCCTGGCCAAGGGCGACTTCGCGGCATACGGCAAGGCGCAGCAGCAGCTGAAGGACGCGATCGCCAAGGCCGTGGCGGCTCAGCCGAAGAAGTAACCGCTCCTCCGCGGCGGTCTCGTAGTGGTCTCGGCGGCGGTCTCGTTGAGGCCCTCGGCGGCGGCTCGGCTCCTGCCTTGTCTCGGCTCCGCCGCCCAGGCTGGATTTGCCCGCCCTGACGCCGCTCCCGTAGGGTTTGACCTACCGACGCGGGGTGGAGCAGCTCGGTAGCTCGCCGGGCTCATAACCCGGAGGTCGCAGGTTCAAATCCTGCCCCCGCTACCAACCGGAGTCGATCGAACCAGCGTCCACAGGGGCGCTGGTTCTTTTTCTTTACCTCCTGAGCCTCCCTTCGGTTTCGACCGCCGTCACCAGCGGGACCAGAGCAGGTGCTGCAGCAGCAGCGCGAAGACCACTTGTCCGATGAGCGCAGGCCGAGCCCACGACCGCGGCAGCCAGGCGGTGGACAGCAGCAGCCACGGGACGAACGGCAGCCAGATCCGCTCGACCTCCGACTTGCTCATCAGCGATGCGTCCGCGAGCAGCACCATCGCGACGGCTGCGCCGACCAGGGCGCCGATGGCGTGCCGAGAAGGCCGGGTCAGCGCGGCACGCAGGTCGTGGATGCCACAAGCGAGGCCGGCTCCGAGGACCGGGCCGGCGCAGAAGAGCAGCACGGCGAGGTTGCCCCACACCCAGTACCAGTTGGGGCGCACGCCCGCGATACCCGCCCAGTACCGGTCGTGCAGCGCCGGTAACGCGCTCCACCAGGCGAACCCTGCCACCGCGAAGCCGAGGACCACCGCCATAGCCGTCGCAATAACGGCAGGCGCCGGCCGCCAGGTTCGTGCCACGAGCAGCACGGCCAGCGCGAGCAGTCCCTCCAGCGGCAGGCCGTAGGACAACATCACCCCGTAGCCGAGGAGCAACCCCGACAGCACCGACCAGGGCGTACTGCGCCGCACGGCGCCCAGCGCGAGAGCGGCGATCCCCCAGGCCACCACGGCTGCGAACATCGCGTCGGCGGACACGGCCTGCCACATCGCCGACGGCCCTACGACCAAGAACGGCATCGCCGAGCGGAGCTGTGGTTCGGCGCCGAGTGAGCGCAGCGTGACGGCCACCGCGAGGGGGGTCGTGGCGGCGATGAGGATCACCACCACGCCTGCGGCCAGGCCCGAACCCAGCCCGAGGCGGGCCAGGCCGATGAAGAACAGCAGGGGCCCGGGCGGGTGACCGGCGATATGAATCGGCCACGAGCCGGTGACCCCCGCGGGAATCCGGCCGATATACGCGTGCAGCGTCTCGCCTACATCGGTCGTGATCCGAGCGGTGGGGAGGTACTCGTCCTTGTTCTCGAAGACCTCCGCGATGCCCGCGGTGCCGTCGACGAGGGCGAGCGAGGTCATCCAGGCCAGGGCGGCGAGGTAGCAGACGAGCAGGAAGCGACCCCAAGGCAGCCGTCGCACCCGTTCCACCGGCCCCCAGCAGACCAATGCGGCCAGGACGAGCGCGGGTACGGTGCCGACCCCGACCCTCGGCCTCCAGTCGGCCAGGAGCGGCGGGAACGTCCCCACCCGCACGTTCACGCCCGTGAGCGCCGGCGTGATTGCGGCCAAGGCCATGACGGCGGCGGCGCAGGCGAGGCCCTTCGCCGGCCTCGAGGACCGGACGGCGCGGGGTGAGGTCATGGTTCCGATGCTGGCATGGGATGTCCCGGCTGCCGGGGACGGTCGGAAGGCACTGGCGGTTCGTCAGGCTCAGGTAACGCCAGCGTGGGGTACGCACCAACAGATGGCACGGTGCGCACGTCGTCAGATCTTCTTAAGACTTCACGCAGTTTGCGGATGGCCTGCAGGACGTACCGTCGAAACATGGACAGCACTCGTATGCCGGGCGCGGCCCTGCTCCGAGCCGCTCGGGCGGTTCGAGGCGGTCTCGCCGCGCGCCGTGGACACGAGTGGGCGGGGCGGTCGTCGTCGTGCAGCGGCTGAGGCTCCGCCCCCCGCAGCCTTCCGACTTCTCCAGCACCCTGCGCAGCCCCGCGGTAGCTGCACGGATCGGCGTATGGCTCGGTACCTGTTTCCTGATCGCCTTCCTGACCGGTCTCTACAGCCATGTGTCACAGGTTGCGACGCCGTGGTTCGCCGTGCCCACACGACCGATCTGGCTGTATCGCGTGACTCAGGGACTGCACGTGATCTCGGGCACCGCGGCGGTGCCGCTGCTGCTGGTCAAGCTGTGGACGGTGTACCCACGTCTCTTCGCCAAGATCGCGAGGCGCGACGCTCGCGCCCTGATTCTGCTGGCCTTCGAGCGCGGGTCGATCGGGGTGCTCGTCACGGGTGCCATCTTCCAGCTGGTCACCGGCCTGGCGAACTCCGCGCAGTGGTACCCCTGGGGCTTCGCCTTCCCGGCGACCCACTACGCGGTGGCGTGGCTGGTGATCGGGGCCCTGCTCACCCACATCGCGGTCAAGCTCCCAGTCATCCGCATCGCCTTCCTCCACGACGTCGACGAGGTCGAGGAAGCGGAGGAGGGCAGCGACGCCAACAGCCCTCCGCGCGTCCACCCCAAGGGTCAACCTGTCGCGGCAGGTGCACCGGCGTCGGCGGGTGCGCAGGCTACGGCGGGTGGGCGGGCGTCGGCGGGTTCGCACGCGGTCGGACGCTCGGCGCCGCTCAGCCGTCGGGGCTTGCTGCGCGCTACCTGGCTGGCCACCGGCGTCGCGGTGCTCACCACCGCGGGCGCGACACTCCCCGCTCTGCGTAAGGTGTCGGTCTTCGGTGTCCGCTCGGGTGACGGGCCCCAGGGCGTGCCCATCAACAAGTCAGCCGTTGCCGCAGGCGTCGTCAAGGACGCCATGGCTCCGGGCTACCGGCTCACCCTGAGTGCCGGCAAGCAGAAGCGACAGTTCAGCCGCGCCGATCTGGAGGCGCTCCCCCAAGTGAGCGTGACGCTGCCCATTGCCTGCGTCGAGGGCTGGAGCGCCTCGGGCACCTGGACCGGCGTACGCGTAGCCGACCTGGTCGCGGCGGTCTCGCCTGGCCGGAGCGCGGACGTCATCGTGACCTCCCTGCAGAAGACGGGCCCCTACATAACAACCATGCTCCCGGCGAACTTCGTGGCCGACCCCGACACCCTCCTGGCGCTGAAACTGAACGGCGAGACGCTGACCGTCGACCACGGGTACCCCTGCCGGATCATCGCCCCCAACCGTCCGGGCGTGTTGCAGACCAAGTGGGTCTCGGAGCTGGCGGTGCAGGCGTGACCAAGATCCGCGGGCTCCTGCTGGTCTCGGCCTTCGGCTGCCTCGTGTACGGCGCGTGGCGACTGTGGTCGGTCGGCGTGGCCAACCTCCTGTCGGCGGTGCAATGGCTGATCGGAGGCGTAGTGGTGCACGACGGGGTGCTGGCGCCCGCCGTCGTCATCACCGGCGTCCTGATGGTCCGACTCCTTCCGCGGTGGTCCAGGGCGCCGCTCATCGTCGCCGGTATCGTGCTTGGCTCGGTGACGTTGCTGGCCATCCCCGTCCTCGGCCGGTACGGCGCCCTGCCGGACAATCCCAGCCTGCTCGACCGCCCGTACGTCGCGGGCTGGCTGGTCCTGGCCGCCTTGGTGCTGGCGAGTGCGGCCGTCGCGGCCATTGTGCTGAGGGCGCGGGAGAAGCGGCCCGTTAGCTGACCGTGGCGCTGACTGCCGCTGAGCCGGTAGCTCAGCCGGTCCGGTCAGGTGCACTCGCTCGGGCAGCGGGTCTAGCCGGTCCGATCCCGCGGCTCGGCGGGTATTGCGGCTCCGGTCCCTCGGTTCGGCTCGGCGGGCTCCGACGCTCCGGTCCCGCGGACCGGCCGGTCCGGCAGCTCCCCGGTCTGCACCACGTCCGCGGCGAGCTCGCGGACCTTGCGGTTGCGCTGCTGGCTCGCCTGCCGCAGCAGCACGAAGGCCTGGTCCTCCTGCACGTTCTTCCTGGCCATCAGGATGCCGATGGCCACGCCGATCTCGCGGTTGGACTCCAGCGCCCTCTCCAGGTTGCGGATGCGTTCTTGGCCGCGTAGCGCCGCGAAGGCGAGGTCCAGGTGGGCGACCATCAGCGATCCGACGGCAATACCCTCGTCGGCGAACGCAAAGGGCTTACCGGCGTAGATGTTCAGGGAGGCCACCCGGCCGTCTCCGGGCAGCAGGTGCAACCGGAACGACATGACGGCGTGGATGCCCTGGGCCATCGCGGCCGCGGTGAAGCGCGGCCAGCGTTCCTCACCGCGTAAGTCGTCGGCGAGCAGCACCGAGCCGGGTAGGTCGTCGGCGAGCAGCACCGAGCCGTCGTCGGGAGCGTCGATGCACGGTCCCTCGTGCAGCAAGAACTGCGCCGCGTCAACCGCCTCCGCCCGGGGGTGTGTGCTGCACACGGTGCGGAAGGCCTTGTGCTCGGCGATGGTGACACTGGCGAGGTCGGCATCCGGGATGACGTCGACCGCCAGCAGCGCGAGTCTGAGCAACGCATGTTCGACCTCGGCGGCGACGTCGGTACCGGCGCGCAGGCTGGCCGCGAGCGCGGCAAGCTCGCGTGCGAGCGTCGAAAGCTGTTCGGTGTCCATGCAGGCTCGTCGTTCCTTCGACGGGACAGAAGTGACCGTGCGCGAGCGTAGGTGCGCCCACCGACAGTCCCCCCGTTATCCCGGTGGTCACTGGCGTGACGAGGAGGTTGTCGTCTCGCCGGCCTATTACGCCGCCGCCGTGCAGGCGCTCCCCGGGTGGCAGTCAGGACGGCGCAGGCCCCCGGCTGGTCATGCCCGGGCGCGACGCCGCATAGGCTGCCGGACGTGCCGGCCATCTCCTACCCCATCGCAGATACGACGCTCGACAACGGGCTGCGCGTCGTCGTCTCCGAGGACCACACCGTTCCCAACGTCACCGTGAACCTGTGGGTCGACGTCGGCTCTCGGCACGAGGCCGAAGGGCGAACCGGCTTCGCGCACCTGTTCGAGCACCTGATGTTCCAGGGGTCGAGAGGGGTCGCGACCGGCGAGCACTTCTCGGCGCTGATGGATGTCGGGGGCCGGCTCAACGCTTCGACCTGGTTCGACCGGACCAACTACTTCGAGACGGTGCCGCGGGGCGCATACGAGCTGGCCCTCTGGCTGGAAGCCGACCGGCACGGCCACCTGCTCGACGCCGTCAACCAAGCGAACCTGGACAACCAGCGCGATGTCGTCAAGGAGGAGAAGCGGCAGCGCTACGACAACGTGCCGTACGGCACGGCGCTGATCGACATCTACGCAACCGTATTCCCGCCCGGACACCCCTACCACCACGCGACGATCGGCTCGATGGCCGACCTGGACGCCGCCAGCGTCGAGGACGTGCACCAGTTCTTCAGGCGCTACTACGGCCCGAACAACAGCGTCCTGACCCTTGTCGGAGACCTCACCGCCGAGGAGGGATTCGCCGCGGCCAAGCGGTACCTCGGCCCGTTGCCGGCGAGCGCGGCGGCTCCCCGGGCGCCGGTCGACGCGCTGGCGCCGCTCGACGCGCCGGTGCACGTCCGTCATGTCGGTGACGTGCCCAACGACCGGCTGTACACGGTGTTCCGGCTGCCGGTGGATGACACCCCGCAGTTCTTCGCGGCCTCGCTGGCGCTCGACGTACTCGGCGGCCTGGCCACTTCACGGCTGTACAAGCGGCTGGCTCGCACCGAGCAGGTCGCCAACAGCGTGTCCGCCACCGCTCTCGGTCTCGTCGACGGGGTGTCCACGGGGTTCCTGACCATCGACGTCGCCGAGGGCGTCGACCCCGAGCAGGTGGAGGCCGCCGTGTGCGAGGAGCTTGACGTCTTCGCCGACGGCGGCCCCACCCCCGTGGAGATGGAGTGCGTCCTGGCGCAAACCGAGCGGGCGTGGCTGTCCTCGCTGGCCAGCCAGGAAGAGCGGGCGGACCACATCAGCCATCACACCCTGCTCCAGGGCGATCCGGGCTACGTCAACACCTTCCTGGACCGGATCGCTGCCGTGAGTGCAGACCAGGTCCGCGAGGTCGGCGACCGGTGGCTGCGCCCGCGATCTCGGGCCGTGGTCGCCTACCTGACCGACAGGACGTCCCGATGACCAGCGCCCCGTCCGCTCAGCTCGGCGACGCGCCCGAGCGCCCCACCGTCGCCGAGCCCGAGCCATGGGCGTTCCCGGTCGCCTCGCGCAGCGAGACGGGCAACGGACTCACCGTCCTCGCCTACGACATTCCCGGGCAGTACGTCCTCAGTGTCCGGGTCGCGCTCCCCATGCCGCTCGCCGCCGAGCCGCCTGCGCTCGAGGGCCTCGCGACCATCCTCAGCCGCACCCTGGACGAGGGCACCGCTGACCTCAGCGCCACCGAGTTCGCCGAATTGCTGGAGCGCAAGGGGATCGGCTACGGCGCCTCGATGTCCGAGCCCGGTATCGTGCTCGACCTCGACGTGTCCAAGCGGCACCTCAGCGCCGCCCTCGAGCTGTTGAGCCGGGCCGTGCGCGAGCCGGCCTTTCCCGAGAACGAGGTCACCCGGCACGTCAAGACCCGACTCGCCGAGATCGAGCAGGAACGCGCCAACCCGACCCACCGGGCGGCGTGGGAGTTCGTCGCGACCTTCTACGATCCGCACGAGCGCGCCTCACGGCCCGGCGCCGGCACTCGGGACACGGTCGCCGCGATCACCCGTCAGGACCTGGTCGCCTTCCACGCCGCCAACCTGTCGCCGCACGGCGGCACCGTCGTCGTCGCCGGCGATCTGGAGGGCATCGACGTCACCGCCGAGGTGGAGGCGGCTCTCGGCGGGTGGACCGGACCCGTGCCCGCGCCGGAGTGGGCGCCACCGGTCGCCCCTGAGCTTCGCGCGGACCGCATCCGGGTGGTGCTCGTGGACCGGCCTGGGTCGGTACAGACCGAGTTCTACGTCGGCTGCCCCGGACCGGACCGGCGCAAGCCGGGATGGGCGGCGTACCCCGTCTTGGGCTTCGTGGTCGGCGGCTCGCCGAACGCCCGCGTGGACGCCGTGCTGCGCGAGGACAAGGGCTTCACCTACGGGATCCGGTCGAGCTTCCGCCCCCGCCGCCGCGGCGGGACCTTCGTCACCAGCGGTTCCGTGCGTGCCGACGCCACGGTCGAGGCGCTCGGTCTGCTGCTCGGCATACTCGACGGAGCGCGGGACGGATTCGCCGATGCGGAGGTCCGCTCCGGGATCGACTTCATCGGCCGGACGGCTCCGGGGCGCTATGCCACGGCCGACGCCGTGGCCGACGAGGCCGCGACCTTGGCACTCGAGGGCTTGACCACCGAGTTCACGACGGCGACGCTGCGCGCGCTCCGCGAACTCGACGCGGAGCAGGTCGGCACGGCATACGACGCCTTCGTCGCCGGTGAGTGGACGGTCGTGCTCGTCGGTGACGCACGTCTGTACGCCGAGGGCGTGCAGGCTCTGGGCAGGGGCTCGGTGACCGTCGTACCGAACTGAGGGGTACGTCGTCGTGGCGCGGGCCACCGCCTCCGGGCCCGCCTCGGGCACCGCCTTTAGTGCCGCCTCGGGTACCGCCGACTGTGCGCACGAAACGGTCGCTCCATCGCGGCGTGACGCACCACCCGACCACCACAACCTGCGCAAGGCGAGCCGGGCCACGACCACAACCTGCGCAAGGCGCCATGCGGCCGACCCGGAACTGAACGCGAGACACCCGGTCGGCCGCGCAGCCGGAAAGGCTCAGGCCGTGTGCTCCAGGATTGCCTGCTCCAGGACGTCCAGCCCGTCGGCCAGCAGCTCCTCGCCGATCACCAGCGGCGGCAACAGGCGGATGACGTTGCCGTAGGTGCCGCAGGTCAGGACCACCACGCCCTGCGCATGGCACGACGCGGCCACGGCCGAGGTCAACGCGGCGTCCGGCTCGACCGTGCCCGGTCGGACGAACTCGATGGCCAGCATGGCGCCCCGCCCCCGGATGTCGCCGATGGCCGGCACCTTGTCGGCCAGGGTCGAGAGGCGCTCCTTGACGACCGTCTCGATCCGCCGGGCGGCAGCCATCAGGTCGTCTTCGCGCATGGTGGCGATCGCTCCGAGCGCGGCGGCGCAAGCCACCGGGTTGCCGCCGAACGTGCCGCCGAGGCCGCCGGTATGCACCGCGTCGATCAACTCCGCACGTCCGGTCAGGCCGGAGAGCGGCAGGCCTCCCGCGATGCCCTTGGCGGTCGTGACCAGGTCGGGGACGATGCCTTCGTGATCGCTGGCGAACCACGAGCCGGTGCGCGCGAACCCCGTCTGCACCTCGTCCGCGACGAAGACAATGCCGTTGTCGTTGCACCACTGCTGCAGCGCGGGCAGGAAGCCCGGCGCCGGCACGACGAAGCCGCCCTCGCCCTGGATCGGCTCGACAACCAGCGCGGCGATCTGGTCGGCACCGACCTGCTTCTCGGCGACCGCGATGGCCCGGGCGGCGGCCTGCTCGCCGGTCATCCCGTCGGGGTCGCGGAACGGGTAGGACGTCGGCACGCGGTAGACGTCCGACGCGAACGGCCCGAAACCGCGCTTGTACGGCATGGCCTTGGCCGTCAGCGCCATGGTCAGGTTGGTGCGGCCGTGGTACGCGTGGTCCACCGCGACGACGGCGGTGCGTCCGGTCGCGTAGCGCGCCACCTTGACGGCGTTCTCGACCGCCTCGGCGCCGGAGTTGAATAGCGCCGACTTCTTGGCGTGGTCGCCGGGAGTCAACTCGGCCAACGCCTCGCAGACCGCGACGTACCCCTCGTAGGGGCTGATCATGAAGCAGGTGTGTGTGAAGTCCGCCGCCTGGGCCTGCACCCCGGCCACGACGCGGGGGGCGGAATTCCCGACGGTGGTCACCGCGATACCGGCGCCAAGGTCGATCAGGGTGTTGCCGTCGACGTCTTCGATGACGCCTCCCGCTGCCCGGGCCACGTAGATTCCCATGGTCGAGCCCACCGCACCGGCGACAGCCGCGGCCCGCCTCGCCGCTAGTTCCTTCGACCTCGGCCCCGGCAGCTCGGTGCGGATGAATCGGCGTTGAACCAGCTCAGCGACGGTGTCGGACACGTGTCAGCTCCTTCGGCAGCCAAGCGGGCGCGGGCGCCGCGACCGTTCGGCACCAGTCTCGCGCATACCGGCCGTGCCCCGCACTCCGCCGTCGATGTCATGGCCGGCCGCGAGCCCCGCCCGCGAGCCCCGCCCGCCGGCCGCGAGCCCTCCCTCGGTGCGCGATCACTGCGGGGTCAGCCGGCGCAGGACCTCGTCGTGCAGCGACCCGTTGGTGGCGAGTGCGTTGCCGCCCCAGCACCCCGGCACACCGTCCAGGGAGGTGAACCGGCCACCGGCCTCGGTGACGATCGGCACGAGTGCGGCCATGTCGTGCACGTTCAGATCTGGCTCCGCGGCGATGTCGACGGCTCCCTCGGCGACCAGCATGTACGACCAAAAGTCGCCGTACCCCCGCGACCGCCCGCACTGCCGATCCAGCTCGAGGAACGGTTCGAGCCGTCCGGCGTTCGCCCATCCCCGCAGACTCGAGTAGGAGAGCGAGGCGTCCCGCAGTTCGCTCACCGTGGACACCCCGAGCCGCTTGGCCGAGGTTAGGCTACGGCCGACCCATGCTCCGGACCCGATCGCCGCCCACCAACGGCGTCCTAGGGCGGGTGCGGCCACCAGCCCGAGCACCGGGTCGGCCCCGTCCACCAGCGCGATCAGGGTCGCCCACACGGGCACGCCGCGGACGAAATTCTTCGTGCCGTCGATCGGGTCGACGACCCACCGGCGAGGGCCGTGCCCGGTCACGCCGAGCTCCTCACCCTGGACCGCGTCGCGGGGGCGGGTGCGGCCGAGCTGGTGGCGGATCACCTGCTCGGCGGCGCGGTCGGCGTCCGTGACCGGGGTACGGTCCGGCTTCGCCTCGACCTGCAGGTCCTCAGCGCGGAACCGGGCCATGGTGATCCGCTCCACAGCGTCCGCGAGCACGTGCGCGAGGCGCAGATCGTCGTCGTAGGCAGGCATCGCGCCACGCTAGCGCGATTGACCGCCGCAACCGCTGACCGCCGCAACCGCTGGGAGTTGCTGACCGCTGCAGCCGCTAGGAGTTGCTGACCGCTGCAGCCGCTGCCGCGTGGCCGGAGCACTTGGGTTCGTTACTGTCACAGGAATAGCGTGGCGGCCGTCGACCGCGCGGGCGGAACCCTTGGCTGCCGCAAAGTGGTCGCGGATTGAACCGGATGCAGCTCACGCCCGTGTCTCCGGTTGATGGTCGTCCAGCCCACGAGAGGCCAGCGATGTTCGACACGTTCCGCGGCTTGCCGATGCATGCGATCGTGGTGCACGCGACTGTGGTGTTCCTCCCGCTCATGGCGCTCGTGACCGTCGTGGTCGCGGTGATACCCCGCCTTCGGCGGTATGCCTGGTGGGTCGTTGCACTCGACTTCGCCATGGTGGTGCTCACCGGGTTCACCGCCGAGACGGGACAGGCCTTCCAGGCTCGCCTCGGCGGCCAGGTCGCGCAGCGGCACGCCCAGCTGGCTGGTTCTCTGATCTATTACGCCGCGGCCCTTTTCGTGACGGCCGTCCTGGTCGCAGTGGCCCGCCGGGTCAGGGTTGCGGCGATGGCGGCGGCCTTGCTCAGCGTCGTCGCCGCAGGGGCGCTCGTATTCTGGACCGTGCAGGTCGGCGAGGCGGGGGCGCAAGCCGTCTGGGGCAACGTCATGGGCTCCACCAGCACCAAATAGCGATCAGCGCAGGTAGTGACGGAACGTCGTGCCATGCCCCGCGTGTGTGTCACTCGCCCGACTCGCCCGACTCGCCTGACGCGCCCGAACGCGCGCGGAGCAAGCGGCGCAGCGACTCCAATCGGGAGGCCCCCGCCGGGCCGGCACGGCCGTCCGCGACCCACTGGTCGAGGGCGCACTCCGGCTCGTCGTGCGTGCAGCCACGGGGGCAGTCCGCGGTGCCGGGTTCGAGGTCCGGGAAGTGGGAGATGATCCGTTCGGGGTCGACGTGGGCGAGCCCGAACGACCGTACGCCGGGTGTGTCCACCACCCAGCCGCGCAGTCCCGGCAGGCGCAGGGCGACAGCGGAGGACGACGTATGCCGTCCGCGACCGGTCACGTCGTTAACCTCGCCGATGGCGCGCAGGGCGCCGGGAACCAGGGCGTTGACCAGCGTGGACTTGCCGACGCCGGAATGGCCGACGAGCACGCTCACCTTGCCGCTGAGCTGGTCCCGCAGGTCCTCCACACCCCTGATGACACCGTCAGCCGCGCGCGAAGTGACCACGGCACCGACGTTCAGTGGCGCGTAGGCGGACATGAACGCGGCGGGATCGACCAGGTCGGCCTTGGTGAGCGCCAGCAGCGGAGTCAGGCCCCCGGCGTATGCCGCGACGAGGCAGCGGTCGATCAGCCGCGGCCGCGGCTCCGGGTCCGCCAGGGCCGTCACGACGACAAGCTGGTCGGCGTTGGCAACGATCACTCGCTCGATCGGGTCGCTGTCGTCGGCGGTCCGGCGCAGGGAGGACCGACGGGGTTCGACCCGGACGATCCGGGCCAGGGAGTCCGGGCCTCCTGCGGTGTCGCCTACCAGTCCCACGCGATCGCCGACGGCGATGCCCTTCCGCCCCAGTTCGCGCGCCTTCATCGAGGCGACCACCCGCTCGCCGGTCCCGCCCTCGTCCACGAGGACGGCATACCGTCCCCGGTCCACCGCTGTCACGAAGCCCGGTACGGCGTCTTCGTGCGCTGGGCGGTCCTTGGAGCGCGGGCGCGACCCCCGAGGGTTCGGCCGGATCCGGACGTCGCTCTCGTCGTATTCGCGGGGCCCCGGGCTCAGTGCGGCCCTCCCTGGACCATGAGCTCCCAGCGTCGGGCAAAGTTCGGCAAGGTCTTGGCCGTGGTGTCGACGTTCTGGATCACCACATCGGGCACGCGCAGACCGAGCACCGTGCCGGCCATGGCCATCCGGTGGTCCGCGTAGGTGCTGAACAGGCCCCCGTGCAGGGCCTGCGGTCGGATCCGCAGTCCGTCGTCGGTCTCGGTCACCTCGCCGCCGAGAGCGTTGAGTTCGGTGGCCAGTGCCTTGAGCCGGTCGGTCTCGTGTCCCCGCAGGTGGCCGATGCCCCGCAGCCAGCTGGGGGAGTCGGCGAGGGCGGCGACTGCTGCGACGACCGGGGCGAGCTCGCCCACGTCGTGCAGGTCAACATCCAGGCCGCCGACCTGCCCCGTGCCGGAGACCGTGAGCCCGGAACGGTCGAGCAGGACTTCGGCACCCATGGCGTCGAAGATGTCCCGCACCGCGTCGCCCGCCTGGGTGGTGGCTTGCGGCCAGCCCGGCACGCGCACCTCGCCACCGGTGACCACGGCCGCGGAGAGGAACGCTGCGGCGTTGGACAGGTCCGGCTCGACGTGCATGTCGACCGCGCCGATCTCGGACGGCATGACCCGCCACGTGTCGGGTTCGCTGTCGTCGACTTCGACGCCGGAGTCGCGCAGGACCTCGACGGTCATCCGGATGTGTGGCTCGCTGGGGACCGGCTTGCCGTCGTGGTGGACGGTCACGCCCTGCTCGAAGCGGGCACCCGAGAGCAGCAGTCCCGACACGAACTGGCTGCTGGCGGATGCGTCCAGTGTCACCGAGCCGCCGGGCAGCCCCCCCGACCCCCTGACGGTGAACGGCAGGCCGCCCCGGCCGCCGTCGTCGATGTCGGCACCGAGCGCCCGCAGCGCGCCGAGCACCGGCTGCATGGGTCGGCCTCGTGCGTGTGGGTCGCCGTCGAACCGCACGTCCCCGGTGGCCAGCGAGGCGACGGGGGGGACGAACCGCATCACCGTCCCGGCGAGCCCGGCATCGACCGTCGCCGGCCCGGTCAACCGGGCGGGAGTCACCAGCCAGTCGTCCCCGTCCGGCCCCGTCCCTGACGTGTCCTCGATGCGTACGCCGAGGGCCCGCAGGGCTCCGGCCATGAGCAGCGTGTCCCGGGAGCGTAACGGTCGGCGCAGGCGGGAGACGTCGCTCGCCAGGGAGGCGATGACCAGCAGCCGGTTGGTGAGGGACTTGCTGCCGGGCAAGGACACGGTGGCGGTGACCGGCCCGCTGGCGAGGGGCGCCGGCCAGTCCCCTGGGGCAACGGTGCCGGAGGCGGGCGACATACGGTTCAGGCCCGGCTCACCGCAGACGGTGACACTCAGCTCAACCGGCTGATCTCGACGATCTGGCCGGGCTGACTCGTCCGGGTGGTCCAGCTCGTCCAGCGCCCACCTCGCGTCGTATCCGCGGGCGTCGGCTCGGTGGACCGCCTGCGTATGCCCCTGCCGATGGGCTGGCTGGTTGCGCTCGGCTGGCTGGCGCTGGGCGGGGCTGGCTTGCTGGACTTGGCCGGCTTCGCCGGCTTGCTGACCTTCGCCGGCTTGCTGGACTTGGCCGGCTTGCTGGGTTGGTTCGAGCCGGCTCTTGCGGCCTTGGCCAGCGCTGCCTTGGCGACGGGGGCCGCCTTGGCCACGGTGGCGGTCTTGACCGGCTTGCGCGATCCGGCGAGTGCGGTCAACGCGGCACCGACCTTGGCGTACTTCGAGGTCTTGGCAGCCATCCGAGCCTGCTTTCCAGTCAACGCGGCAGTACGCCTGACGTCCCTGCCGGCGTGCTGTGCGCGCCAGGCCAGGCCAGGCCGGCCTTCGGTGTCGACCACGGCGAGCAGCAGGCCGCCGAGCAACGACAGGTTCTTCGTGAACTCGATCCGCTGGGCGGCTCGCTTGGCCGGGTCCTGCTCGGTATAGAAGGCATGACCGACGTAGGTGGTGGGCAGCAGCGTCAGGAACAGGATGAATGCCGACAGCCGGGGGAACCGGCCCAGGCCGAACATGGCACCGGCCCCCAGCATGGCCCCTCCGTTCGCGCGTACGAGGAGCTCGGGGTCGTTCGGTAGGTGGAGCGGTCCGGCGACCTGGGCGATGAACGGTGCCGCCGCTTCCGGCCGGCCTGCGGGACGGCGCATCGCGTCGTAGCCGCCGGTGATGAATGTGGACGCGAGCATCGGCCGCGCAACACGTCGGACAAGAGTCATCGGATCTCCTTCGATGCGGATCTGCCGTCCCTACCGTAGTGCCGCCGAAGGACAGGGACCACGGCGTCGCCGAGGCTGACGCGCCTGGCGGCTAATCGCCCGCCACCCCATGCCGTGGCTGCCTACGCTGTGGCCATGTGTGGGCGATACGCAGCCAGCTCAAGGCCGGAGGATCTGGTCGAGGAGTGGGAGATCGACGTCGACCGGACGGACGACCCCGCGCGGAGCATGCTCGCCGCGCCTCAGTCCCCTCCGCCGGGCAGCCCTGATTACAACGTCGCGCCGACCAAGCAGGCGCCGGTGGTCCTGACCCGCCCAATCCGAGGTGAGCAACGAAACGAGGGCGGAGAGGGCGACGAAGGCGCGAAGGGCGACGAGGGCGACGAGGGCGACGAGGGCGCGGGGCGCCATCCACGAGCAGAGGCTCGCCCCCCGCAGCGACAGCTCCGGCTGCTGACCTGGGGCCTGCTGCCGAGCTGGGCCAAGGACACCAAGACGGGACTGCGGATGACCAACGCCCGCGCGGAGAGCGTGCTGGACAAGCCCGCGTTCGCCAAGCCGGCTGCGTCGCGCCGGGCGCTGGTACCCGCCGACGGGTGGTACGAGTGGCAGGTCAGCCCGACGGCGCTCGACGCCAAGGGCAACCCCCGCAAGCAACCGTTCTTCGTCACCCGGGCCGATGGCGCGACGATGGCGATGGCCGCGCTGTACGAGTTCTGGCGCGATCCCACCGCGGAGCCCGCCGACCCCCTGGCGTGGCTCACCACATACGCGATCATCACCACGACGGCAGAGCCGGGACTGGACCGTATCCACGACCGCCAGCCCCTGGTCCTGGAGCGGCAGGATTGGGGCCGATGGCTGGACCCGGCGATGACCGAGCTGGACGAGATCAGGGGGCTGCTTGCGTACGCCGAGCCAGGCCGGTTCGACGCGCGGCCGGTCAGCACCGCCGTCAACGCCACGCGCAACAACGGACCGGAGCTGATCCGGCCGCTCGGACGCGCTGATCTGGTCGGGGTGGTGGATCCCAGCACCGGCGAGGTGCTCGGCTGATGCCTCCAGGGACACCTCGAGACATTCGAACGCAGGCCGGTATGGCGCGGGTCCACCTGTACCGACCGGCGCGTATGCGCGCGCCGACCTCCCTGATCCTCGGCCACGGTGCCGGCGGCGGCATCGAGTCCGCCGACCTTCAGGGCCTTACCGCGCTGACCGCCGACGGCTGGCAGGTCGTGTTGGTCGAGCAGCCCTGGCGGGTGGCCGGTCGTCGGGTGGCGACGGCACCAGCAACGCTGGATGTGGCTTGGCTCGCTGTGCTGGCAGCGCTGTCAGCCAGCGGGGACATCACCGGCAACGTGGTCGTCGGCGGCCGCAGCGCGGGCGCGCGGGTCGCCTGCCGGACGGCGCCGGAGTTGTTGCCGCCGCCGCTCGGAGTGCTCTGCCTGGCGTTTCCGCTGCGACCACCGGGGAGACCCGGGGGGACCCGCGCATCCGAGGCGCTGGCAGCCATCTCGTCCGGCACCCCGCTGGCCGTCGTACAGGGTGAGCGGGACCCGTTCGGCGATCCGGCGCAGGTCGCGGCCGAGCTGGGCGAAGGCGCGGACGTCTTCACCGCCCGGGGCGGCCACGGCTTCACGACTGATCCGAGTGACGCGGTGCGCCAGGCGCGTGACTGGCTCCTGACGCTGACCGCAGGGGGCTGACCGGAGGCTGCGGACGGGCGATGAGCCACGTCACGGCGCTGAAATCGCGGGCATCGGCCGCCGGCGGGGAATGGGACCGGTTGTTCGCGACGTTCCACAAGCGGACCGAGCAGAAGGAGACCCTGTGCTACTCGCCGACGTCGCGACTGAGGGATTGCCGTGCACCCGTCCCGGATCGGGCAGCGAGAGGGTCGGATTAGGCTTGGGTGCGATGACCAACCACGAGAGTGCCCTCGACAGCCCGCCTGTGCTCGACGCATCGCCCGTCCTGGACACGCCGCCTGCCACCGAGCAGGTGGACGTCAGCACGGAGACGGCGGCGGAGCGCGCCGCCAGGTTCGAGACCGAGGCCATGCCCTTCCTCGACCAGCTCTACAGCGCCGCTCTGCGGACCACGCGCAATCCGACCGACGCCGAGGACCTGGTTCAAGAGACGTTCACCAAGGCGTTTGCCGCCTTTCACCAGTACCGCCCGGGGACCAACCTCAAAGCGTGGCTCTACCGCATCTTGACCAACACCTACATCAACAGTTACCGCAAGAAGCAGCGCGAGCCGCTGCGCTCCGACGCGGCCGAGATCGAGGACTACCAACTCGCCCGTGCCGAGTCCCACACCTCCAGCGGACTGCGCTCGGCCGAGACCGAGGCTCTTGATCATCTGCCGGACAGTGACGTCAAACGGGCACTGCAGGAACTGCCCGAGGATTTCCGGATGGCCGTCTACCTCGCCGATGTCGAGGGGTTCGCCTACAAGGAAATCGCGGAGATCATGCAGACGCCCATCGGCACCGTGATGTCGCGGCTGCACCGTGGACGTCGACAGCTTCGCGAGCTGCTCACGGACTACGCCGCCGCCCGCGGCTTCGCAACGGAAGGGTCCGCCTCATGAGCCTCCAGGAAGCCGACTGCTCGCAGGTGCTCATGCGGGTCTACGAGTACCTCGATGGAGAGATGACGTCCGAGGACGGCGCCCGCATCCGCGCACACCTCGAGGACTGCGGTCCCTGCATGACCGAGTTCGAGCGGGATCAGGCGCTCAAGGCTCTGGTACGCCGCTCGTGCGGCTGCGAGCCGGCGCCGGCTCAGCTGCGGTTGCAGATCATGGCCACCATCACGCGCGTCTCGGTTACGACGACCTACATCCCCGTCGACTGACCGGCCCTCCATACGCCGCACTCCGGCCCCTACGCAGCGAAAGACCCGCCCCATGTGGCGGGTCTTTCGCTGGGTAGTTGCGGCTGCGAGCACCGACATAGGGGCTATTCGGTCAGGCGTTCGGCTTGCGGCCGTGGTTCGCGGCGTTGCTCTTGCGGGAACGGCGTTTGCGCGCGCGCTTGCTCATCGGGGGTGCTCCACTTCGGGTAAGACGTCGGGACACCGACGAGGCTACTCCGTTTCCGCGTCGGCATCGGCGCCACGGGGTATCGGCCTCGGTAACGGCCCGTGCAGGGCGTGACGGTGGCCATGCAAACAAGGGACATACCGCGCAACCGGGCGTGCGGTACCCTTTCATATGTAAAACGCCGTGACATTTTGGTCATGTGCAGACCAAGTGCGTCATGGGTTGGTCAGCGTAGAGGGGCGGAGACCCGCAGCCCTGGTCTGATATCCGTATGGGCAGCCGAGAACACGAGCGGCCCGCAATCGTCTCAGTCGAAATTTCAAGCGCATCTGCGCAAAATTCAAGGAGTCAGTCATGAACGTCAATTCCGTATCTAGCAGCACCCCCGCCAAGCACTGGGGCTACGGCGGCTCCAAGCACTGGGGCTACGGCGGCTCCAAGCACTGGGGCTACGGCGGCTGATTGTTGACTACCCCACGGATGGTTGCTGCCAGTTCTTGTATCGCTCGGTAGCATCGGAGGATGAGACGAGGGGGAAACGGAGCTAGGGCGGAATTCCCCCTCCAGGCGAAGATCTATGTCGCCGCCCTGGCCTGCATCGCGTTCATTTCTGGCGCACTTTGGCGATTGCCCAATCTGCTGCACGATCGCCAGTACCAGGCGTCTCTGGCGCTGCTGACCGTCCTGGCGCTGCTGAGCTGGCGCATCCGCGAACGCGATATCGGCGGCAAGGTGTCGCTAGCCTTCAGCAGCATCGTCCTGCTGGCCTCGATCGTCCTGGTCCTCCCCGAGGGCGCCGGCCTCATCGGACTGATCGCTCCGCTCGCAGCCCTGGGGTCGGAGCCGCTCGGCTTCACCGTGTTCAACGCCGTGATGGTCTCGTCCGTCAGCTCCGTCGCGGGGCGGGCCTACGGAATGGCCTGCGGTCCGCCGCTCAGCCAGCTGGAAGGCCACCAAAGCGGCGCTCTCCCCGCAATGATGATTGCGCTCATCGTGGCGGATCTCCTGCAGTGCGTCGGCAATGCGGTGATCGTTTCCGGCATGTACAAGTTTCACCGCGGCCGCCCCTTCCGACGGGAACTGGTCGGCATCCTGCGCTCCAGTGGACTGGTCTACGTCGGCTACGGCGTGATCGGCATCATCTTCGTCCTGATCTGGGCATCGGCCGAGGTCCGCTACTTCTCCGCCGTGCTCGTGCTCGCGCCGCTCCTGGTTGCTCAGTGGAGCTTCAGCCAGTACGGCGACGAACGGCGTTCGCACGAGCGCACGCTGAACGCACTGGTCACTGCTATGGAGACCAAGGACCAATACACCCGCGGCCACAGCGAGCGCGTCGCCGAGCTGTGCGAGCTGATGGCCCGTCACCTGTCCCTCTCGGCTCAGCGCTCGGAGGAGCTTCGCTACGCCGGGCTATTGCACGACATCGGCAAGCTGGGTCTGCCGACCCGCCTTTTGCGGCGGCCGGCACCCCTTGTCGATGACGATCTCGTCCACCTGTCCGCGCACGCCCACATCGGAGCGGACATGATCGCGGACATCGAGTTTCTGGAAGAGGCGCTGGAGGGGGTGCGCCACCACCACGAGCGGTGGGACGGTGGGGGCTATCCG
>JAABUS010000809.1_pt1 | contig 74783 bp, 82 predicted proteins | sample 5560161 | NCBI WGS metagenome assembly JAABUS01 (sample SAMN10711885, study PRJNA513376) | rock metagenome | isolation source: Antarctica rocks | place: Antarctica: Victoria Land, Trio Nunatak nord | collected 2016-01-04
CGGGCCCCCCACCGTGGAGGTGGATGACGGCGACGGCCGGGTCACGGTGGCCGGTGACCTGCGCTGGATCCGGCCCGACCGGGAGACCGTGGCCCTCGTCGAGCACCGGCGGCTCACCCATGTGCCCCTGGGTGACGACGCCTACACCATCGACTTCGACACCAGCCTCGTGCCCGGCACCGACGTCGTGCTCGACCGCACCCCGTTCACCACCTGGGGCGGCTACGGCGGTCTCTCGCTGCGGGGCCCAGGCGACTGGCACGACACCCGTCTCCTCCTCGCCGACGGCACCAACCACGACCGGGTGATCGGCGAGCCCTCGGCCTGGTGCGACCTGACCGGCACCGTCGGGACCGGTGACGCCGAGGCCGGCGTGGCCGTGTTCGACCACCCGTCCAACCGCCGCCACCCGGTGCCGTTCTACGCCAGCACCCGGGCCGCCACCTACGGCGACGAGGGCTGGTCGAACTTCCTCAACGCCGCCTTCCTGTTCCACGAGCCGTTGGCCCTGGCCGCCGGTGAGGCCCTGCGGGTGCGGCACCGGGTGCTCGTCCACGACGGCCAATGGGACGTCGACCGGCTGGAGGCGGCCGGCGCCGACTGGGTGGCGGCGCAGTGACCGCCCCCGGTGGGGTGCCGCCGTTCCCGGGTGCGGTCGGCGTGTCGCACCTGCGGGTGTACGACACGACCGGTCCCGACGGGCTGGCCGGGGGCACTCCCCACTGCCACACCGTCTGCACCGAGGCCTACGCGGTGGTGACCGGCGCGGGCGCGGTGCAGACCCTGGCCGGCGACGGCTTCCGGGAGACCCCGCTCGAGGCCGGCTCGTTCGTCTGGTTCACGCCCGGGACCATCCACCGCCTGGTGAACCACGGCGACCTCGAGATCCTCGTGCTGATGCAGAACGCCGGCCTGCCCGAGGCCGGCGACATGGTGATCACCTTCCGAGACGACGTGCTGGTCTCGCCGGACCGCTACGCAGCCGAGGCGGTGCTGCCGCCCGAGCGGTCGACGACGGCGGCCGGTGACGACGCCGCCCGCCGCCGGCGCGACCTCGGGGTGGAGGGCTTCGGCCACCTTCGGGCCGGCGGTCCGGCGGCGCTGGCGGGGTTCCACGCCCGGGCGGCGGCCCTGGTCCGGCCCCAGGTCGACCGGTGGCGGGAGGTGTGGGCCGCCGGCCCACTCGCCGCCGTCGAGGCCACCGACGCCCAGCTCGACGCGCTGGCGGGGGGCGACGCCACCCACCTGTCCCAGTCGAGCGTGCACTCCCTGCCCCCACCGGCCGACGAACGGCGCTACGGCTGCTGCGGCACCCTCGGCACCTGGGTGCCTCGGACCTGAGTGCGGTGCCAGCGTGGTGGCGGTTCCGGTGCCATATCGGTACCATCGCGCCGATGGACATCAACGTGAAGAACCTGGAACCAGAAGTGGTGCGCCGTCTGGCCGAGCAGGCGGAGAGCGAGGGCATGAGCCAGCAGGAGTGGATCCGACAGACCCTGCGCCGCAGCTCGGCACGGCTCTCCCCCGCTGAGCTGCTGGCTCGTCGTCGGAGCAACGAGGCCATGACCACCGAGGAGTACACGGCGATCCGCGAACGGGCCGGGCGACGGCGGCGAACGGCGGTGAAGGGCCTCGGTGCACGACAGCGTCGTCGCTGACGCGGGCGGGCTCCTCGTGCTCGCCGGGCTGCTCGAGGGCATCCACCACGAAGCCGACGAGATCCTCGCCCTCGATGCCACCTCGCTCCTCGTCGCCGAGTACCTCGCGCTTCGCCACGAGGGAGCCGCCGATCGGGCGCGTGTGGAGTTCGCCGCTGTGGTGCAGATCGTTCGCGAGTGGTTTCCCGTGCGAGGCATCGCCGTCGAGGCGGTGCTGGCCGCGGGCTCGTCAGAGGACATCGACGGCAGCGCGGCTCTCGGGCTGGCGGAGTCCCTCGGTGCCCCGCTCGTCACCAAGAACGACGAGCTGCGCAGCCAGTCGGTCGCCGTGCTCCGCTGCTGAGATCCGCTGCAGCGGATCGTCTGAGCCGCCGCTTCGAGCCGTACGCTGGCGCCGCCATGCGCCAGGGACCCCACATGATGATGAGCTCGGACCCGCACGCCGTCGCCGGGGCGCGGCTGGGCAAGGGGCTGGTGAAGCGGGTGTGGGCCTTCGCCCGTCCCTACCGGGGGGCGACGGTCTGGTTCCTCGCCATCATCGTGGGCGAGGCGATGCTCGGTCTCGCCCCCCCGTTGCTCATCAAGCGGATCATCGACGAGGCCATCCCCACCGGACGGTCGGGCCTGCTCACCGCCCTGGCGCTCGTCATGGTGGCCGCCGCCTTCGTCGGCGCCGCGCTCTCGCTGGTGGAGCGGTGGCTGTCGTCCCGCATCGGTGAGGGCCTCATCTACGACCTGCGGTCGGCCCTGTTCGACCATGTGCAGCGCATGCCCATCGCCTTCTTCACCCGCACCCAGACCGGCGCGCTCATCAGCCGCATGAACAACGACGTGATCGGCGCGCAGCGGGCCGTCACCCAGACCCTCGGCTCGGTGGTGTCGAACGTGGTGGTGCTGGCCACCACCCTCGTGGCCATGGGCCTGCTCGAGTGGCGCCTCACCCTCCTGTCGCTGGTGCTGCTGCCCGTCTTCGTGGTGCCGGCCAAGCGGGTCGGCCGCCGCCTGCAGGACATCACCCGCGAGTCCTTCGACCTCAACGCGTCGATGAACACCACCATGACCGAGCGCTTCAACGTGTCCGGCGCCCTCCTGGTGAAGCTGTTCGGCCGCCACGACGACGAGCGCCGCCAGTTCACCGACCGGGCCGGCCGGGTGCGCGACATCGGCGTGCGCAGCGCCATGTACGGGCGGACCTTCTTCACGTCGCTCACCCTCGTCGGGGCGGTGGGCACGGCCGTCATCTACCTGGTGGGCGGGCGGCTCGTGCTGTCGGACACCATCACCATCGGCACGCTCATCGCCCTCGGCGCCTTCGTCGCCCAGATCTACCAACCGCTGACCCAGCTCACCAACGCCAGGGTCGACCTCATGACCGCGTTCGTGTCCTTCGACCGGGTGTTCGAGGTGCTCGACGCGCCGAACGCCATCCCCGACCGGCCCGGCGCCATCGACCTGGTGGCCCCGGCGGGACGCATCGAGCTCGACGGCGTGTGGTTCCGCTACCCGGCGGGCGCCGACGTGTCGCTGGCCTCGTTGGAGAGCGACGTCGAGGCGGCCCTGTCGGACGAGCCTTCGGCCCCCGTGCTGCGGGGCATCGACCTCGTCATCGAGCCGGGCCAGCTCGTCGCCCTGGTCGGGCCGTCGGGGGCGGGCAAGACCACGCTGAGCATGCTGGTGCCCCGCCTCTACGACGTCACCGAGGGCGCCGTGCTGGTCGACGGCCACGACGTGCGGGACCTCACCCAGGACAGCCTGCGGGCCGCCATCGGGGTGGTGAGCCAGGACCCGCACCTGTTCCACGAGACGGTGGCCGAGAACCTCCGCTACGCCCGCCCCACCGCCACGCTCGCCGAGCTGCAGACGGCCAGCCGCGCCGCCCGCATCCACGACGTCATCGCGGCCCTGCCCGAGGGCTACGACACCGTGGTCGGCGAGCGGGGCTACCGCCTGTCGGGCGGTGAGAAGCAGCGCCTGGCCATCGCCCGCATGCTGTTGAAGGACCCGGCCATCGTGATCCTGGACGAGGCCACGAGCCACCTCGACTCCGAGAACGAGGCCCAGGTGCAGCACGCCCTGGCCGAGGCCCTGGCCGGGCGCACGTCGATCGTCATCGCCCACCGCCTGTCCACCATCACCGCCGCCGACCAGATCCTCGTGATGGACGAGGGCCGCCTCGTCCAGCGGGGTCACCACGACGACCTGATCGATGCGGGCGGCCTCTACGCCGACCTCTACCGCACCCTGGTCCGGGCCCAGCCGGTCTAGCGGTCACGGGGACGGGGTACCTCTCGTTGATGGGAACCCTCCGGACCACCGGTCAGACCCTCCAGAAGGTCCTCTGGGTCGTTGCCGGGATCGCCGTGGTCGTCATCATCGTCGGCCTGTCGCCGTGGAAGATCCCCAGCCCGTTCGAGACCGACGAGAAGGAGCGGCCCCAGTCGGCCCTGCTCGTCGACCTTCGCGACGTGAGCCGGTACGAGGCCGCCACCGGGTCGTTCCAGGTGATCGTCGACTCCGAGCAGGACGCCCGCTACCTGCCCGACTTCATCAAGGGCGAGCGGGTCATCTTCATCGCCGAGGGCTCGGTCGATGCGGTGGTGGACTTCTCCGACCTGACCAAGGGCGCCATCCGGGTGAGCGATGACGGCAAGACGGTGACCGTCACACTGCCGGCGCCCACCCTGACCAGGCCCCGCATCGATCCCGACAAGACCAGGGTGCAGGCCCGTGACCGCGGCGTCCTCGACCGCATCGAGGACGCCTTCGGGAACCAGCCCACGGACGACCAGCCGCTGTACAAGGCAGCCGACGCCAAGATCGCCGCCGCCGCCCGCCAGAGCGAGCTGCTGGCCCGCGCCGCCGCCAACACGAGGACGATGCTGGAAGCGCTGATGAAGGACCTCGGCTACACGAAGGTCGTCGTTCGCTTCGAGCGACCGCCCGAGCCCTAGCCGCAGGCGCTGCCTCAGCCCTCGCGGTAGCCCCGGAAGCGGCGCAGGCGCAGGGAGTTGGTGACCACGAACACCGACGAGAAGCCCATGGCGCCGGCGGCGATCATCGGGTCGAGCACGCCGGCCACCGCGAGGGGGATGGCGGCCACGTTGTAGGCGAAGGCCCAGAACAGGTTGCCCTTGATGATGGCGAGGGTCCGCCGGGACAGGCCGACGGCGTCGGCGACGCCACGGAGATCGCCGCTCACCACGGTGAGGTCAGACGCCTCCATGGCCACGTCGGTGCCGGTGCCGACGGCGATGCCCAGGTCGGCGGCGGCGAGGGCGGCGGCGTCGTTCACGCCGTCGCCCACCATGGCCACCACCCGGCCCTCGCCCTGCAGGCGGCGGATCTCCTCCAGCTTGTCGTCGGGGAGGACCTCGGCCCGCACCTCGTCCGCTCCCACCTCGGCGGCGACGGCCTCGGCGGTGCGGGCGTTGTCGCCGGACAGCACGTGCACCCGGAGGCCGAGCTCCTGCAGGGCCCGGACGGCGGCCGGGCTCGACGGCTTCACGGTGTCGGCCACCGCCAGCACCCCGGCGGCGGTGCCGCCGGTCCCGGCCACCACCGCGGTCCGACCGGCGGCGGTGGCCGCCTCGACGGCGGCCGCCACCTCGTCGGGCACGGTGTCGAACAGGCCGGGTCGGCCCACCACGACGCCCTCACCGTCGACCCGGCCGCGGACGCCGAAGCCGGGCAGGTTCTCGAAGTCCGACACCGGCAACCGCCGCTCGGCGGGCACGGCGGTGGCGACGGCCTTGGCGATGGGGTGCTCGGAGGCGTCCTCCAACGACGCGGCCAGGACGGCCAGCCGGTCGCGGTCGACCCCGGGAGCGGTCACCACGTCGACCAGCTCCATGCGTCCCTCGGTGATCGTGCCCGTCTTGTCGAGGACGACGGTGTCGACCTGACGGGTCGACTCGAGCACCTCACCGCCCTTGATGATCACGCCGAGCTGGGCGCCCCGCCCGGTGCCCACCATGATGGCGGTGGGGGTGGCGAGCCCGAGCGCGCAAGGGCAGGCGATGATGAGCACCGCCACCGCCGCGGTGAAGGCGTCGTCGGCCCCGTGCCCGGTGAGCAGCCACCCTCCGAGGGTGAGGGTGGCGACGGCGAAGACGACCGGCACGAACACCGCCGACACGCGGTCGGCCAGCCGCTGCACGGGCGCCTGGGAGCCCTGGGCCTGCTCGACCAGGCGCAGGATCGACGCCAGCGCCGTCTCGGACCCGACCCGGGTGGCCTCCACCACGAGCCGGCCCGAGGCGTTGACCGTGCCCCCGGCCACGTCGTCGCCGACGGTGACCTCGACCGGCACCGACTCGCCGGTGAGCATCGACGCGTCCACCGCCGAGCCTCCGTCGAGGATCCGGCCGTCGGTGGCGATCCGCTCCCCCGGCCGCACCACGAAGCGGTCCCCGACGGCAAGAGCGGCCACCGGCACCTCCCGGCCGTCCTCCAACCGGGCCGTCTTCGCCCCCAGCTCGGCCAGCGAGCGCAGGGCGGCGCCGGAGCGGCGGCGGGCCCGCAGCTCGAAGAAGCGGCCGAGGAGGATCAAGGTGATGATCACCCCGGCGGTCTCGAAGTAGACGTGGGCCCCGCCGGCGTCCATGCCTTCCATCCCGCCGTGGCCGGGCTCGGCGGGGTCGGCGGCGCCGAGGAAGATCAATGCCACCGCCGACCACGCCCAGGCGGCTAGGGTCCCGACCGACACCAACGTGTCCATGGTGAGCGCGCCGTGGCGGAGGTTGGTGACCGTCGTCCGGTGGAACCGCCACCCGCTGATGAACACCACCGGAGTGCCGAGGAGGGCGGCCACCCACTGCCAGCCCTGGAACTGCAGTGCCCCCACCATGGACACGAGCAGCAGGGGGACGGACAGGACCACGGCCAGCACGAGGGCGCGGGCCAGCGACCGTCGCTCGTTGTCGTCCTCCTCGTCGGTGCCTTCGCCGGTGGGCTCGGGCGAGGAGTAGCCGAGGGACTCGATGCGGGCCCGCAGATCGCCCGGCTCGACGGTGGCGGGATCGAAGGCGACGGTGGCCCGGCCGGTGGCCAGGTTCACGTCGGCCCGCTCCACGCCGTCGAGGCGGGTCAGCGCCCGGCTGACCCGGTTGACGCACGAGGCGCACGTCATCCCCTCGACGCTGAGATCCCTGGTTTCAATGGCCATGTGCTGTAGGATACCCCCCAACCCTATGCGTGGCTACAGCGAGAATCGAAACGACCACCTCACCCGCCTCCGGAGGATCGAGGGGCAGGTCCGTGGTCTGCAACGGATGATCGACGAGGACGAGTACTGCATCGACGTGCTCACCCAGATCGCCTCTGTCACCAAGGCCCTCCAGAAGGTGGGCCTCGGGCTGCTCGACGAGCACGTCCGCCACTGCGTGGTGGAGGCCGCCACCGCCACCGCCGGCGACGGCGAGGAAGGCGAGGACAAGGTCAACGAGGCGGTCGAGGCGGTGGCCCGGCTCCTGCGCTCCTGACCCAGCGCGTACGGTCGTGGGGATGCGTCCCCCCGTCGTGGTCGTGGCCTGCATCCTTCTCCTCGTCGCACCGGCCTGCGGTGGCGACGACGATGACGACACCGCTCCCCGGTCCTCCACCACCAGGCCGTCGTCGTCCATCACCAGCACCACCGCGGCGTCGACGACCTCCACGACATCGGCGGCGTCCACCACCAGCACCACCACGGCGTCGACGACCTCCACGACATCGACGGCGTCCACAACCGCCTCCACCACCACGACCGCGCCTCCGACGACCGCCCCGCCCGGCACCACCGCGCCGGGGTCGTCCACCACCGCTCCCGTCCCCCGTGCGCCGACGCCCGAAGCCGCCGCCCAGGGCCTCTACCTGGCCTGGAAGGCGGGCGACCGGGCGGCGGCGGCCAGGGTGGCCGAACCGGCGGCGATCGACACGCTCTTCGCCCGGCCCTACACCGGGCCGGACATGCAGTTCCAGGGCTGCCGGCAGGACGGTGCCGTGTGGGCCTGCGCCTACACCTACGAGGGTGGGTTCCGGGCCTTCCGCGTGGAGGGCTCCGGAGCGGCCGGTTTCCGCGTCGTCGTGGTCGTCGACGCCGCTGACTAGAGACGGTCGGCGGGCGGAGGACCTTCCGGGGCCCGTGGCTGGCGACCGCGCTGCGAGTCCTCCTGGACGGCCGGCGAGCCCCGCTCCGATCGCCGTCGGGGTGGATACCGCCGACACGGTCATGACCGTGCAGCTCGACCGGACGGGAGCCCATGTGGTGCTCGACCCGGACCCCCGGCCGAGCACGATCCTGCGGGCTGACCCCGAGGTCGTCCTCGCACTGGCCGCCGGCGTGGTGTCCGTCGACCAGGCCGTCGCCCGAGGCGATGGGCGAGAGCTGGCCGCCGTGTTCGCCGCCGCCGCGACTACGGGCGGGTCAGAGCCGACGTCGGGACCGACGGATCGGCCACCAGCTCGGCGCCGGCGGCGCTGAGCCGGCCCGGCACGGCCGCCTCCAACAGGTCGGGGCAACGGGCGGGTGCGCCGGCGATGGCGGCGGTGTCGCTGGCACGACCGAGCTCGACGACGTCGTCCAGCAGGGCCCGGGCCTCGGCGTCGAGCAGGCCGAGATCGTCGGATACCAGGGCCATGCCGCCCGACACGCCGACCGCCGAGGCCCACGCCCGCACCGCGTCGGGCCCCATGCGGGTGTCGGTGAGCCGCAGCATCAGGCAGTCGGGGTCGTTCAGCCAGAGCCGGCGGTGCAGGAACGACCGGGCCAGCGTGTTCTGCCACGCGTTGACCGTGGCCGGCTCCCCGGCCGAGTACCCGCCCCTCTCCTCCCCGCCACCTTCGCGGTGCCACCACGGGGCCACGTCGGCCCCGATGCGCATCCCGTCGACCAACCCGACCACCGCCCCGAGCGGCGCGCCGCACCCGAGCAGGAAGGTGTCGTCGCCTGCGCCCCGGCGGATGGCCTCGTAGCCGCACCGCACCCGTTCGGCCGGGGTCATGGCCGGGTCGAAGTAGACCCCGTCGGCGGCGGGCGCGTAGGTGAAGTCGAGCTTCAGGTAGGTGAAGCCGGCCTCGACGAGGTCACGGGCCACCACCTCGAGGTAGGCCTGCACCTCGGGGTTGGAGGTGTCGAGCGTGAGCGTCTCGCCGCCCCACACGGGGTGCCACATCCCCACGAGCGGCTTGGTTCCGTCCCGGTAGCGGGCGATCCACTCCGGGGTGCTCATGGCCACGGTGGCGTCGGGCCGGGCCAGGAACGGCGCCAACCAGATGCCGGGCCGGCGACCGGCGGCGGCGATGGCGGCGGCCAGCTCGTCGAGGTCGGAGCCGAACTTGTCGTTGGTGCCGAGCCAGTCACCGATGGTCGGCTGGTACCCGTCGTCGAGCTGGAACACCTCGAAGGGCCAGTCGGCGGCACGGGCCAGGTTGGACCGGAGGTCGCCCTCGGTCACGTATCCGAAGTAGTGGTACCAGGAGCACCACCCCACCTGGTAGTGGGCGTCGACCCTGGCCCCCTCCACCTCGCCGTAGCGCGCCGCCCAGGCCTCGAGCAGGGCGCTGTGGTCGGGCCCGGTGGCGACGGCCACCGGGTGCAGGGCCCGCTGCTCGCCGGCGGCCAGGCGGGCCCCGCCGAGGAACGCCTCTGCGGCCAGCTCGACCACGGGCGGGGCCCCGGTGGCCTCGACGGTGACGAGCCGCAGGGTGCCGTCGTGGAGGCGGCCGCCCTCGAAGCCCACCAGCAGCCGCTCGGCGCCGGCGTCGGCCAGCACCGTCACCTGCTCGGAGCGCAGCTCACCCTCGGCGGCCGGCTCCACGTCGGCGTGGTGGGTCGAGCGCACCAGCCGCGGCACCGCCCCGGCCAGGGACGGGTCGACGTCGACCCCGAGGGTGGCCACGCCCGACGGCGACCACGACTGGTACCCGTTGCGGAACATGCGCACTGGTCCGGACGAGCCCTCCAGCCGGAAGACGAGGCGCACGCGGCGCAGGTGCACGGGGGCGTCGCCCCTGTTGGCGACCGCCCACACGGTGCGACGACCGTCGGGGGACGGCTCGACCGACACCTCCACCGGCCCGACCCCCACCACACCGGTCCCGCTCACCGGCGCGCTCGCCTCCCCGCCGTCCTGGGGCGAGGGGCGCACGTCGATCCGGACGAGCTCGAGCCGCATCGCCGCCGACGCTAGCCAGACCACTGGTTCTGGCATGCGCCGCGGTCGTCAGGGCAGCCGCTGTGCATGCCAGAACCCGTGCGGCGGTGGGGCCGGAGTGGGCGGGCGCGTACGCTCGGCGGCCGTGGAAGAGCGCACCTTCGGGGTGGCCGAGCTGGCCGGCGTGCTCGGGCGGGTGGTCGCCCAGTCCTTCCCGGGCGACACCTGGGTGCGGGGCCAGATCCGCAACCTGTCGCGAGCGGCCAACGGCCACGTCTACTTCGACCTGGCCGAGCCCGGACCGCTCGGGACGAACCCCGCCGCCCTCGTGCCGGTGGCGCTCCTGGCCGGCGACAAGCTCCACGTCAACACGGTGATGAGGGCGGCCGGCGCCGGGCGCATCGAGGACGGCGTGGAGGTGCGGATCCGCGGCCGCCTCTCCTGGTACGCGCCCCGTGGACGGCTCCAGCTGCGCATGACCACCATCGACCCGACCTACACGCTGGGCCGGCTGGTGGAGGACCGCGACCGGCTCGTCGCCACCCTGCGGCGTGAGGGCCTGCTCGGCCGCAACCGGGCCTTGGCCCTGCCCGCTCTGCCGCTCCGGGTCGGGCTGGTCACGAGCGCCGGGAGCGCTGCCGCCGCCGACTTCCTCCACGAGCTGGAGGGGGCCGGCTACGGCTTCGCCGTGCTGGTGGCCGACGCCCGCACGTCCGGCCTGGATGCCGGGCGTTCGGTGGCGGCCGCCGTCGGTGCGGTCGTGGCCGCAGGGGTCGACGTGGTGGCCCTGGTGCGGGGCGGCGGGTCCCGCACCGAGCTCGGTTCCTTCGACGGTGAGGTCATCGCCCGGGCCGTGGCCCTGGCGTCGGTCCCGGTGCTCACCGGCATCGGCCACGAGATCGACCGCAGCGTGGCCGACGAGGTGGCCCACACCGCGTTCAAGACCCCCACCGCCTGTGCCGCCGGCCTCGTCGCCCACGTGGCGCTCGCCCTCGAACGGGCCGAGGAGGCGTGGGCCGCCATCGCCCGCCGCGCCGTCGAGAACCTCACCTCGGCCGAGGACCGGCTGCGCCGTTCCGGCCTGCGGGCGGTCTCGGCCACCGGAACGGGCCTGGCCGCCGGCGAGCACGCCCTGGCCGAGGCCGAGCGCCGACTCCGCCGCGCGCCGACGAGAGCCCTCGACGACGCCGAGCGGCGGCTGGCCTCCTGCGGCGCCCGGGCCCGCGCCCTCGACCCCGCCCTCGCCCTCGCCCGGGGGTGGTCGATCACCCGGCGGGCCGATGGACGCCTCGTCCGCACGCCCGACGGGCTGGCCGTCGACGACGAGCTGGTCACGACCCTGGCCGGCGGCGCCGTGCACAGCCGGGTCACGGGGTGAGCGGCGAGCCCGGCCCCGGCCCGGTGCACGCCGACGCCGAGGGGCTCCGGTACGCCGAGGCCATGGCCGAGCTTGACGGCATCCTCGTCGACCTCGAGCGTGACGATCTCGATGTCGACGAGCTGGGCGCCAAGGTGGCCCGGGCCGCCCACCTCATCGGGTGGTGCCGGGAGCGCATCGGGGCGGCTCGCATGGAGGTCACCGCGATCATCCGCGACATCGACGCCGGGTGACCCTCCGCCGGACTCGCCGGACCTGGCTGGCGATCGCGGTCCTCGTCCTCTGCGGGTGTGGCCCGGCGACGGCGCGATCGGCGCCCGGGGCCACCGCCCCCCCTCTGGCGGTGGAGGCCGGGTGGACCGGGCACTTCCGCCCGGGCCGGGCCATGCCCGTCACCGTCACCGTGCCCGGAGGGGGCGGGGGCGGAACCGTCGAGGTGGACGTGCGCTCCGGCACCGGTGCGGTCACCACCACGACCACCGAGCTGGACGCCGGCGCCACCGTGGCCGATCTGGGTGTGGCGACCCCCGGCGACCTCGACCGGCTCGTCGTCCGGGCCCGCCTCCGCCGGGACGGCACCACCGTTGCCGCCGGTCGCACCACCGTCACCGCGCTCGGCGGCGACGAGCTGGTCGGCGTGCTGCCCGGGCTGGCGGGCGCACCGCGGCCGCTGGGCCCCTTCCCGTTCCCCGTTCCGCTCGGGGAGGCGACCCTCGTGGACCTCGACGCGGGGGACGTGTCCCGCCCCGGCGCCCTCGGCCCCCTCGGCACGGTCGCCGCCACCACCGCCGACCTCGACCGCATGGCGCCGGCGGCGCGGCTGTTGCTGCGGGCCTGGGTCGCCGCCGGGGGGCGCCTGCTGGTGGACGCCGACCGGGCCCCGGCGGGCCTGCCCGACGCCTGGCGGCCCACCGCCTCAGGGGGACGGTCGCCGGCCGGCCTCGGTGAGGTCCGCCTCACCGGCGGCCTCCTCGCCGGGGGCGCATGGCGGACCCTGCTCGAGCCGACCCCCGTCACGCGGAGCACCGAACCCGACGTGGTGGCCACGTCCCTCGCGGCGGGCGGGCCGGTGGGGGCCTCGCTCACCGCTGATGCCGGCCTGCGGATCCCGGCCTTCGCCACGCTGGCCGGCTTCCTCGTCGCCTACCTCGTGGTGATCGGTCCGGCCACCTTCGTCGCGCTGCGGTGGCGCCGCCTACCGGAGCGGGCGTGGGTGGTGATGCCGGTCATCGCCGTGCTGGTCGCCGGCGTGGTCGTGGTCGCCGGCGGGCTACTGGGCGAGGACGACCGCTCCGCCGTCGCCACGTGGGCCCTCGACTCGCCCGGCGCCACCATCAACGGTTCCACCGTGGGGGTGCTGTCTCGCGACGGCGGCGAGCACCGCCTCGCCCTCCCGGCCGGATGGGTGGCGGCGGCCGCCGGCGGGGACCGGTTCGGCACCGCCGGGGTGCCCGTGCGCAGCGAGGGCCGCCAGGCGGCGGTGTCGCTCGTCGGCGGCCAGTTCGGTGTGGTCGAGGCCACCGGTCCGACGCCGTCGTCGGAACGACTCGTGGTGACGGCCGAGGTCGGTGCCGGCTCGGTGGGCGGGACGGTCGCGAACGCCGGGCCGGTGGCCCTCGACCAGGTGGTGGTGTTCGTCGGGTCCCGGGCCGTGCGGGTCGGCCACCTCGAGGCGGGGGCGGGGCGGGGGTGGCGCGTCGACGTGAGCGGCCCGGCGGCGGCCGGCGACGCGTTCACCCTCGTGGAAGCACGGATGTGGCCCGAGGCCTTCGCCCGGGCCACATCGGGTCGGGTCGCCACCGAGGGCGCCGGCCCCGTGAACCTGGCGCTCTGGGGCGCTCTCCTCGACGCCGCCGGCCCGAACCTGCGAGCCCCCGGGTCGGTCGTGGCCGCCGGTTGGACGGGCGCCATCGAGCCTCCCCTGGCGAGGGGCACCGGATCCGACGGGCACACGGTGGCGGTGGCGCGGTCGCCGGTGACCGCGTCGGCCCGGCTCACCGGCTGGGAGGTCCGGCGCGAGGTGCTGCGGGGGCCGGCGACCACCTCGTTGCGGGGCCGGGACGACACTGCCGTCGTCGGCGCGGTCGTCCGCTTCGCCCTCCCGGACACGACGGCGGCGACATCGCCGCTCGAGCTCTCGGTCCCCGCCGCCGTCGACCGCCTGGACGTGTGGGACGGCGTCCGCTGGCGCCCGCTGACCCTCGCCGCCTCGAGCGCGGACCCCGCCGCGCCGCCGCGGGGGCTGGCCCTCCCCGCCACCGCCCTGCAGCGTGACGTGGTCCACGTGCGGGTCGGTGTCCGTCGTGACGCCGCCCCAGGCGGGGCCGCCGATCTCCTGCTGCGGAGCGGGACGTGACCGACGCCAGCGCCGCCACCGCCCTGGCCACCCGCCGGGCCGGCCCGGCGCTGTCGGCCCACAAGCTGGTCAAGCGCTACGGCGCAGCGGTGGCCGTGGACGGGCTTGACCTCGAGGTCCGCCGGGGGACCATCTTCGGGCTGCTCGGCCGAAACGGGGCGGGCAAGACCACCACCCTGGCGATGGTGGCCACGCTCCTTCGCCCGACGAGCGGCGAGCTGCGGGTGCTCGGCCTCGACCCGGTGCAGCAGCCGCGCGAGGTGCGCGCCGCCATCGGCTACATGCCGGACGAACCCGGCCTCTACGACGGCACGACGGTGGCCGAGGACCTCGCCTTCTTCGCCGTCGCCCAAGGAGTGCCCGACGGGGATGTGGCGGAGCGGATCGAGGCGCTGATCCCGGCCATCGGCCTGGTCGACCAGCGCCACGCCGACTGCCGTTCGCTCAGCCGCGGCCTGCGCCAGCGCCTGGCGCTCGGGCGGGCCCTGGTGCACGACCCCGACCTGGTGGTGCTCGACGAGCCCGCCAACGGGCTCGACCCCGCCGCCCGCGCCCAGCTGCGACGCCTGCTCGCCGCGCTGAGGGACCAGGGCCGCACCGTCGTGATCAGCTCGCACATCCTCGCCGAGCTCGAGGACCTCTGTGACGAGGTGGCCATCGTCGACCGTGGCCGGGTGGTGGCGGCCGGTCCGCCCCGGCGGATCCGCGACGCCGATGCCGGCCCCCGGGCCGTCCGGGTGCGCCTGGCCGGCGGGGCCGAGCGCATCGTGCACGTGGCCGACGAAGCCGCCCAACGGGCCCTGCTGCGCCGCCTCACCGTCGACGACGACCTGCCGGTGGTGGAGTTCGGCCGGGTCGGCGGCGGCCTCGAGGAGCAGTTCCTACGCCTGACCGAGGACGATCACCAGTGATCAATCCGGTCTTCGCCCTGGAACACCGGCGCCGGGCCCGCCGGGGCCGGTTGGCCGCCCTCGTCACCGGCGAGCTGGTGGTGCTGGCGGCCGTCCTCGCTCTGACCTACCAGGCCCAGACGGCCGGAGCGGGCCTGACCACCTCGCCGGCCACCACCGATGCCGCCGCGCTGGGCCGCAGCCTCTTCCAGTGGCTGGTGTTCGCGCTGACGCTGCTCCTGCTGTTCGTGGTGCCGGCCGCGACCGCGGGCGCCGTGGCCGGCGAGCGCGAGCAGCGGACCCTCGTGCCCCTGCTGCTCACCCGCCTCGCCCCCAGGTCGATCCTCGCCGGCAAGCTGGGCACCGCCGCCGCCACCATCGGTGTGCTGCTGGCCGCCGCCCTGCCGCTCCTGGCGGTGCCGACGGTGGTGGGAGGGGTCAGCCTCGCCCGGGTGACGGCCACCACCGCCGTCCTCGCCGCCGTCGCCGTCGGCCTGGCCGGCCTCACCCTCGCCTGCTCGGGCCTGGCCCGGCGGGCGCAGACCGCGGCCATGCTGGCCTACGGCGCGATCGCCGTGCTCACCTTCGGCACCTTGTTCCTCGCCGGAGCGGCCGCCGTGCTCGACCGCTCGGCCGGGGAGGACCCGGCCGACCCCCCGGGGGCGTTGCTCGCCCCCAACCCTCTGGTGGTCGTGGCCGACGTGGCCGCCGACCGCAGCGGCGGGGTCTCGGCCGACACGCCCCTCGACGGCCTCCGCACGCTGGCCCACCGCTCGGACCGACCCGGCGGCCGGGTCGTGCCCCTGTGGCTGCTGGGCCCGGCCGTGATCGTGACCAGTGCCGCGATCGGCCTGGTGGTCGCCGGCGACCGCATGCGGATCCCCGCCATCCACCCGCCGTGACACCCGACCGAGCGGCTGCGCAGCCTGCCCTCACCCCTCGCGTGCGCCGGGCGTGCCGGCGTCGACCACCCAGGTGCTGCGGGTGACGACGTCGGCCTCGGGCTCCCGCGTGGTGGTCACGACCCGGAAGCGGGCGGTGAGGTCCTCGGCGGTCACCTCGCAGGTCACGTAGCCCCGCTCCCGCACGTTGAACCACTTCACCTGGGGCAGGCCCCCGATCACGGCCTCGGCTGCGTCGGCCAGGGCCTCGGGGAAGTCCGAGCTGATGGACGTGCCCACGAGCTCGGCCGCCACGACCGGGTCGTCCTCCGCCCCGGCGGACACGTCGCCCACCCCGCTGGCGTGGATGTCGCCGGTGATCACCACCGGGTTGGCCGCCCCGGACGAGGTGATCTGGTCGAGCAGGCGGGACCGGGCGGCGGGGTAGCCGTCCCACTGGTCCATGTTGAAGAAAGGCCCGAGGGGCAGCGGGGTCATGATCACCTGGTTGGCCAGCACGTTCCACGTGGCCTTGGACGCCGAGAGCGCCTGGCCGAGCCAGACCTCCTGGTCCTTGCCGAGCATTGTCCCGTTGGGATCGGCGCGCTCCGGGCAGTCCCTGGTCAGGTCCTCGTCGCCGCAGGGCTGGTCGGTGCGGAACTGGCGTCCGTCGAGGAGGTGGAAGCGGGCCAGCCGCCCCCAGTCGAGGGTGCGGTAGAGGTCGAACGGGCCGCCGTCGGGCGGCGGGATCCGCATGGGCTGGTGCTCGTAGTAGGCCTGGTACGCGGCGACCCGCCGGTCGGCGAAGGGCCCGACGGGGGCCCCATCCTGGGGGAACTCCCCGGCGTAGTTGTTCTCCACCTCGTGGTCGTCCCAGATCGTCACCCACGGTGCCGCCCGGTGGGCGGTCTGGAGGTTGGGGTCGCCCTTGTAGAGCCCGTAGCGGTCGCGGTAGGCGGCCAGGGTCGTGACCTCCTCGCTGTTGTGGCGGCGCACCCCCTGCCCGCCGGCGATGCCGCTCTCGTAGATGTAGTCGCCGAGGAACACCACGAGGTCGGCCTCCTCCTCGGCGGCGTGGCGCCAGGCCGGCCAGTACCCGTCCTTCCAGTTCTGGCAGGACGCGAACACGAACCGCAGCCGGTCCACCTCGGCCGTCGCCGTCGGGGTGGTGCGGGTGCGACCCACCGGGCTGACCTGCGAGCCGGCGGTGAACCGGTAGTGGTACCAGCGGTCGGGGGCGAGCCCGGCGGCATCGGCGTGCACCGAGTGGCCCAGGGCGGCGGTGGCCGTCTCCACCCCGTCGGCCACCACGTCGTCGAAGGCCTCGTCGGTTGCCACCTCCCAGCGGACGGGCACGTCGTCGTCGGGCATCCCGCCGCCGTCGAGGGGCCGGGGGGCCAGGCGGGTCCAGAGGATCACCGACGAGGGCAACGGGTCGCCCGAGGCCACGCCCAGGGCGAACACGTCGGCCGGCAGGTCGGGCACGGAACCGGTCGTGGTCGAGCGGCGCCTGGTGGAGGCCGTCGGCTTGCCGTCACCGCCGGCATCGTCGCCGTCACCGCCGTTGCCGGTGCAGGCGGCCGCCACCGCGCTGGCCACCACGCCGGCCAGGAACCGTCGGCGGGTCAGGGGCTCGGGCACGCCCAGGAAGCTACCGGTCGGCGCCACCGTCGACGGCGGCGTCGCCGTAGAGGGCGCGGGCCCAGTGCTCGACGTCGGGGCCCCGGCGCAGCGTGTGGCCCCCGTCCACCCCCAGGCAGTGGCCGGTCACCCAGGTCGACTCCGGCCCGCACAGGTAGCCGACGGCGGCGGCCACGTCCTCGACCGTGCCCACGCGAGAGATCGGCATCGAGGCGAGGTAGTCGGCCAGCACCACGGGGTCCTCGATGAGGTGGTCACCCAGCTCGGTCTTCACCAGGCCCGGCCGGACCGAGTTCACGCGGATGCCGTGGCGGCCCAGCTCGTCGGCGGTCACCTTCACGAGGGTGTCGAGGCCGGCCTTGCTCACGCAGTAGGGCGCCATGAAGGCGTGGCTGAGGGGCGACGCGATGGACGAGATGGCGACCATCGAGCCGCCCCGCCCGCCGGCGACCATGGCCGCGCCCGCGTGCTTGAAGGTGAGGAAGGCCCCCGTGAGGTTCGTGTCGATCACCCGCTGCCACTCCTCCAGCGGCAGGGCGGTGACGGGGCCGACCGTGCCGATGCCGGCCGACGCCACCACCAGGTGGAGGCCCCCGAGGGGTTCGGCGGCGCGGGCCACGGCGGCCGCCACCGAGGCCTCGTCGGCCACGTCGCAGGCGACAGACTGCGCCGTCGCACCGGGCGCGCCGTCCGCCTCGAGCTGAGCGAGGGCGCCGTCGAGGCGGTCCTGGCTGCGACCGGCGATGGTGACGGAGGCGCCGTCGCGGGCGAGGTGGGCGGCACAGGCCAGCCCGATGCCGCTGCCCCCACCGGTGACGAGGGCGGCCAGGCCGGCGAGCGGTAGGTCGGTCATGGTTCGTGCCTCCTTCGTGGCGACGCGACGACCCTAGATTCGGGGCGTGACCGACCCTCGCCCCGGACCGCTCGCCGGTGTGCGGGTGCTCGACTTCTCCCGGGTGCTGTCCGGGCCGATCTGTGGCCGGGCTCTGGCCGACCTCGGCGCCGAGGTCATCAAGGTGGAGCCGCCGCAGGGCGACCTCACCCGCTTCGCCCACCCGAAGGTGAACTCGCTGGCCCTGTACTTCACCCAGCAGAACGTCGGGAAGCGCAACGTGTCCCTCGACCTGCGCCGGCCGGAGGCGGTCGACCTGCTGCGCCGCCTCGCCGGCCGGTGCGACGTCGTCCTCGAGAACTTCCGGCCCGGCGTGATGGACCGCATGGGGCTGGGCTGGGCCGACCTGTCCGCCGCCAACCCCGGGCTCGTCTACGCGTCGATCACCGGCTACGGCCAGGACGGCCCGTGGGCCGACCGTCGGGCGTACGCCGTCAGCGTGCAGGCCGAGGCCGGCGTCACCGCCGGCAGCCTCGCCCACCGCGCCGGCCAGGGGTCCCCCGGCGACCCGGTCAACGAGCCGTACTCCCACGCCGACGTGTACGCCGGGCTCCTCGCCCTGAGCGCCATCCTGGCCGCCCTCCACCACCGCGAGCGCACCGGCGAGGGTCAGCACGTCGACGTGGCCATGGCCCAGGCCATGTTGTTCGTCAACGAGCACGTTCAGCTCGAGCTGGCCGAGGTGGAAGCTCCCGGGCGGGTCCTGTCCATGGCACCCGGCGACTCGCCGCTCTGCCGGCTGGTCGACGGCACGACCGTCACCATCGTCGGCCACCCCTGTGCCGGGGGCACGTTCGAGCTCTACTGCCGGGCGATGGGCCGCACCGACCTGGGCGAGGACCCCCGTTTCGCCACCGAGGCCGACCGCCTGACCAACCGCGAGGAGCTGTACGGGGTCGTGCGCGACTGGGTCCGCGCCCAGGACGACGTTGGTGCGCTCGAACGGAGGTTGGCCGACGCCGGCTTGGCCATGGGCGTCGTGCGGACCGTGGCCGAGCTGGCCGACACGCCGTGGGCCACCGACCGGGGCGCCATCGCCGAGGTCGACGACCGGGGCGGTGGCACCGTCCGGGTGCCCGAGGCTCCGTGGCGCTTCTCGTCGACCCCGGCCCGGGCGCGGGGCGGCCCGGCGTACCGGGGCGAGCACAACCGGGACGTGCTGGCCGAGCTGTTGGACGTCGACGCCGCCACCCTCGATCGACTGGAGGCCGACGGCGTGCTCTCCAGCCGGGTCCCCGCCCGTTGATGGAGCTGCCCAAGCCGATGAAGGCGGTGTCGGGAACGATGCCCGACGACGAGGACGGTTGGGCCTACGAGATCAAGTGGGACGGCATGCGGGTCGTCGCCGGTGTGGATGGCGACGTCCTCCGGACGGAGAGCACGAGGGGCCTCGACGTCTCCCCCCGCTTCCCCGAGCTCGACGCCCTGCCGGGGGCGGTGCAGGGCCACCGCGTCGTGGTCGACGGCGAGGTGGTGGCCTTCGCTGGGGACCGCACCGACTTCTCCCGCCTACAGCAGCGGATGCATGTGTCCCACCGGGCCGAGGCCGCCCGCCGCGCGGCCACCACACCGGTGGTCTTCGTGGTCTTCGACCTGCTCCACCTCGACGGCATGGACACCACCTCCCTGGCCTACCTCGACCGGCGCCGCCTGCTCACCGAGCTGGTCGAGCCGAGCCCCGCCATCTCGGTCCCCGCCCACCGTGAGGGCGACGGTCAGTCCCTCTACGACGCAGCCAAGGAACGCCATCTCGAGGGGCTGATGGCGAAGCGGGTGGCCAGCCGGTACGAGCCGGGCAAGCGCTCGCCGGCCTGGCGCAAGGTGAAGGCGCGCCGCCGCCAGGAGCTCGTGGTGGGCGGGTGGACCCCGGGCGAAGGAGGCCGGTCGGGCCACCTCGGGTCGCTCCTGGTGGGGTTCCACGGCGAGGGCGGCCTCGCCTTCGCAGGAGCGGTCGGGACAGGGTTCAACGCCGCCGAGCTGGACCGGGTCCAGCGGTTGCTCGACCCCTTGGCGGTCAGCGAACCGCCGTTCGCCACGGTCGTACCCCGCCCGGTGGCCCGCACCGCCCGCTGGGTGCGGCCCGACCTGGTGGTCGAGGTGGAGTTCGCCGAGTGGACCCCCGAGGGCCGCCTGCGCCACCCCTCCTACCTCGGCCAGCGCCTCGACGCCGACCCGGCTCGGGTGGTGCGCGAACCGTGAGTCCCCCCGGCCTGTGCGTTTGTCCCGTCCGTACTCTGGGTAACTCGGGGCTCGGAGCGGTGGGCGGCTCGGGAGGACTCGTGCAGATGGTGACGGCGGCGTTCGCACCTGATCCCCGCAGTGCCGGCGACGCTCGCCGCTTCGTGGCCGCCACCCTGGAGTCCTGGGACCTGGCCGACGCCGTCGAGGTCGCAAGCCTCCTCACCAGCGAGCTGGTCGCCAACGCCGTCCTCCACGCCCGCACCCCGCTCGAGCTCGTCCTGGCCGTGGTGGAGCGGTCCATCCGGGTGGAGGTGCGCGACCAGAGCACCGAGGCGGCCGTCGCCCGCCCCGTCACCGCTGAGGCCATGAGCGGTCGCGGCCTCCGCCTGGTCGACGACCTGAGCGACGACTGGGGCGTGGCCACCGGGGGCCACGGCAAGACCGTCTGGTTCGCGCTGAGCGCATAGGAAGCGCATCGACCGGCGGCCGGCCGCCGGCAATGGCCCACCCTCCCCGATCGGCGAAGGCGACGCCGTGCCAGAATCGGCATCGGCCGCAGCCCCCGAGATGGGATCCTCCTTGACCGACGACGAGATCCGGCTGGCCGTCCCCGCCTCCCCCGAGTTCGTGCGCCTGGCCCGGCTGACGGCGGCAGGCCTGGCCAACCGGGTGGGGTTCAGCTACGACGAGGTCGAGGACCTCCGGATCGCGGTGGGCGAGGCCTGCTCGCTGCTGATCGGGACGACCGGCCGGGAGGGATCGGTCTCGCTCGTCTTCCGGCTCGGGAACGACGAGCTGGAGGTGGAGGCGGTGGCATCCACACCTGCCGGCGCGTCCGACCGCGAGGACGCCGACCACGCCTTGTCGGCGTCGATCCTCGACGCCGTGGTCGACGACTTCGATGTGAGCCCCGGAGCGGTGATCCTGCGCAAGCGGCGCGTCGATGGCGCCGGTCACCCATGAGCGTCCGATGAGCCTCGACGACGCCGAGCGGGCCGTCCTGCGGGGCAAGTTCGTCGAGTACGGCCGCACCGGTGACCGCGCCGTGCGGGACGAGCTGATCGAGGCCCACCTTCGGCTGGCCGAGCACCTGGCCCGGCGGTTCTCGAACCGGGGGGTGGCCCTCGACGACCTGATCCAGGTCGCCGCCCTCGGCTTGGTGAAGGCGGTGGAGCGCTTCGAGCCCGCTCGGGGGCTCGAGTTCTCCACGTTCGCCACCCCCACCATCGTGGGCGAGCTGAAGCGCCACTTCCGCGACAAGGGCTGGTCGGTGCGGGTGCCCCGCCGCGTGCAGGAGCTGCACGTGGAGATCAACACGCTGGTGGGCGAGCTCACCCAGCGCCTGGGCCGGTCGCCCACCATCGCCGAGCTGGCCGGCATGGCCACCACGTCCGAGGAGGAGGTGCTGGAGGCCATGGAGGCGGCCCAGGCCTACCGCTCGACGTCGATCGACGCACCGACCGGTAGCGGCGACGACGACTCCCGGGGCCTGGCCGCCCAGCTCGGCGACGAGGACGTCAACCTGTTCGACGCCGAGAACCGCCTGCTCATCGCCGACCTCCTCACCAGCCTGCCCAAGCGCGAGCAGCTGATGCTGCGCCTGCGGTTCTACGAGGGCATGACCCAGAGCCAGATCGCCGACCGTCTCGGCATCAGCCAGATGCACGTCTCCCGCCTGCTGGCCAAGAGCCTCGGCCAGCTCCGCGAACGGGTCGAGCACGCCGACGGTTGAGAACCAGCACGCTGCGCAGCCGCCAGGCGGAGCAGCTCTCGGCGTGACACCCGGATCGGCGAAGCCGGCGGCGGAGGAGCGCAGCGGGGGAGCCGCAAAGCCAGCACTGCTCTATTTCAGGTAGTCGCCGTGCTGGTCGGAGACGTCGGTGCCGATGGCGTCGATGGCGGTGGCCGCCGACAGCACCGCGAAGGTGGCCCGGCTGTGGGCGCACACCGTGCCGTTGGCCCGCCGCACCTCGGCCTCGGTGGCGATGACGTCCTCGGTGCGCTCGGTGACCTGGGCCTCGACCGAGTACGTCTTGCCCACCAGCACGGCCTGCTCGAACCGAGTGGTGGTCTCCACTGTCACCGCGAACTTGCCGGCCACCGCGATGGTGGCCCACGCCTGGGCCTCGTCGAGCACGGCGAGGGTGACCCCGCCGTGGACGTAGCTCGGCGCGCCCGAGAACTCGGGCCCGAGGGTGAACTCGGCGACCACGGTGTCGGCCTCATCGTCGTGCTCGAAGGGGATGCGCAGGCCGGTGGCGTTCCGGGGCTCGCACACGAAGCAGTTCGAGTCGAACACCCACCTCTCGTTGCGCAACCGGTGCCGGGTCATCGCGACTGGGTACGGAGCAGGCCGCCAGCACGGACGGCAAGGCTGCGCAGTCCGCCAGGCGGAGCAGCGGGACCAACTGCGCCCGGATCCGCGAAGCGGGGCCCGCCGTACGGCAAGGCTGCGCAGTCCGCCAGGCGGAGCAGCGGGACCAACTGCGCCCGGATCCGCGAAGCGGGGCCCGCCGTACGGCGGGCCGAGCCAGCACGGTCTCATCGGCCGCTGTGGCCGAAGCCGCCCGGGCCGCGCTCGGAGGCGGGCAGATCGGCGACGGGCACGAAGGCGGCGTGCTCGACCCTGGAGATCACGAGCTGGGCGATGCGGTCGCCGCGCCGCACCTCGTAGGGCTCGGTCGGGTCGGTGTTCACGAGCAGCACGCCGAGCTCGCCCCGGTAGCCGGGATCGACCAGCCCGGGCGTGTTCAGGCAGGTGACGCCGTGGCGCAGGGCCAGGCCGCTGCGGGGCAGGACGAGCCCGGCGTGGCCTTCGGGGACGGCCACGGCGATGCCGGTGGGGACGAGGGCGCGGCCACCGCCGGCGCCGAGCACGGCACCCTCGCGCGCCACCAGGTCGGCGCCGGCGTCACCGGCCCGGGCGTAGGAGGGCAGGGCGAGGTCGGGGTCGAGCACGACGACGAGGACGTCGACCATTCGGCCGACCCTATGCTCCCGCCGGTGCTCGTCTGGATGGACCTGGAGATGACCGGCCTCGACCCGGCCCGCCACGTGATCGTCGAGATCGCCACCCTCGTCACCGACGACCAGCTGGAGATCGTGGCCGAGGGGCCCGACCTGGTCGTGCACCAGCCCGACGAAGCCTTCGTCGCCATGGAGGACGTCGTTCGGGAGATGCACACGAAGAGCGGGCTGCTGGATGCCATCTCGGCGTCGACGGTCAGCCTGGCCGAGGCCGGCGAGCAGACCCTCGCCTTCGTGCGCGAGCACGTCCCCGAGCCCCGCACGGTGCCGTTGTGCGGGAACTCGATCGGCACGGACCGGCGCTTCCTGGCCGTGCACCTCCCGGCCATCGAGGAGCACCTCCACTACCGGTCGGTCGACGTATCCACGCTGAAGGAGCTGGCCCGGCGGTGGTACCCCGGGGTGTTGGAGGCGGCTCCTCGCAAGGCCACCGCCCACCGCGCCCTCGACGACATCCGCGAGAGCGTGGCCGAGCTCCGCTTCTACCGCGAGCAGTTCTTCCGCCCGGTCGATCCCCCGGTCACCGCCGGCGGCCCGGAGGCGCCACCGACCGGCCCTTCCACCGCACCGGGCGCCGCGCCACGGTGAGAACGACCGACCAAGCGAACACGGCGACGAAGGTCAGCAGGGGCAGCGGGAAGAGGACGGCGGTGGCGAGCCCGAAGCTCCCCACGCGGCGCAGCATCCACCAGAGCTGGGCGGCGACGAGGGCGTAGATGCCGGCGGCGAGCGCCACGCCGCCGGCGTGGGGGCCGGGCAGGGCGAGGCGGGCCAGCCGCCACACCGCCTCGAGCGGCAGGCTGAGCCACAGGGCGATGAGGACGAGGGTGGACGGGCGGGCGGCACCGGCCCCGGCGGCGAAGTTCTTCGTCCAACCCTCGACCAGCGCGGGGAGGCCACCGGGGTACATCCGGTACGACGACAGCTCCTCACCGGCGTACAGGCGGACGGGGCGACCCGAGCGACGCCAGCGCTGCCCGAGGCGCACGTCGTCGAGCACCTCGGCGGCGACGGCCTCGTGGCCGCCGAGCTCGGCGTAGTCGTCGGCCGCCACCACCAGCACCGGCCCGTAGGCGCCGTTGGGAGAGCGCCGCCGACCGAGCGGGGTGTGGGCGTCGGTGCCCATGAGGGCCACCACGTTGAAGACGGCGCTGAGGCGCTCGTCGGCCCGCACCACCCGGTGGTAGGGCGCAGCCGACACCATGCCGCCGCCGGCGGCCTGGTCACCCACCACGCGGTCCAGCGCACCGGGCGCCAGGGTGGTGTCGGCGTCGACGAAGCAGAGGACGTCGCCGGTGGCGGCCTTCGCCCCGGTGGCGCAGGCCCACGCCTTCCCCGTCCAGCCCGGCGGGAGTTCGCGGGCAGCCACCACGGTGGCCCCGGCCCGAGCCGCCACCGCCGCGGTGGCGTCGGAGGAGTGGTCGTCGACCACCACCACCTCGTCCCCCGGTCGCAGCTGGCCGGTGACGGCGGCCAGGGCGCCGGGCAGCGCGGCGGCCTCGTCCCGGGCGGGCACGATCACCGTGGCGGTGGGGCGGCCCGGCCCGGCGGAGGCGGAGGGCGGGCCGTCGAGGCGCCACAGCAGCCAGCACCCGAGCGCCAGCCGGGCGACGAGGAAGCCGACCTCGAACGGCGTCACTCCATGCACCGTAGGGCCGGGCCGGGTCGGGCCGTCCTGCGCGTCTTGACCGGGCGGTCAGTATCGTCGGGCGGGTGACCAGCCCGGCCCGGCCCACCCGCCCCTCCAAGCAGGAGCAGGAGCCGGCCAGCGACGAGATCACCGAGGTGGCCCCGGGGGTGTTGCGCCTCCAGCTGCCGATCTCGCTGCCCGGGCTGGGCCACGTCAACTGCTACGCCCTGGAGGACGACCGGGGTGTGGCCGTGGTCGACCCAGGCCTCCCCGGCCCGGAGCCGTGGCGGTCGCTCGCCGGGCGCCTGTCCGATGCCGGCTTCGCCGTCGGTGACGTGCACACCGTGGTCGTCACCCACTCCCACCCCGACCACTTCGGCGGAGCCGACCGCCTCCGCCAGGAGGCCGACGCCGAGGTGGTGACCCACCGTCTGTTCCGCAACTGGTGGGACCCGGGTGACGACGCCGGCCTCGATCGCGACGGCGTGGACGGCGAGGAACCCGCCGCTCCCGCGCACTCGGTCTTCGACGGCGCTACCCCCTGGGGCGGCGAGCCCCTCCGCCCACCGCCCGGCATGCGGGGCGGCGCCATGCGATCCCGCATGAGGAGCCAGTACCGGGCACCGGAGCCCAGCGTGCGCCTCGAGGACGCCGAGGTCGTGCGCCTCGCCGGCCGGGAGTGGGTCGCGGTGCACACGCCCGGCCACACCCCCGACCACCTCTGCCTGTTCGACCCGGCCGAGGGGGTGCTGCTCTCGGGCGACCACGTGCTGCCCACCATCACGCCCCACATCTCGGGCATCGGCGCCGGCGCCGACCCGCTGACCGGGTTCTTCGAGTCGCTGGCCCGGATGCACACCCTCGACGGGGTGCGCACCGTGCTGCCCGCCCATGGCCACCCGTTCTCGGACCTCGGGGGCCGGGCCGACGCCATCCGCCGCCACCACGACGAGCGCCTGCAGACGTTGCGGGCGGCGTCGGCCGGGCTCGGCCCGGCCACCGTGACGGCGCTGTCGCACGAGCTCTTCTCGCAACGGGTGTGGGGGCCGATGGCCGAGAGCGAGACCTACGCCCACCTCGAGCACCTGCGCCTGGCCGGCCAGGCCACCCGCACCGAGACCGGCGGGATGCTCCACTACACGGTCGGCTGAGCTCCTCCTCCGCTTCGCTCCCCCGGAGCCGGCTTCGCCGATTCGACTCCGGCGTTGGTGCTGCTCCGCCTGGCGGCTGCGCAGCGTCGACACCCGGCAAGGGTCGACCCAATAAATCCATTGACGGGAGCGACGAGCCGTGTTCCCATGCAGGCGGCGCCGGGCCTGCCCGGCCGAACCCCGCCCGCCCCCGTTCCGAGGACACCCCGATGACGTACGGCACCCCGCAGAAGCAGCGCCTCATCGCTGCCGGTGCCGCGCGCCGGGGCGAGGGTCGTCGTTCGACCACCACTCCGTGGTCCGTCCGCACCGAGGTGCACGCCACCGCCACGCCGTGCACCGCCACGCCGGCGAACCACATGGTGGCCAACCACTTCGCCGATCCCACCAACCGATGGCCCGAGGAGGCTCCGCTCTGAAAGGGGCGAAGCAGCCAGAACCTCCGGAGGCCGTCGGGACATCCCGACGGCCTTTCTGGTTTTTCGGGGTCCTGACGAACGCACCGACCAGCACCTGACCACCGACCGACCCAGCACCACGAACCCGGGAAGGGGACCCCGATGTTCGCCCGAAGCGACGACCGACTGACCGACCCCGACGACCGCAGCTGGTGGGCCGACGCCCGCTGCAACGACGGCGCCGCCACCATGGCCGGCCTGTTCTTCTCCGAGGAGCTGCAGGACATCGCCATGGCCAAGGCCATCTGCGCCAAGTGCCCGGCGCTGGTGCCGTGCCTGGAGGGCGCCCTCGACCGGCGTGAGCCCTGGGGCGTCTGGGGTGGGCAGCTCTTCCTGAACGGGAAGATCCTGGCCAGCAAGCGCCGGCGGGGACGGCCCCCCAAGGTGCCTCGTCCCGAGGACGAGCTGCCGGACGTGCCCATCCCCGAACACCTCCGCACCGCGTAGCCGCGCCGCTCCCGCATGGCCGGGCACGAGGATGGGGCGGTACCGTCGAGAGCCGGTATGGCCTCCTCCTCCCCCCGGTCGGACCGGCCCCGGCTCACACGACGGGCCATCGCCCTCTGCGTCGCCATCGCGGCCGTGGCCGCCGTGCTCAGTGCGGTGCTGGTGGCGGGAGCGGGCGGGGACGGGACCGGCGCGACGGCGGGCTTGCAGCGGACCCGCCGGGCGCCGTCGATGCCGTTCCCCCGCTTCGACGGCTCGACCGCGTCCTTCGACGGCTACCGCGGCGAGAAGCTGGTGGTGAACTTCTTCAGCTCCACCTGCCTGCCGTGCAAGCGGGAGATGCCGGCCCTCCAGCAGGTGCACCGAGAGGTCGGTGAGGAGGTCACCTTCGTCGGCATCGACGTGCAGGACACCGTCGAGGACGGCCGGCAGATCGTCGACCAGACCGGGGTCACCTACGACATCGGTCGGGACCCGTCGGGCACCCTGTTCAACCGCTTCGGCGCCACCCTCCTGCCGACCACTGCCTTCGTCGCCGCCGACGGCACCATCCTCGAGCTCCACACCGGCGCGCTGACCGCGGCCCAGCTGCGGGACAAGATCGGCGCCACCCTGCTCGGCGGGGGCTGAGCGGTGGGAGGGGGCCGGTTCGCGCTGGCCTTCGCCGCCGGCATGGTGGCCACCGTGAACCCGTGCGGGTTCGCCATGTTGCCCGCCTACCTCGGGTGGTTCATCTCCGGCGACGACGGCGACGGGCGTGCCCGCCCGGCCACCACCGCCACCGTGCTGCGGGCGATGCTGGTGGCAGCCGTGGTCGCCTCGGGGTTCGTGGCCGTGTTCGGGACGGCGGGTGCGCTGCTCAGCTGGTTCTCGGTGTCGCTCTACTCGGTGACCCCATGGGCGACGGTCGTGATCGGCCTGGCCCTCGTGGCGCTGGGCCTCGCCCTGGTGGCCGGGTGGGAGCCGACGGTGGCCCTCCCCAGGCTCGAACGGGGGACCGACGGCCGGGGCCTGCGGTCGATGTTCCTGTTCGGCGTCTCCTACGCGGTGGCGTCGGTGTCGTGCACGCTGCCGGTCTTCGTGGCCCAGGTGTCCAACACGTTCGGGCACAGCCTCGCCTCGGGGGTCGGCGTCTTCCTCACCTACGCCCTCGGCATGGCTGCCGTCCTCGTCGTGCTGTCGGTCGCGGTCGCCCTGGCCCGCCAGTCGCTGGTGGCCACCCTCCGCCGGGCGCTGCCCTACGTGAACCGGGTGGCCGGCGCCCTGCTCGTCGTCACCGGCGCGTACGTGGCCTGGTACGGCGCCTACGAGATCCGGTCCGCCGACCGGGTGGCCGGCGCCGACCCCGCCGTCGACCGGGTGACGGGCTGGTCCTCGACGCTCTCCAACGTGGTGCAGGACGTGGGCGCCGTGCGCCTGGCCCTCGGTGGCGCCGTGCTCGTGGGGGCGGCCCTGGCGGTGGGCTACGTGTCCTCGGCGTCGAAGCGCGAGAGCAGCTCGAGCAGCTCTTCGCCGTAGAGCTCGAGCTTGGCCGGGCCGATGCCGGGCACCCGGGACAGAGCGGTCAGCGTCGCCGGCCGGGTCTCGGCGATGGTCCGCACCACCGCGTTGGCGGCCACCACGTAGGCCGGCACGTCGTCAGCCTTCGCCCGGGCCGTGCGCCACTCCCGCAGGGCCGCCTCCACCGTCGCCGCTGATCCGGTGAGCGGCTCCACCTTGGCCCGCTCGGAGCGGCCGCCGGCACCGGCGACCGCCGTGCGCCGGAGCGGGGGGTCGGCGCCGGGCGGGCGGTGGGGGGCGGTGCCGTCCAGCTCGGCCAGCAACGGTGACGGGCGGGTGGCGTCGCCGAGCACGACCACCCGGTGCCGCGCCCGGGTGATGGCCACGTGCAGGACCCTGCGCTCCTCCTCGACGTCGGCGGCGAGGCGGTGCGGAAGCACCCCGGCGGTCACGCCGAAGACGGCGACGCGGTCCCACTCCCGTCCCTTGACGCGGTGGACCGTTGAGAGGGTCACCCCGCCGGGGGCGTGCTCGCGGCGGAACACCGAGCGGAGCCACCGCTCGAACCCGGCCGGGTCGGGGTGGAGGTCGGCCACCTGGAGGAGACCCTCGAGGTCGTCGAGCTGGCTGCTGCCCTCGCCGCCCTTGGACCGGTCGAGAAGCTCCATGGCCTCACCGAGGCCGATGTCGTCCTTGACCGCCCGCAGCACGTCACGGGTCGTGCCCCGGCGGGCGGCGTCGACCACCACCGCCAGGTCGTCGGCCAGGCGCTCCACCTTGGCCCCCACCTTGGCGTCGTCGATGCGATCGGCGATGGCCCGCAGGCGGTCGGGGTCGAGCCCGGGCCGGAACCACTTCGTGATCCAGTTCGGCAGCCCGCGGCTGGGGCGGCGGTACACCTCGGCCAGGTCGTCGGGGGCGAGGTCGTCGGGCGAGGTCGCCAGGCGCAGGTAGGCGAGGGCGGCGCGGATGCCGGTGCGGGAGAGCACGTCGGGCGACAGCGCCGACGCCAGGGGAACGCCGGCCTCGGCCAGGGCGACGTGGGGGGCGAGCAGCAGCGAGTTCACCCGGGCCAGCACGGCGACCTCGTCCGGGGCCACGCCCGGCTCGGCCAGCCACGCCACCACCTCCTCCACCACCGAGGCGGCGCCGGCCTCCGGCGGGTCCAGCCGGGTGCGCAGCGCGTCGGCGGCGGGGTCGGCGGCCGGCCCCGCGTGGATCTCCTTCGGCACGCGCCGGGCGTTGTAGGAGAGCAGGTGGACGGCGGCGTCGACCACCCGCTCGGGGCACCGGTAGTTCACCTGGAGCGGGTGATCGGCGGCCCCGGGGAAGAACCGGTCGAAGTCGATGAGGAAGCGGGGGTCGGCCCCGGCGTGCTGGTAGATCACCTGGTCGTCGTCGCCCACGCCGAACACGTCGAGGGCGGGCGTGGCCAGCAGGCGGACGAGCAGCACGTGGGCGGGGGTGAGGTCCTGGAGCTCGTCGACGAGGAGGTGGCGGTGCGCGGCCTGGGCCCGGCGGCGGAACGGCCCGTCTGCGAGCAGCGCCTCCACCGCGGCGTAGACCTGCTCGTCGAAGTCGACCGCCCCCGCCCGAGCCAGCTCGTCCCGGTACTGCCCCACCATCCCGGCCAGGCCGGGCACGTCCCCCCGCTCGGCCTCCACCTCCTCGGGGTCGCGTAGGCCCAGGCGCACCGTGGTGAGCGCCTCGAGGTACGGGCCCAGCGGATCGGTGTTGACCCGCGGTCGGCGCTTGGGGGCCAGCCGGTCGAGGATGCGCCGCACCTCCCGGTCGTCGAGCACCCGGGGGGCGGTGCCGCGGTGGTCAGCGAGCAGGCCGAAGGCCAGGCCGTTGAGGGTCTGCACGCGCGGCGTGAAGTCGGCGGAGCGCTCCACCATCTCGTCGCGGGCCTTCACGTTGTAGGCGACGGCCAGCACCGCCTCCCGTTCGAGGTGGCGGTCCACCCGTAGGTGGCGCAACCGTTCGGTGAGGACGCGGGTCTTGCCCGACCCGGCGGGAGCGATCACCCGGGCCGGCCCGGCGCCGTGGGCCACCGCCGCGAGCTGGTCGGGGGCGAGCGCGGCGGTCGGCGGGGTAGCCACCGGGGCCACCGTGAGGCGGCCGAGCTCCACCGACTCGGCGTGCACCACGGCAGCGGTGAGGGAGGGGTGGTCGAGCGGGCCGCGGGGGCCGCCGTCGATCCACGCCAGGGTGCCGTCGGGCAGCCGGACGTCGGCGTCGGGGTCGGCGTCATCGTCGGCCGGCACCTCGGCGCCGAGGCGGGCCGCCTTCACCGCCCACCACCACTTCGGCTCGCCGGCGCGGGCGTCGTAGGTGTTGGCCCACACCAGGAAGTGCAGGCGGTCGAGAGCGGCGTCGAAGGCCGGGTCGAGGGTCCAGGGTTCCACCTCCCACCCCTGGGGCTCCCGGAACCGGGCCGGGTCGACGGCAAGCTCCACCACCACCGGCCGGCGGGCCAGCCAGCCGGCGTGGAGGCTGGCCACGGCCGCCCCCGGCGCGGCCAGCACGGCGTCGTCGATGGAGGCCACCGGCGCCCCCACCCACGGCTCGGGCACGGCCTGACCGCTGGTGATCACCACGCCCCGCCCGAGGGCGGCCGGACCGGGGACGGGCACGTCCGCACCCTACGCACGGGGTGCGACAGCTGGGTCAACCTCCGGCGCGCACGACGACGACCGCGGACAGCACCGCTCACCAGGCGACCTCGTCGCAACCGCGGTGGTCGTCGGGCTCGACCTGGAGCGTCGCGTGGACGATGCCGTGGCGGTCGCCGAGCACCTCCCGGGCCTGGTCGAGCACGGCGTGACCGTCGGTCCCGGGTCGGACCATCAGGTGGGCCGAGGCGACCTCCATCTCCGACGTGAGCGTCCACACGTGCAGGTCGTGAACGTCGACCACGCCGTCGAGGGCGCCGAGGTCGGATTCGATGCCGTCGAGGTCGACGCCGGCGGGCGCGGCCTGCACGAGGATCCTCACCGCCTTGGCGGCGAGACGCCAGGTGCGAGGGAGGATCCAGACGCCGATGGCCAGCCCCACCAGCGGGTCGACCCAGGCCCAGCCCGTCACCTGAAGGACGACGGCGCCGACGATCACGCCGATCGACCCGACCGTGTCGGCCAGCACCTCGAGGTACGCACCTTCGACGTTCACCGAGTGCTCGGAACCGCTCCGCAGGAGCAGGAATGCGACCACGTTCACACCGAGGCCGATGCTGGCGACGATCAGCATCGGGCCGCCCAGCACCTCGGCCGGGTCGCCGAAGCGGTCGACGGCCTCGACGAGGACGTAGCCGGCCACGGCGAACAGCAGCACCGAGTTCGCGAGCGCGGCGAGGATCTCGAGCCGGTAGAGGCCGAAGGTGCGGTGGCGTCGTTGCGTCCCGCGCCCCGCGAGTTGGATCGCGGCGAGAGCCATGCCGATCCCGGCGACGTCGGTGAGCATGTGGCCGGCGTCCGAGAGGAGCGCCAGCGACCGGGTGGCGAAGCCGGCGACCACCTCGACCACCATGAACGCGGCGAGCAACCCGAGCGAGGCGATCATCGGGCCCTTGTGACGAGCGCCGGCGCTGATGGTGCCGTGGTCGTGGCCGCCGGTCATCGCCGCTCGGAGCTCGGCGTGCCCGAGGGACCACGGCCGTCGAGGTCGGGGTGGGCGTCGTCGATGTCGAGCTCGAGGCCGACCAGGTCGGCGAGCGCGTGTGCCAGGCGGGGCGACGCCAGCTCGTAGCGCACCTGGCGGCCCTGGCGAGTCGTTCGCACCAGACCACATCCCCGGAGACAGGCCAGGTGGTTGGACACGTTGGACCGCCCGGCGCCCAGCGCGTGGGCGAGCTCAGCCGGGTAGCGCGGCCCATCGAGGAGCAGGACCAGGATCCGCCGCCGGGTCGGGTCGGCCAGCGCCGTCCCGACCCGTTCGAGCACATCGACCGTGCCGGCTGTTCGCACCACCGGCCGACAATACAGTCGACGGTGAATTCAGTACAAGGTGAACCGTGTGGCCTTCACTGCTGGGTACTCCGGTACCGGAGCACCCAGGTGCGACCCTCGTCGGTCGAGCGGTAGATCCCGGTCGCGCCCTCATCGTCGTGAGCGGCCGCGAAGAGACCGTCAGGGGTGGCAAGGAGCGCTTGTGGTTCTCCTGGCAGTGCGCCGGCCCGGCTCCACCCCGACTCTGTGCGCCGCCACACCGTGCCGGCGGCGTCGACCCCCCAGAGTCCGGCCTCGGCGTCCCAGCTCGTCGCCACCACCCTCGGGTCGCCGGTGCCGGCCCATGTGCGCCCCCCGTCGTTCGACTCGATGAGCCCGGTGGGCCCGGTGCCGACGATGTGGTCGACATCCTCGGGGTCGACGGAGAAGCCGAACAGATCGACCGTGGAGCGGGTCTCCCAGTGGGTGCGGTCGGCGGACACCATCAACCGCCCGGTGCCGGAGTCCCAGCCGAAGACCTGGCCGTGGGAGAGGGCGAGACCGTGGAAGTCGACCTCACCCTCGAGGGAGAGGACGGTCCACGTCACACCGCCGTCGGTGGACTCGATGAGGCCGAGCCTGCTCGGCTGGCCCCCTTGGATGCCCTTGATGTCGGGGTGCCCGGATCCGAGGAAGTGATCGGCGCCGGCGACGGTGAAACCCATGGTGTCCTGGAAGCTGTCGCCGATGCGCACGGCGTCGTCACCGTCGGGCGGGATGCGGAACGACCCGTAGTGGGTGGCGACGATGAGCGACCCGTCGGCGGGGTTGATGCCGAGACCGTGCACATGGGAGAGCCCGGGGTCTCCCGCCGCCGCTCCCGGCCGTGCCTGCTCGTCGCGCCCGACGGCTCGGGTGGCGGCCCAGGTGACGAGCGGGATCGCGATGGCCGCAGCGACGAGCACGGCGAGCTGCCCGCCGCTGAGGCCGCGCTGGCGGGCCGGGCGGCGCGGCGGGGTTCGAGGGGTCATGGTGCTCCTTCGCGGATGCGATCGAGGGTGGCGAGGTAGCCGGCCAGCGCGGCGAGGAACACCCCGTACCAGGTGAGGTTGCGACCCCGGACCGCGTGGCTGCTGATGTGGCCGAGGAAGACGTCCATCCACCGCTGGTGCGCCGTGCCGGCGGTGAACAGCAGGTCGGGCAACATGGCGAGGAGGTGGCCGAGCAGCGGCCACACCAGCGTGAGACCGACCGGACGGCGCCGCCTCCACGCCACCGCCGCCATCACGACGAGGGCGGTGGACGTGCCCACGAAGAAGTGGGTGAACCAGTGGAAGCGGGCGTCGTGACCTCGATAGGACAGGTAGAGGCCGATCTCGACGACGACGCCGGCGACGCACCCGGCGCACAGCCGCAGCTCGGCCGCCGCCCGCCACCGCGCCGACAGCCTCACGACGTGGCGTCCACGATGGTGCCGACCTCGTCCAACTCGTCGGCGACGGAAGGGTCGAGGGTGCGGTACCGGACCTGGCCGTCGCGGTCGACCACCGCGTAGCCGACCGGGGTGCCGCCGTCGACCGGGCGCCGGAGGCCGTAGGCGGCAGCACGCCGGCCTCGGGGGTCGTCGACGACGGTGACCGGGCCGCAATCGGCGCCCGCCCCGGCCGGGCCGGAGACGACGACGGCGAGGACGGCGGCGCCGGCGAGCTCGGAGTCGGCCAGCGCGTCGCACAGGGCCCGCACCCCGGCGGCACGCTCGAAGAAGACCACGGTCCGCCGCCCGTTCCCCGGGATGCCCGGGGTGATCGGTCCGGCCGGCTGCGGGAGCCCGAAGCCGTCGAGGATCCCCGGACGCTGGTGGGCCGGATCGGGATCGTCGAGGGGCCCGTCGGCCGCTCGGGCGACGGCCAACGAGGCGCCTAGCGCCACGGCGAGGACCGCCCACACCGACACCAGCACCCGCCGGGCGGGCACCGACGCGCTCATCCGGGGGGCGGCCGGCGCTCCGGCAGGAGGTCAGCCACCCGACGGCCGGGGGGCGGCAGGTTCCGGGGCCAACGGCGGCGTCGGTCGAGCCGGCCGGCGGTCCGGCGGATGGGGGCCAGGAAGGGGCAACCCGAGCCCCGGGTGCGGTAGTTCCCGGTGCCGTCGACCAGGTCGGCCGCGTCCAGGAGGGCCAGCTGGAACAGGCGGCAGTTCATGGTCGGCCGGGTCGACCACCGCCACCCGCCCTCGAAGCCGGCGGCGAAGGCCCGGATGGCGGCTCGCACATCGTCGTCGCTGCGGTCCCGGACGAGGACCGGGTGGAACTCGTGGTCGGCCCGCAGGCCGTGGTTCGGGTCACGGGTCGGCGTGCCGTCCGGGCAGACGCCGAGCCCGTTGAGGACACCTCCGGTGCCGCGGATGACGGCGGCGACCCCGAGCGGGGCGTGGACGGGCCACCACCCGTAGCTCTCCTCGCCGTCGAGCTCCACCCACCAGTGCCCGTAGGAGCGACCGGCGAGCGGGGCGTTGCGCTTCACGGTCACGAACTCGACCACCCGCGGCGTCATCCGCGACGTCATCGCTTCTTGTCGCCCTTCCCCTTCTTGTCCTTCTTGTTGCCCTTCGCCCGCGCCAGGGACTGGCGGCGCCGCTCGCGTCGGACGGCCTTCAGCCGGCGGCGCTCGGCCCGGCGCTCAACAGCGGTGAGCTCGGGCTCGGGGGTCTCCGGGCCACCGGCGTTCACGGCGCCCGCCCGCCGCTCCGGCTTCGGCTCCGGCTCCGGCCGAAGCGGTGCAGGCGCAGGCTGTTGGAGACGACCGACACGCTCGAGAAGGCCATGGCGGCGCCGGCGAGGATCGGGTTCAACCGGCCGGCGGCGGCGACGGGGATGAGCACCACGTTGTACCCGAACGCCCATCCGAGGTTCTGGAGGATGGTGCGGAAGGTGCGCCGCGAGAGGCGGATGGCGGTGGCCACCCCGTCGAGGTCGGCGGACAGGAGGGTGATATCGGAGGACTCGATGGCGACGTCGGTGCCGGTGCCGATGGCGATGCCGAGGTCGGCCTGCACCAACGCCGGGGCGTCGTTCACGCCGTCGCCCACCATGGCCACGACCCGGCCTCCCTCCTGCAGCCGCTTCACCTCCTCGACCTTGTCCTCGGGGAGCACCTCGGCGAGGACCCGGTCGATCCCGACCTGGGCGGCGATCGATTCCGCCGTGCGGCGGTTGTCGCCGCTGATCATCACGACGTCGATGCCCATCGCCCGCAGCGCGCCGACGGCGCCGGCGGCGTCGTCCTTCACGGTGTCGGCGACGGCGAGGACCCCGCGCATCTGGCCGTCCCAGCCGGTGAGGATCGCGGTCTTGCCCTCCCCCTCGAGGCGATCGACGGTCGCGTCCAGCTCGGTGCAACCCATCAGGCCGGCCTCGTGCATGAGCTTGCGCCGGCCGACGTGCACCACGGTGCCCTCGACGGTGGCGCGCACACCGTGGCCGGCGACCGACGCGAAGTCGACCGCGGTCGGGATGTCGAGGCCATCGCGCTGTGCACCGTCGACGACGGCGCGGCCCACGGGGTGCTCCGAGCCCGCTTCCACCGCCGCCGTGCGTCGCAGCACCTCGGCGGGGTCGACGCCGTCGGCGGCCACGGTGTCGGTGAGGTCCATCTGGCCCTTGGTGAGGGTGCCGGTCTTGTCGAACACGACGGTGTCGATGCGCTTGGAGCGTTCCAGCACCTCGCCGCCCTTGATGAGGACACCCATGGCCGCCCCTCGGCCGGTGCCGACCATGATGGCGGTGGGGGTGGCGAGGCCGAGCGCGCAGGGGCAGGCGATGATCAGCACCGCGACGGCGGCGACCAGCCCCCGGGTGGCGTCCCCGCTCAGCGCCCAGCCGGCGAGGGTCCCGGCCGCGATGAGCACCACCACGGGCACGAAGACGCCCGAGATCCGGTCGGCGAGGCGCTGCACGGGCGCCTTGGTGCCCTGGGCCTCCTCGACCAGCCGCACGATCTGGGCCAGCGCGGTGTCGGAGCCGATCGCGGTGGCCCGCAGCGTCAGGACGCCGTTGGCGTTGATCGTCGCCCCGGCCACGGTGTCCCCGGTGGCCTTGTCGACCGGGACCGATTCACCGGTGAGCATGGACTCGTCCACCGCCGACGAGCCGTCGATGACCTCGGCGTCGACCGGGATCTTCTCTCCCGGCCGCACCCGCAGCTCGTCACCGACCCGCACCTCCTCGACCGGCACCGTCCGCTCCTCGCCGTCGACGACCAGGCGGGCCTCCTTGGCGCCCAGCTCGAGCAGCGTGCGGATCGCCCGCGACGCCCGCCCCCTGGCCCGGGACTCGAAGTAGCGGCCCAGCAGCAGGAAGGCGATGATCAGCGCGGCGGTGTCGAAGTAGTGGTCGGAGTGGGCTTCCCCGAAGGTCACCTGGTAGGCGGAGAACGTGAACGCCGACAGCGTGCCCATGGCGATGAGGGTGTCCATGTTCGCTTGACCGGCGCGGGCCCGTACCCCGGCCTGGTGCAGGAACGGCCACCCCGCCCAGAACTGCACCGGAACGGCGAGGGCGAACGCCGTCCACCGGGCCCACGGCTCCATCATCCAGAGGAGGGACAGGACCAGCACGGCCAAGCCAAGCGGCCCGGCCACGGCCACCCGGCGCAACCACATGCGCTGCAGGGCGGCTTCGGTGTCCTCGCCATCGGTGGCGGCGGCGGGCTCGACGGGGGTGAGGCCGTAACCGATCCGACCCGCGGCGGCGACGAGGTCGTCGACGCCGACGGCGTCGGGGGAGAACGCCACGGTGGCCTTCTCCGAAGCCAGGTTCACCCCGGCCCGGGTCACGCCGTCCTGGCGGCTGAGCGCCTTCTCGACGCGAGCCGCGCACGACCCGCACGTCATCCCCGAGACCGCGAACTCCACCTCGCTCTCGTCGGCGGTCGTCGCCTCCGTCGCCGTCATCGGGGCCCCTCGGACAGGCTCAGCTCGGGACCGGCGGCGGTGACCGTGCGGTCATAGCGCAGCGCCTCCATGAGCTCGTCGACGATCTCGTCGGTCCGTCCGGCCACCATCGCCGCCGCCACACACGTCTCGAGGTGGTTGCGCAACACGATGCGGCTGGCCCGCTCCAGCGACCCCTGGACCGCTGACAGCTGCTTCATCAGGTCGGGGCAGTAGGTGTCGTCCTCGACCATCCGGATCACGGCGTCGAGGTGGCCACGGGCCGTCTTCAGGCGGTTGAGGACGGACTTCTGGTGGACGTCTTTCATGGCGGCACCCTACCCCACCTGGGGTGGGGTTCCACGGTCTCGGCGCGGGCGGTCGCGCCGGGCCCCGATAGCGTCCGGCGGATGGACCTGCGCATCTTCACCGAACCCCAGCAAGGCGCGAGTTACGACGACCTCCTGGCGGTGGCCACCCTCGCCGAGGAGTTCGGCTTCGACGCCTTCTTCCGGTCCGACCACTACCTGAAGATGGGCGACGTCGACGGCGCCCCCGGCCCCACCGACGCGTGGATCACCCTCGCCGGTCTCGCCCGCGACACCACGTCCATTCGCCTCGGCACGCTGATGACGGCGTCCACGTTCCGCCTCCCCGGCCCGCTGGCCATCGCCGTGGCCCAGGTCGACAACATGAGCGGGGGGCGGGTGGAGCTCGGCATCGGCACCGGATGGTTCGACGACGAGCACACCGCCTACGGCATCCCGTTCCCAGCGCTCGGCGAGCGCTTCGAACGCCTCGAGGAGCAGCTCGCCATCCTCACCGGGCTCTGGGACACGCCCGTGGGCGACCGGTTCGCCCACGCCGGCCGCCACTACACCCTCAGCGACTCGCCGGCCCTGCCCAAGCCGGTGCAACGGCCTCGTCCCCCGCTCATCCTCGGCGGTTACGGAGCCCGCCGCACCCCCCGGTTGGCGGCCCGCTTCGCCGACGAGTTCAACACCCCGTTCCTGGGGATCGACGACGCGCGCGCCGCCTTCGGGCGGCTGGACGAGGCGTGTGAGGCGGCCGGGCGCGACCCGGGGGAGATCACCCGCTCGGTGGCCCTGGTGGCGGGCTGCGGCGCCGACGACGCCGAGGTGGAGCGACGGGCGGTCGCCATCGGCCGGGAGGCGTCCGAGCTGCGGGCCAACGGCGCCGCCGGCACGCCGGCCGAGGTGATCGACACCCTCGGGCGGTTCGCCGAGCTGGGCGCCACCCGGGCCTACCTCCAGATCCTCGACCTCGCCGACCACGACCACATCCGCCTCATCGCCGCCGAGGTGATGGGCGCGGTCTGATCAGGGGGCGAGGCGTTCGATCACCCAGCCGTCGCCCTCTCCCTCGCCGGGCCGGCGGTAGCGGAAGCGGTCGTGCATCCGGTTGGGCCGGCCCTGCCAGAGCTCCACCTCGCGGGGCAGCACCCGGTACCCGCCCCAGTGCGGTGGGCGAGGGACGTCGCCCGGGAACCGTTCCCCCGCGTCGGCCCATCGGCGCTCGAGCTCGTCCCGGTCGGCGATCACCGCGCTCTGGTCGGAGGCCCAGGCGCCCACCTGGCTGCCCCGGGGCCGGCCGGCGAAGTAGGCGTCGGCCTCGGCCGCGGTCACGGCTTTCACTGTGCCGGTGACGCGCACCTGGCGTTCGAGGGCGATCCAGGCGAAGCAGAGGGCGGCGTTCGGGTTGGCGGCCAGGTCGGTGCCCTTGGCGCTCCGGGTGTTCGTGAAGAACACGAAGCCGGTGTCGAGGCCCTTGAGCAGCACGAAGCGGACCGACGGGCGCCCGGCGCCGTCGGCGGTGGCCAGGGCCACGGCGTTGGCGTCGTAGGGGTCGGTTGCGGTCCAGTCGGCGAACCAGTGGCGGAACTGGGTGATGGGATCGGAGGCGAGATCGGCGCGGCGCAGGCCCCGGTCGCCGTAGACCTCGCGGAGGTGGGCCAGCTCGTCGTCGGCCCCGTCGCCTCCGGTCAACTCGACTCGTAGCGGTGGGCGAGGAGGGTGAGGTGGTCCATCATGTCGGGGTCGGCGGCCGGGCCGAAGGCCGACACCAGGGTGCCCCGCAGCTGGCACTGCGGGTAGAGCACGCCGAACACCACCATCTCGTCGCCGGGGTCGCTGTCGCCCTCGAAGCGGAACATCTGCTCGACCACCGCCTCGTCGATCGGGCACGGTCGCTCCGCCCCGCTGAAGCGCAGGACCCCTCCGTCGAGCACGTGCACGGGAGTGTCGTAGCCATCGGCGTCGAGGCGTTGGACGGCTTCGGTGACGGTGTCGGGGCTGGTGGTCACGCCCGAAGTCTCGCACCGCCCACCTAACCTCGCCCGGTGGACACCCGACGCTTGGTGGCCCTGTCGGCCGGCGGGGTGGCCGGGGCGTCTTTGCGGTGGGCGGCGGTGACGGCGGCGCCGCCCGGCGGCGGCTTCCCGTGGAGCGTGTTCGTGGTGAACGTGGTCGGCAGCGCCGTCCTCGGGGCCGCCCTGGCCGAGGACTGGCGCCATCCCGCCCGGCGCCGCTTCTGGCACGACGCCGTCGGCGTCGGGTTCTGCGGGGGATTGACCACGTTCTCGACCTTCGCGGTGGAGCTGGCCGCCTTCCTGGACGCCGGCCGAAGCGGGCTGGCGGCGACGTACCTGGGGGCGGCGGTGGTGGCGGGGGTGGGCGCCGCCCTCGCCGGCGCGGCCGGCCTACGTCGGGTGGCGGCGCTGCGGCTTCCGGTGGAGGAGGCGACGTGAACGGCGCCGCCCCGGTCGCCATCGTCGTCGCCGGCGGGTTCGTGGTCGCCGCCGTGGCCGGCACCCTCGCCCGGGCGGCGCTGGCCGGCGCCCTCAACCGGCCGCGCTTCCCGATCGGCACGGTGGCCGTGAACGTCGTCGGCTCCTTCGTCCTCGGTCTCCTGCACTCGGCCACCCCGGAGGTGGTCACCGTGGTCGGCACCGGGGGGCTCGGGGCGTTCACCACCTTCTCGACGTTCAGCCGCGACGTCGCCGTCGTCGGTCGCGAGGAGGGCATCGCGCCGGCCGTCGCCTACGTGGCCCTCAGCGCCGGGCTGACCGTCGCCGCCGCCTGGGCCGGCCTCCACGTGGCGCCGTGACGGTGGGCGCCGTCGGGGAGGTCGCGCTGGCGGCGGCCGGGGTGGTCGCCATCGTCTGGGGGGCGGAGACCTTCGCCGAGCACCTGGCCGCCGCCGCCGTCCGCCTCCGGGTGAGCACCTTCGCCCTCGCCATCCTCCTGGCCGGGGCCGAGCCCGAGGAGCTGGCCACCGCCGTCGCCGCTTCCCTGCGCGGCGCACCGGCCATCGCCCTGGGCGACGTCATCGGCGCCAACGCCGCCGCCTGCACCGTCGCCCTCGGAGTGGGGGCGGTGCTGGCGCCGCTGCCGTTCGGGCTCCGGGTGCGCCGCTACGCGGTCCTCGGCGTGCCCGCCGGGGTGCTGGCCGCCGCCCTCGCCTGGGACGGCGTGGTCACCCGGCCGGAGGGGGCGGTGCTGGTGGCGGCGTACGTCGCCTACGTCGGCCTCATCTGGTGGCGGGAGCGCACACCCCCGACCCTGGGCGAGACCGGCGAGCTGGCCGAGGACCGTCCTCCCGGGGGGCGGGTGGGCGTGGACCTGGTGCTGGTGGTGGCCGGGGTGGCGGCGATGGCGGCGGGGGCCACCGCGCTGGTCGAGGGCATCCGCCGGCTGTCCGGGGTGGAGGAGACCCAGACCCGCCTGGCCCTCACCGTGGTGGGCTTCGCCACCGCCTTCGAGCTGGTGGTGCTGGCGTGGTCGGCCGCCCGCCGCGGGGCCACCGAGGCGGTGGTGGCCGGCGTGGTCGGCTCCTTCGCCTACAACGCCACCATGACCCTGGGCGCCGGCGCCCTCGCCGGCCCGCTGCGCCTGGTCGACGGCGATCGCCTGCACGGGCCGTGGGTGGCCATGGTCGTCCTGCTAGCGGTGGTCACGGCGATGGGCTGGCGGGCCGGGCGGCTCGATCGCCGCGCCGGCCTCGCCAGCCTCGCCCTCTACCCGCTCTTCGTCGCGCTGGCCCTGCGGGCGTGACGAACGGTCGGGCTACTTCTTGAACTTCAGGCCGTAGGTCTTCTCCAGGCCGAGGAGGCACGGCTCACGCTTCGGGCACTCCGGCGGCCCGCCCAGGGTGAGGGGATCCTCCACGTCGGCGAGGTCGGACACCTTCTCGAGGCCGTACTTGTCGGCGGTGTCCTTGGTGACGACGAACGTGTTCACGCTGTCGGCCTCGGACGGCTCCAGCAGGGTGAAGTCCTGCTTCTCGGCCGCCGCTCGCGCCGCCTTGGTGGTCTCGTCGAGGTCGGTGGTGGCCGTGCCCTTCAGCACGGTGAGGAGCGTGCCCACGAACTCGGGGATGAGGTCGATGTCGCCCCGCTGGAGGGCGGGCAGGTAGACCTCACGCGCGCCGATGTCGAGCTTCTTGTCGACGTTCACGCCGGCCCGGTCGAGAGCACCGGCGAACAGCTCGGCGGTGATGGTCGACTCGGGGAAGTTGGCGCTGCCGACGGTGATGTCGCCGGTGGCCTCCTTGTCGCCGGGCAGGTCCTTGTCGTCCAGGTAGGCCTCGGCCACCGCCTGCGGGTCCTCACCGTCGATCCCCACCTTCGCCACCATCTTCTGCATGTCCTCGACCGACAGCTCGCCCATGACCGCGTTCAGCACGTCTTCGATCTCGGGGCTGGTGGCGTCCGTGCGGATGGCGGGGATGAAGTTGTCGACCGGCTGGAGGTCCTTGTCGTCCTCGAGGGCGACCCAGTCGTTGGCGGCGATGGCGCCGTCGCTCGAGAACAGGAGGCCGATGTCGATGCTCCCGTTGTCCAGCGCGTCCTTGGTGAGCGGGCCGCCGGCGTCGAGCGGCTTGAACGAGAACGTGGCCTTGCTGTCGCCCCCACCGCCCGCGTCCACATTTTCCTTGTCGCTGTCGGAGCAGGCCGCGGCCAGCAGGGCGAGCGCGGCCAGCAGGGCCACGAGCACGTTTCGGGTCTTGGTCACGGTTGGTTCCCTTTCATGGGTGGATGCGGCCGCTCACGCGACCTCGACGGACGGCAGCGCGAGGGTGACATCCGAAGCGGGGCCGAGGGTCGCCTCCTTGCGCAGGCCACGCGGGGTGACCACGCGCTGCACGAGGGAGAAGAAGACCTCGGTGAGCAGGGACAGCGCGGCGACGAGGACGGCACCGGCGAACACCTGCACGTTGTCCTGCACGGCGAAGCCGTCGATGATGTAGCGCCCGAGGCCACCGGCGCCCACCACGGCGGCGATGGTGGCGGTGGCCACCACCTGCACGGCCGAGGTGCGCACGCCCGCCATGATCAGCGGCAGCGCCATGGGCAGCTCGACCCGCAGCAGGCTCTGGCCGTCCGAGAGGCCCATGCCCCGGGCCGACTCCCGCACGTCGTCGGGCACCTCGGCCACGCCCACGTACGCGTTGGTGACCAGGGGCGGCACGGCCAGGGCCACCAGGGCGAGGAAGGTGGTCCAGGTCTGGACGACGGGCACGTTGCGGGTGCCGAGGATCTGGGAGCCGACGGCGAGGATGGCAAAGGACGGCAGCGCCCGGCCCACGTTCGAGACGTTGATGGCGAGGGTGCCGAAGCGGCGGCGGTGACCGAGCCACACCGAGATGGGCAGGGCCAGCGCCATGGCGGCCACGACGCACACCAGAGAGAGCTGGATGTGCTCGCTGAGGCGCATCCACACCCCGGTCGAGCCGCGCCAGTGGGCGCGATCGCCGAACCAGGTGAAGACGTCGCCGAGGAACCCCATCGCTAGCGAGCCTCCGCCGCCCACGGCGACAGCTTGCGCTGGACGAGCCCGAGGCCGAGGTCGGCGAGCACGGCGAGGGCCACCGAGAGGACGGCGCCGACGGTGACGGCGGTGCGCATCGGACGGTTGAGGCCGGTGACGATGAGCTGGCCGAGGCCGCCGAGGCCGGCGATGGCGGCGATGGTGCACAGCCCGATGGTCGTCACGGTGGCGATGCGCACCCCGGCCATCACCGCCGGGAGGGCGAGGGGCAGCTCGACCCGCACCAGGCGGGCGAAGCGCGTGTAGCCCATGCCGTCGGCCGACTCCACGATGTCGGCGGGCACGCTGTCGAGGCCGGCCACGATGTTGCGCACCAGGATCAGCAACGTGTACCCGGTGAGGGGGATGATGACGGTGGAGCGGCTGAGCCCGAGCGCCGGCACGAGGATGGCGAAGAGGGCCAGCGACGGGATGGTGTAGACGGCTCCGGTGAGGCCGAGCACGGCGGTGCGCAGCCGGGGCCGGCGGGCGGCCAGCACGCCGAGCGGCAGGGCCAGCACCAGGCCGCACAGCACGGACACGACCGTGAAGAGGAGGTGCTCGCGCAGGGCGGCGAAGATCGTGTCGGCGTTGCGGGAGATCCAGTCCCACCACAGCCACTTCTCGGTGTTGGCGACGGCGAGGGTCATCGGTGGTCACTGGGTCCGGACAGTCGGGTCACGCTACCCTCGCCCCGGCTGCCCGCCAACTGGGCCGCGTCCGCCGCCATGATCCGCCTCGACGCCGTCTCCAAGGTGTTCCCGAACGGGGCGGTGGCCGTCCACGAGCTCGACCTCGAGGTGGCCGAGGGCGAGATCTGCGTGCTCGTGGGCCCGTCGGGTTGTGGCAAGACCACGACCATGCGGATGGTGAACCGCCTCATCGAGCCGACCAGCGGACGGATCTACCTCGACGGCGACGACGTCACGTCGGTGGACCCGGTGTCTTTGCGGCGCCGCATCGGCTACGTCATCCAACAGATCGGCCTCTTCCCGCACCAGACCATCGGCGCCAACGTGGCCACCGTCCCCCGCCTGCTGGGGTGGGACCGGCGCCGCACCGGGGCGCGGATCGACGAGCTGTTGGACCTGGTCGGCCTCGACCCTGCGGTGTACCGCGACCGCTACCCCCACCAGCTCTCGGGCGGGCAGCGCCAGCGGGTGGGCGTGGCCCGCGCCCTCGGCGCCGACCCCCCGGTGCTGCTGATGGACGAGCCGTTCGGCGCCATCGACCCGATCACCCGGGAGCGCCTCCAGAACGAGTTCCTGCGCCTGCAGTCCGAGGTGCGCAAGACGGTCGTGTTCGTCACCCACGACATCGAGGAGGCGGTGAAGCTCGGTGACCGCATCGCCATCCTGGCCGAGGGCGGCGTGCTGGCCCAGTACGCCACCCCCGCCGAGGTGCTCGGCCATCCGGCGTCGAGCTTCGTGTCCGACTTCGTGGGTGCCGACCGTGGCGTGAAGCGCCTCAGGGTCACGCCCATCGACCCCAGCCTGCTCGAGCCCGCGTCCGCGGACGCGTCCGCCGACCTGGACCTGCCGACGGTGCCCCTCGACCGCACGTTGCAGGACGTCCTGTCGGCGTTGCTGTTGAGCGAGGACGGCCGGGTGGCGGTGGTCGACGACCAGGGCCGGGTGGTCGGCCTGCTCTCGCCCGAGGTCCTCCACGCCGCCAGCCGCGCCTCGCTGGAGGAACCGGCGCCCGATCAGGCCTGAGGCTCTCCGCGCCAGGCGACGCACCAGGTGCCGGGACCAGCCTCGGAGGCGAGGGCGTTCCAGGTCCCGGTCCCGTCGAGTGCGGCGATCACGTCCTCGGCGCTGAGGTGGATGGGCGTCAGCGGGCCCCGGGTGTTGACCCAGACCAGGCGGCCTTCGGGCGCCAGGACCCGGTCGATCTCGGCCGGGAACAGCAGGGTGTTCACGAGCACGACCACGTCCGCGCTCCCCTCCGCGAACGGCAGGTCGGCGGCGTCGGCTTGCACCCGGGGCGCGGCGTCGGCGGGGGCGAGGCGCAACATCTCGAGGGCGAGATCGAGGGCGACCACCCGTTCGAACCGCTCGGCGAGGGAGGCGGTGGTCACGCCGGTGCCGGAGCCGAGCTCGAGGCAGGTGGTGGTGGCGGTGCTGGGCATGGCGATGCTGGCTCCCACGCCCCGGTCGAGGGCGTCGAGGAGCGGAGCGTCCCGGCCGGGATGGTTGCGGGTGTGCCACTCGGGGGCGAGCCCGTCGAAGAGGGCCGCCACCCTGGCTCGCCGCTCGGGCGTCCAGCCGCCCGGTTCGAAGGCAACCTGGCGGGTCACCACCCGCATCGGGTGGTCGGGGCCAGCCCCCTCGGCCGGCGGCGGCCCGGAGTCGGCGATGATGCGATCGAGGTGGGTGATCATGGGACGACCACGCCGCTGGTCTAGCCGAGCGTTGCGCGAGGGAGCGCCGTTCTGTTCCACGTCGCGCCGAAAGTGGATCGCCGCTATGGTCGCCGACACCTTCCCCGGTCGTCGTACCGGACCCTGGGGAGGAAGCTGTGCCGGGAACCATCCAACCGTTCGACCGCTCCAGTCCTCTGCGCGGTCGGGACCTCCGCCACGCCGCCCTGGTGGTGCTGCACCGCACGGGCCTGGTTCTGACCATCGCCGAGATCGCCGCCGCCCTTCAGGCCGCAGATTTCAGAGTGGCCGGCGACAACGCCAACAAGGCGCTGGCCGACGGGCTTCGTCACGAGGTCAAGCGCGGACGGGCTCGGCGGGTGAGCCGGGGGCGGTATTCCGTCGGCGCCTTGCCTCGGACCACGGCCTGGCGCATCGGTCGGCGGATGGATTCCAGCCCGCCCCTCAGTTCGTGAGCGTCCCGGGTCCGCGCCCTCGGTGTCCGAGGTTCTCGTTCCGTTCCACGTCGCGCCGAAAGCACGGCGCCCACCCCGGCCCAGGCGTTCCAATTCGGCGCGACGTGGAACAGCGAACCATCTGTCAGTCGGTCACGCCTTGGGCTTCCTTGACGACGAGGGGGAAGTCGGTGGTGAGGTCGATGGCGTCCTGGGTCCCGGCGGCGCCGGTGTTGGAGGTCCAGGTGACCGACCAGGTCACGGTGACGCTCACCGTGTACGCGCCACCGGGCTGCGCAGTGGAGGGGTCCCGGTAGGCGTGCGAGCACGGGGGCGTGCCACCGGAGCGGTAGGGGGCGCCGGGCCCATTGCAGACCACGGTGGCGCCGTCGCCCATCTCCCATACCGCCCGGGTGGGCGCGGCGGTCACCGTGGCGGTGACCGGCCCGGCGGTGGCGCTGGCCGACACCGAGTGCCACTCGGATGGGTCCATCCACAGCCACACCGGCATGGCCACCAGCTGAGCGGCCGGCCGGGCCGGTGAGGTCTGCGGCTCGGGCATCACGATCACCAACGTGTTGCGCGCCGCCTGAGCCACCATCGCCGGTGCCGGAGGAGCAGGGGCCGGCGGCGCCGGAGCCGCCGGGGCAGCAGGAGCAGGAGCAGGAGCAGGAACGCTGCCCTGGCATCCGATGCCGCCCACACCGGTCGCGATGTCGCAGGCCTGCTGGGGGCTCAGCCCAACGGGCTCCGGTGGGTCCCCCGTTCCCGGCCCCGGCTCCGGCGCCGGCCCCGGCTCCGGCCCCGGCTCCGGCTCCGGACTCCCGCTACGAGGCGGCGCAGTGGGCGCAGGCCTCCCCGGCACCGACACCCCCACATCAATCGACGTCGTCGGAGTTGGATCTCCGCTTGGACCACCGCTGTCCGCAAAGGCAGAGGAACCAAAGACGAGAAGCGCAACCATGAAGGCGGCGAGGATCAGACTCGTCTTCAAGCCGCGCACCCGCTTACCCCTCCTGTCCGACGAGATGTTCGTTCCGAGAGCTTCCAGCGACTGCCGATCCGAGTGGCCACCGTCCTGGTCGCATATGTGGACACCGAATCATTGAGAATCGCGCCGCTCGCCTTGTCGACAAGCAGCAAGTCATCGACGAAGCACTCAAGGACGACCGCCCGATCGCCGTCGACTTGGACGTCCTTTATCGTGTGCGAGGCGACGGAGCGCTCCGGCGAGCGGGCCACGAGTTCATCCTTCACCCGCCTGGTCATGTCGGCTCGAAACTTGGCCAACATGGGGCCAGTGAGCAACCGATCCAGTGCTGGGTCGCTCGGGTTTGGAGACCGCACCAAGCGATCAGTTGCGTTCGCCCACTCCTCTGCCACCTTGCGCACGGCCGCTTCGTCGGGGCTCATCGTGGTGTGAGTGGCCTTTGGCCTCGTGGTGGTGCCCGACCCGCCGTCGTCGCCGGTGCTGCACGCAGCCAGGAGGCTGGCCGCCACCACCGTCGCCACCATCGCCCGCTTCACTGCTGCACAGGAAAGCATGAAAGTACCTCAAATACAATACGATCTAGCGGATCTCGGTGGCCCCTCGGAAGTAGGGCAGGAGGGCGTCCGGAACGCGCACCGAGCCGTCGGGTTGACGGTAGGTCTCCACGATGGCCGCCCACACCCGGGGCACGGCGAGGGCCGAGCCGTTGAGGGTGTGCACCACCTCGGTGCCCTTGCCGCCGGCCGGTCGGTAGCGGATGTTGGCCCGGCGGGCCTGGTAGTCGGCGAACCACGACACCGACGACACCTCCAGCCACTGGTCACAGCCAGGGGCGTAGACCTCCACGTCGAACGAGCGGTGATGGCTCTGGCCGAGGTCCCCGGTGCAGATCTCCACCACCCTGTAGGCCAGGCCCAGCTCGGCGATGGTGGCCTCGACCCGGCCCACCAGCTCGCCCAGCAACTTGGGCCCCTGGGCCGGGGTGGCGTAGGCGAACACCTCCACCTTGTCGAACTCGTGGGTCCGCAGCATGCCCCGGGTGTCACGGCCGGCCGAGCCTGCCTCCCGCCGGTAGCACGGGGTGTAGGCCATCAGCCGCATCGGGAGGTCGACCTCGTCCAGCACCTCGTCCCGGGCCAGCGACGTGAGCGGCACCTCGGCGGTGGGCACGCACCAGAGGTCGTCGCGCTCGACGGCGTAGGCGTCGTCGGCGAACTTGGGCAGCTGGCCGGTCGCGGTGAGGGTGTCGGTGGTGACCAGGCTGGGTGGGCGCACCTCCTCGAAGGCGTCGGCGTTGCGGTCCAGGGCGAGCTGGCACAGGGCCCGGACCAGGGTGGCCCCACCCTTGCGCGGCATGGTGAACATCGAGCCGGAGATCTTCACCGCCCGGGCGTTGTCGAGGATGCCCAGCGCCTCGCCCACCTCCCAGTGGGGCACCCGCTGGTGGGTGCCGTAGCCGTCGGGGTCGAACCCCACCACCTTCAGCACCGGGTTGTCGGTGTCGTCGGCGCCGTCGGGGGCGTCGGGGTGGGGCACGTTCGGGATGCGCAGCAGCAACCCCCTCAGCTCGTCGCCGAGGGCGGCGGCCTCGTCGGCCAACCGGGTCTCGTCGCTTCCGAGGCGGCGGCTCTCTTCCTGGAGGGCGGCGGCCTCGTCGCCCTTGCCTTCGCGGTGGAGGGCACCGACCTGCTTGGACAGGGTGCGCACCCGGTTGCGGAGGTCGTCGCGCTCGACCACTAGCCGGCGCTGGCGGGCGTCGAGCTCGAAGGCCCGATCGAGCTCGGACGTGTCCTCCGCGCGGCGGGCGACAGCCGTCTTCACCGCGTCGAGCTCGGTGCGGATCCGGCGGATGTCCAGCATGCCGGCACGGTACTCGTCGCCCCGATGCCCCTTCCCTGCCCGTTCCCCACCGCCTAGGTTTCGCGCCGTGCCCGCCCTGGAGGTCGACGACCTCACTGTCCGCTACGGCGCGGTGGCCGCGGTGAACGGGGTCTCCTTCACCGCCGAGGCCGGCGAGGTCCTAGCCCTCCTCGGCCCGAACGGGGCCGGCAAGACCACCACCATCGAGACCCTCGAGGGCTTCCGCCGCCCGACCTCGGGCTCGGGCCGGGTGCTGGGCCTCGACCCCTCGGCCGACCACGACCGGCTCACCCCCCGCATGGGCGTGATGCTCCAGGACGGCGGCGTCTACCCCGGCATCCGGCCGCTCGAGATGCTCCGACTGCTCGCCGCTTTCTACCCGAACGCCGAGGACCCCGAGGCCCTGCTCGACCGGGTCGGCCTGTCGCATCGCGCCGGGACCACGTGGCGGAAGCTGTCGGGTGGCGAGCAGCAACGGCTCTCGCTGGCCATGGCGCTGATCGGTCGGCCGGCGGTGGCCTTCCTCGACGAGCCCACGGCCGGCATCGACGTCACCGGTCGCCAGCTCATCCGTTCGATCGTCGGCGAGCTGCGCACCGCGGGGGTGTGCGTCCTGGTCACGACCCACGACCTCGACGAGGCCGAGAAGATCGCCGACCGGGTGGTGATCATCGACCGCGGCGGGGTGGTGGCGGCCGGGACCCCGGCCGAGCTCATGCAGTCGGGCGGCAGCGAGGAGATCCGCTTCGGCGCACCGCCCGGCCTCGACACCGCCGCCCTGGGCAAGGCCATGACCGCGGCGGTCGACGAGGTGGGGGCGGGCGAGTACTGCGTGCACATCGAGGCCACGCCGGCCAACGTTGCCACCCTCACCGCCTGGCTGGCCGACCGGAACCTGCCCCTCGCCGACCTGCGGGCCGGGCGCCAGCGGCTCGAGGACGTCTTCCTGCGACTCACCGCCATCACCGGTGAGGTGCCGATCATCACGGTGGACGACCCCGCGCTCAGCCGGGACCACGGCCGCCGGGGAGCGGCCTGATGCGGGCCGTGCTGGCCCAGACCCGGGTGGAGCTCCTCCTCACGTTGCGCCGGGGCGAGTCGGTGCTGTTGACCTTTGCCATCCCCGTGCTGCTCCTGGGCTTCTTCTCGACCGTGGACGTGCTGCCGACGGGCACCGCCGACCCGGTCGACTTCCTCTTCCCCGGCGTGCTGGCCCTGGCGGTGATGTCGACGGCCATGGTGAGCCTGGCCATCGCCACGGGCTTCGAGCGCCAGATGGGGGTGCTGAAGCGGCTCGGGGCCACGCCCCTCACGAGGGGTCGACTGCTCGCCGCCAAGATCCTCGCCATCGCGGTCATCGAGGTGCTTCAGACGGCGGTGCTGGTGGCCGAGGGGCTGGCCCTCGGGTGGCGGCCCCACGGCGCCAACCTCGCCGTCGTCGCCGCCGCCATGGCCCTGGCGACGATCGGGTTCGCCGGCCTGGGGATGCTGCTGGCCGGCACCCTCCCCGCCCTCACCACCTTGGCCGCCGCCAACGGCCTCTACCTCGTGCTCCTGCTCCTCGGCGGGATGATCGTCCCGCTGGCCAAGCTGCCCTCGGCGCTGGCCTCGTTGGCCGAGGTGCTCCCCGCCGGGGCCCTGTCCGAGGCCACCCACGGCGCCCTCGGCTCCGGCGGTGTGCCCACCTCGGCGTGGGTGGTCCTGCTGGCCTGGGCCGTGGCCGGTCCCGCCCTGGCCGCCTGGCGCTTCCGCTGGGAGTAGCCCCGTGAGCCTTGCCCCTCCTCCGCTGCGCTCCCCCGGGGCGGCTTCGCCATCCGGCTGACGGGCCCAGAGCTGCTCCGCCTGGCGGCTGCGCAGCGCAGTACTCAGTCCTCGCCGCCGGGGACCGGTTCGGGAACGGGTTCGGTGCGGGCGAACTCCTCCTGCACCGTCTCCCAGGTGAGCACGTCACGCTCGCCGACGGCTCGGCCGGACCGGTCGGCCGCCTCGTGGCGGGCGGCCCAGGTGAAGAACAGGCCGGTGATGACGGCCCACAGGTAGCCACCGCCGCCCAGCTTCATGAGCAGCCCGGCCCCCTGCTGGTCGTCGATGACGCTGATGCCGAAGGCCCGGAACGGCGTGTCGTACACCCGGTACACGGGGTTGGTGGCGAAGGTGAGCCACGCTCCCGGCACGGTGGGCACGACCGACATCAGGAACAGGTACACCATCTGGGCCGGTAGGGAGATGCGCCACTCCTCGATGGGCCCGCACACCGGCGTCCACATCAGCAGGGCGCTGGTGACGACGAGGATGTGCAGCCCGTAGTGAACACCGGCGTGCTCGACGGCGCCGTTCACCACCGCCGGCCAGTGGGTGAACAGCACGAGCGCGTTGAAGGCCAGGCCCGCCGCCACCGGCCGCACGAGGAAGCGGGCCACCCGCCGGACCCCGGCGTGGCCGAGCACCAGGTCGGCCAGCCACCGGGGAGTGGCCAGCAGGAACAGCGGTGGCATCACCAGGGTGAGCAGCAGGTGCTGGGCCATGTGCACCGAGAACAGGTACTCCTCGGCCACGTCGTGCACGGGGTAGTCCGACGCCACCCAGAGGACGGCGACGGCGGCGCCGAAGGCGACGAGCTGGCGCCGCGACACCGACCTCTCCCCGACGGGCACCACCTTCGGCCCGATGACCCGCACGGCGTACGCGTACAGCCCGATCAGGGCCACGACCAGGACCCACACCTCGGGGTGCGCCTGCCAGCGCCACACGTCCGCAGCGAGCACGGCGGTCAACCGAGGAAGAGCTCGAACGTGGACAGGGCCACCACGTACACGAAGACGGCGAGGAAGAGCCCGGCGTAGAACAGCCGGGTGAGCACCTTGGAGTCGAACCGCAGGTGCATGAAGTGGGCGGCCACCAGGAAGAACTTGATCGACATCATCACCAGCAGCCCACCGACCTCGATCACGGTGGGCGCCCCGAGGTAGGACAGCGCCACCTCGAGCCCGGTGATGACGGCCAGGATCACCGCTATGCGCACGTAGTAGCCGTCGGCGGGGTGGGTGTCCTCGTGGCCCTCGTGGCCCTCGTGGTGCTCGGGGGCTGTCGCCGTCATCGACTCGCTCACGGTGCTCCTACTTGATGAGGTAGACGACGGTGAAGATGAGGATCCACACCACGTCGACGAAGTGCCAGTAGAGGCCGACGATCTCCACCGCCTCGGCGCGCGACGGCGGGATGCGGCCCCGCATCGACATGACCGCGGCCGACACCAGCATCACGATCCCGATGCTGACGTGCACGCCGTGGAACCCGGTGAGGGTGAAGAAGGCGGAGCTGGCCGAGTTGGTGGTGAACCCCATCCCCTCCTTGACGAAGGTCTGGAACTCGTACACTTGGCCGGCGATGAAGATGCCGCCGAGGGCGGCCGTGGTGAGGAGCCAGGTGCGGAGCTTGGCGGAGTCGCCCCGGCCGATGGCCGCCACTGCCAGCACCATGGTGAGCGAGCTCATCAGCAGCACGAACGAGCTGATCGAGGTGAACCCGATCTCGTAGAGGTCGCGCGGCAGCGGGCCCCCGGCCTGGTTGTTCTGCTTGTACAGCAGGTACGTGGAGATGAGCCCGCCGAAGAGCAGGCACTCCGAGCCGAGGAAGACCCACATGGCCAGCTTCTCGTTGGAGATGCCGGTGTTGGTGACGTGGCCGTGGCGTTCGTCTGATGCGGCCATGGCCTCGCGGTCCTGCTCGAGCTCAGCGGTGGCTTCGGTGGCGGGCACGGTGTCAGTCAACGAGCGCAACGTCCTTGTCCTTGGCCTCGGCGGCGTCGCCGTCGTCGGCGTCGCGGACCTCGGGACCGTGGTCGTCGCTGCCGGGAGGCGCCTCATCGTCGACCGAGGGCTCCATCGTCCAGCCGTACATGCCGGCCACCACGAGGAGACCGCCCACCAGGCACAGCCACAGGTTGTAGATCAGGCCCCAGCCGATGAGGGGCAGCCCGGAAGCCAGCACGAGGGGCCAGTACGACGGCGAGGGCAGGTGCACGTCGGTGGCCGTGCCCTTCTGCACGACGTCCTCGGTGGCGGCGATGCGCACGAGCCGGCCCCGGTCGTCCTCGCCGTACTTGCGGTGCCAGAAGTCGTCGAGCTGGCGGATCTCGGGCACCTCGTCGAAGTTGTGCTCGGGCGGGGGCGAGGAGATCATCCACTCCAGGCTGCGCCCGTCCCACGGGTCGGCCGCCGCCACCAGGGCCTGCGCCCGGGCCCGGCGCCGGGTGACCACGACGTTGGCGAGGAAGATCAGCACCGAGACGGCAATGGTGAACGAGCCGATGGTGCTGACGAAGTTCCAGAAGTTGAAGCCGTAACCGTCGCGGTAGGTGTAGATCCGGCGGGGCATGCCCTGCAGGCCGAGGATGTGCATCGGGCCGAACGTCAGGTTGAAGCCGATGAGCATCACCCAGAAGTTCACCTTGCCGAGGCGGTCGTTGAGCATGTAGCCGAACACCTTCGGCCACCAGAAGTAGAAGCCGCCCATGAAGCCGAGGAACGCGCCGCCGAAGAGCACGTAGTGGAAGTGGGCGACGATGTAGTAGGTGTCGGTCTGCTGCGTGTCGGCCGGGGACACGGCGTGGGTCACCCCGGACAGCCCGCCGATGGTGAACATCGTCACCAGGCCCACGGCGAACAGCATGGGCGTGGAGAAGCGCAGCTTGCCGCCCCACATGGTGGCCAGCCAGTTGAGGATCTTCACGCCGGTGGGCACGGCGATGAACATGGTCGAGATGGAGAACGCCGCCACCGAGATCGGCCCGATGCCCGAGGCGAACATGTGGTGGGCCCACACCCCCCAGCCCATGAAGCCGATGGCGATGCCCGAGAACACCATGAACGGGTAGCCGAAGATGGGCTTGCGCGAGAACACCGGGATGATCTCCGAGACGATCCCGAAGGCGGGCAAGATCAGGATGTAGACCTCCGGGTGCCCGAAGATCCAGAACAGGTTCTCCCACAACAAGGGGTCGGCGCCGGCGTCGACGTCGAAGAACCGGGCGCCGAACAACCGATCGAACATCAACAGGAACTGGGCCGCCGTCAGCACCGGGATGGCGAACAGCAGCAGGAACTGGGTGACCAGGCCCATCCAGGTGAACACCGGCATCTTCATGAGGGTCATGCCCGGGGCCCGCATGTTGAGGCAGGTGACGATCAGGTTGATGGCACCGGAGAGCGACGCCAGTCCGGTCAGGATCAGGCCCATGTTCCAGAAGTCGATGCCATGCGTCGGCGAGAAGTGCACCCCGCTGTTGGGGGCGTACATGAACCAGCCGCCGTCGGGCGCGTGGCCGAGCAGCCACGACGAGTTGAGCATCACCCCGCCGAACAGGAACGCCCAGAAGCCGAACGCGTTCAGCCGGGGGAAGGCGACGTCACGGGCCCCGACCTGCAGCGGGATCAGGTAGTTCATGAACGCCGCGCCGATGGGCATCACCACCAGGAAGATCATGGTGGTGCCGTGCATCGTGTACACCTGGTTGTAGAGGTCGGCGCTCAGCAGCTTGCCGTTCGGGGTGGCCAGCTGCACCCGGATGAGCAGCGCCTCGATGCCGCCGATGATGAAGAAGAACATGGCGGCGACGCCGTACATCACCCCGATCTTCTTGTGGTCGACGGTGGTGACCCAGCCCCGCCAGCCGGGCTTGGGCCGGGGGCGGGCGAAGACCCCGAGGGGGGTGGTGGTCGGGCGGGCGCCCGACGGCAGCTCGAGCGGACCGCTACCGGTGGTGGGGGTGAGAGCCATGGGGGTCCCTTGCTACTTCAATGTCGTGAGGTAGGCGATGAGCTGGTCGATCTGGGCCTCGTCGAGGTTCAGGTTGGGCATGCCCCGGCCCCCGGACTTGCCAGGCACGGGGTCGGGCGACATGGCCTTCTCGCCCGGTGGGTTGCGCAGCCAGGCCTCGAGCGCGGCCCGGTCGAGGCAACGGGTGAGATCGTCGGGGTCGTCGGCCCACGTGATGCCGAGCTTGCGGCACTCGGGGGTGTCCTTGCGCAGGTCGAACTTCGCCCCGGCGAAGGTGGTGCGGCTCATCAGGTGGGTGAGGTTGGGGGCGTGGCGCGACATCTGGAGGTTGCGGTCGGCGATGACGCCGTTGGGGACCTTCTTGTCGTTCACCCCTTCGATGAGGTGGCAGCTCGAGCAGAGCTGCTGGTTGAACAAGGCGTAGCCCTGGCCGGCGAGCGACGTGTCCTCGGCGCCGAAGGTGGCGGCCTGGCGCTGCTGGCCGTCGGCCCACCGGTCGAAGCCGTCGGCGGTGAGGGCTATGACCTTGATGCGCATCTCGGCGTGGGAGAGGCCACAGAACTCGGTGCACTGCCCGACGTACTCACCCGGCCGCTCGGCCTCGAGCTTCCAGGGGTGGACCCGGTTCGGGACGGCGTCGCGCTTGCCGTTGAGCCGAGGGGCCCAGAAGCTGTGGATCACGTCCCGCGACGTGATGGCGAGGTCGATCTTGGTCCCGGCCGGGATCACGAGGTCGTTGGCGGTGGTGATGTCGTCGTACTTGCCGTCGCGGTCGAGGTCGTAGCGGTACTCCCACCACCACTGCTGGCCGACCACCTGCACCCGAAGAGCGTCGTCGGGGGGCGACTCGTTGAGGCGGAAGATGGTGACGAGGGTGGCCACGCCGACACCCAGGAGGATGAGTGCGGGCAGGATCGTCCAGCCGATCTCCAGCTTGAAGTTGCCGTGGACCTGGCGGGGGATGTCGTCGAAGTCCTCGTCGCCCCGCGAGCGGAACTTGAGCATGACGAACAGGGCGCCGCCCAGCACGAGCACGAACACGATGCCGGCCACGGCGAACACCGGGTTGATCAGGTTGGCGATCGAGTCGGCCTCGGGCCCCCGGGTGTCGTGCAGGGTGTTCTGCGGGTGGCTGTCGAACACGTCGCCGCACCCGGCGAGCACCACGGCGGCAACGGCGATCACGCCGACCAGGCGGACCGGGTGCGACCGGCGGCGACGCGTTCGGCGAGGCACGGCCGCAGTGTCCCGCGGGCCGGGTGGCGTCGCCAACTCGGACGGCGGCTGATCCCGCCCGCTCACGCGCCCCCCCGCACCACGACCGGCGCCCCTGGATCGACCACGCCGGTGCCGCCTTCGACGCCGGGCCCCTCGGGGTTCTCGCCGTGCTTCTCGATGTCGCGCGGACCCACCGCCGCGCCGATGACCCCGCCGGCCAGCACCACGATCCCGCCGAGAAGCAGCGCCGCCGTAGCCACGTTCGGGTTGATGCGCGGCCGGGTGGAGATCAGCCAGCCGATGAGCAGGATGAACGCCGGGACGAGCCCGAAGAGGAGGTAGGCGCCGAACTTCGGCAGGGCGATCAGAAGGCGGGAGATCGACAGCACGAACGTGGCGATCAGCACGACCGCGAGCACCGGGAGCTCGACGGGGTACATGACCCGGTTGCGGATGGCCCGGTTCACCTCGGGGTCGCCGGTGGCCCGCTCGGACCACGCCTTCGCCGCCCACTCGAACGTGGCGGCGGCCAGCACCCCGACGCCGAGGATCACCAGCGGCGCCCCCACCACGACGCCGACCACCACCGCCCCGAGCCCGAACGCTCCGAGCAGGGGCCAGGCGCTCGTCCCCTGGGGCACGGCCGCATCGGGGACGGCGTCGGTGTGGACCACCTGGGCGACGGCGTCGGCGTCGGCGTCCCGGAACGCCACGGTCACGCAACCGAGGAACAGGCAGGTGAAGAACAGGCCCACCAGCACGCTGTAGCCGAGGTGGTCGCCGACGCTGCCCTTGTAGCCGAGGGTGACGACGCCGAGCAGCGTGTCCATGTTCACCTCGTGGCCGGCGGTGGCGCCGCCGTAGAACGCGGCCGCGACGAGGGCGAAGATGGCCAGGCCGAAGAAGTACTTGGCACCGGAGGTGAACACGTTCGACCCCTTCGCTACTTCGTGACGTAGATCGCGTACCAGATCGCCGCGTACACGGCGATGGTGGCGTACCAGAACAGGGCGGCGGCGACGATGCCCTCGCGGTCGCGGCCGGCGTACTCGCCGCCGAGGGTGCGGAAGGTCATGAGGGCGGCGTAGACGAGCGCGGCGATGACCATGGCCAGATGGGCGCCGGTGATCACGTAGATGAGCACGGCGGCCGAGCTCGAGGCCACGCCGAGGTCCATCTGCGTGTAGAGGAACGACGTTGCGTTGATGACGCACACCCCGAAGAGGATGGTGAGGCCGAGGGCCAGGTAGGCGTGCTGGCGGTCGTTGTTGCCGACGGCGTACACGGCCCAGTGCATGGTGATGACCGACAACCCGAAGGTGATGAAGGCCATGGTGCCGGGCGTGAGGGGGATGGTGCCGTCAGGCAGCCACTCGCGACCCGAGGCGAGCACGTCCGACCGGGTGGCCAGGTAGGTGCCGATCAGGCCGGCGAACAGCATCACGATGGCCGAGACGGCGAGCGCGGTGCCGACGAGCAGCACCCGGGGCCGGACCGGCCGGGGCGCCGGCGGGAGGGCGGGCACGGCGTCGACCCGCGCCGCGGTGGGCGTGCCGGTCCCCGTCGCGGTGGCGGCCATCAGGCGACCACCTCCCCGCTGGGGGCGGTGGCCTCGCGTCGGTCGAGCAGCGGCTCGGCCGAGGTGACCTCGGGCGGCTCGGAGAAGTTGTCCGCCGCCGGGGGCGAGGCGGTGGCCCACTCCAGGGTGTGGCCGTCCCACGGGTCCTCGTTGGCGGCGTCGACCCCCCGCTCGCGGCGACGGCCCCGGAGGCCGCCAAGCAGGCCCAGGACGGCGACGAGGACGCCGAGGATGATCAGCCCGCCGCCGGCGGCGGACGCCGCGTTCAGGGCCTCGATGCCGACCCCCGCCTCCCGGCCCTTCCCGAACGCACCCGAGAGGAGGTCGGGGAGGGCGAGGAGGACGGTGCCCAGCAACAGCACGACGGCGGCGAGGCGGCCCAGGCCTTCGGACAGGGGCCGCCCGAAGATCTTCGTGGCCCAGTACCAGAGGGCGCCGAGACCGGCGATGGCGGCGGCCAGGGTCGTGTAGTGCACCTGACCGGTGTCGAACAGGGTGCCCTGGAGGTCGAAGCGGTCGATCGAGGCGATGGCCCCGGCCAGGACGGCGACGAGCAGCATGAGCAGGGCGGCCACCGCGAACAGGAGCGGGCTGATCAGGCGGGGCCGGCCCCCCCGGATGGTCGTGGCCCAACCGCCCAGGAGGGCGAGGACGGGAAGCACGGCCAGGATGGCCATGGCGTCGTACACGGGCTGGTTGGCGGCTCCGTCGTACACAGCGGTCTGGGCGAAGGCGCCGAAACCGAGGGCGCCGAAGACGGCGATGGCCCCGAAGGCCACCGGGCGGCGGGCGGTGCGGGCCCGGGCCGACACGGGGACGACGTCGCCGATGAAGCCGAGGGTGGGGACGGCGAAGGCGTACACCTGGGGCAGGAAGAAGGTCCAACGGACCCGGGCGTAGATGGTGGCGTTGTCACCGAAGCCGACCCGCCCGTGGCGGTGGTCGACGTAGATCAGCACGAGCAGGCCCACCAGCACCGGCAGGGTGAACAGCCACAGCACCCCGGCGACGAGCATCGACCACGAGAAGAGGGGCACCCGGGCGAGGTCCATGCCCGGGGCGCGGAGCGTCAGCACCGTCGTCACCACGCAGAGGGCACCGAGCACGAGCGCCACCAGCACCATGGCGAACGCTGCGGTCCAGAGGCGGACGCCGTCGGCGCTGCCGCCACCCGGGCCGCCGTTGATGACGTAGGCGGCGACGAGGAGCGCTCCGCCGACCAGCCATCCCCAGAACGAGGCGGCGGCCGCCCGGGGGAAGGCGACGGTGGTGGAGCCCACCTGGAGGGGGACGACGCAGAGGGCCACGCCGAGCAGCAGGGGCAGGAGGAAGAGGAAGACGGCGGCCGTGCTGTGCAGGGTGAAGACCTGGGCGAAGGTGTCCCGGGTGAGGATGGTGTCGGCCCGGGTGCCGTCGACCCGGTCGATGCTCAGGAGCTGCCCGGCCATCCCGGCCACGAGCACGAACAGCAGCGACCCGCCGATGAAGAGCCGCCCCACCACCTTGTGGTCGCCCGTTCCGACCACGCCGGCCAGACCACCGGGAGCGGCGTTCGTCGCGGCCGAGGCCGGATCCGGGTCGTCCTGGCGGGCGGAGACGGCGCCGGGTCGCGGGGTGTCGGTGACGGTCATGGCAGGCTCGGAGCGGGAGGATACATCCGGCCGTTCGCGCCTCGGAAAACCCTCATCAGCCCCGCACGAGCTGGTCGAGGGCCATGGCCCCGAAGAGCAGGCTGATGTAGGTGATGGACCAGCTGAACAACCGCATGGCCGCCTTGGTGGAGGGGTCCCGCAGCAGGCGGACCGCCATCCACAGGTAGGCCGCACCCAGCACCACCGCCGCTCCCAGGTACAGGTGACCCATGCCCGCCACCGGCGAGAACACCAGCGTCGCCACCCACAGCAGCACGGTGTAGCCCACGATGCGGACGGCGGTGGTGTGCAGGCTGGCCACCGCCGGCAGCATCGGCACGTCGGCGGCGCGGTAGTCCTCGGAGTACTTGATGGCCAGGGCCCAGAAGTGGGGCGGGGTCCACACGAAGATCACGACGAACAGGACGACCGGCGCCCAGTCGAGCCGCCCGGTCACCGACGACCACCCCACGAGCACGGGCACGGCGCCGGCGGCCCCGCCGATGACGATGTTGCTGGTGGACGTGCGCTTCAGCCAGAGCGTGTACACGAACACGTAGAACAGGCAGGCCGAGGTGGCGAGCACGGCGCTCAGCAGGTTGACCGCCCCCCACAAGAGGGCGAACGCGACCACCTCGAGGCCGACGGCGAAGGCCAGGGCGTGGGCCGGCTCGATCTCGCCGGTGACGAGGGGGCGGCCCTTCGTGCGGTCCATGAGCCGGTCGATGTCGCGGTCCACGAACATGTTGATGGCGTTGGCCCCGCCGGCGGCGAGGGTGCCGCCGAGCACGGTCCAGAGCACCAGCCACCCCGACGGCAGGCCCCGGGCGGCGACCACCTGGGTCGGCACCGTGGTCACGAGCAACAGCTCGATGATCCGGGGCTTGGTGAGGGCAACGTAGGCGGCCACGCGCGAACGCGACGGCGGGCGCGAGGTGGTGGTCCGCGCCGGGGCCTGGTGCACGGCGGCCACCCTAGGACCCACCCCGACACCGGGCCAGGTGGGAGGAAGCCGGACCGGCTTGTCACACCCCGCTGGGAGCATGGGCCGATGACGGCGCGGAGCCTGGACGAGGCAATCGTCCGGCTGGCCCGGGCCCAGCACGGCGTCTTCAGCCGCCGCCAGGCCCTCGCCGCCGGGGCGACGGCGAGGATGATCGGCCGGCGCGTGGCCGCCGGCGCGTGGTTGGAGCTGGCGCCGACCGTGTACGCCCTGCCCGGCAACCCGCCGACGTGGCACCGCCAGCTCAAGGCGGCCCAGGTCTCCCTTCCGGGGGCGGTGGTCTCGGGAACCGCCGCCGCCGCGCTCCACCAGCTCACGGGCTTCCGTCCGGGCCGACGGGAGATCACCGTGCCGGTCAACGGCGCGCACCGCAGCCCGTTGGCGATCGTGCGGCGCAGCTCGTGCGTCGAGGCGACCGTGGTCGGAAGCATCGCCGTGACCACCGTGGCCCAGACCATCCTCGACGTCGCCGGCCGGGTCCCCGTGAAGCTGGTGGCCAGGGCACTCGACGACGAGGTCGCCGCCGGGCGGTTCGAGATGGCGGCACTGGCCGAGCGGTACGTGGCCGTCGCCCACCGCCGGCCGCCCGGCGCGGCAACGGTGCGGGAGCTGCTGGACGAGCGGGGCGACGGGTGGGTCCCCACCGAGAGCGAGCTGGAGGACAGGCTGCACTCGGTGCTGGTCGAGGCCGGGGTGCCCGGGGTGGTGCGCCAGTTCCGCCCGCCGTGGCGGACCAACGAGCGCCAGCGGGTCGACGTCGCCGTGCCCGCCGGACGGGTGCTGATCGAAGCCGACGGCCGCCGCTGGCACACCCGGGTCGCGGACTTCGACCGTGACCACGCCCGGGACAACCTCGCCGTCCTGAGGGGGTGGCGCCCGCTGCGCTACGGGTGGTTCGACCTCACGGAGCGTCGAGCCGAGGTCGTCGCCGAGCTCCGCACGCTCGCGGCCGAGCTGCGCGCTGCCTGACCCCGGCCCCAACGATCGGGCAGAAACGACCGATTTCGGTGCCGATCTACCCACACGTTCGGCCGGAGCTCGCCCGGCAGGGGGCGGGGCGGGGTGCCGCCGTACGATCGGCGGTCGTGGCCCTTCCGACCGTCTCGCCGACGGCGTACCGGCGGATCACCGCGGCGGCGCTGGGCCTCCTCGTGTTCATCGCCGTGACCGGGGCGGCGGTGCGCCTCACCGGCTCGGGGCTGGGCTGCTCGGACTGGCCGACGTGCGAGCAGGGTCGGGTCGTGGCCCCCCTCGAGCTGCACCCCATGGTCGAGTTCGTGAACCGGACGATCACCGGGCTGGTGTCGGTGGCGGTCGCCCTCGCCGTGCTCGGCTCGCTGCGCCGCTCCCCCCGCCGGCGGGACCTCACCTGGCTGTCGCTCGGCCTGGTGGCCGGCGTCGTCCTGCAGATCGTCCTCGGCGGGCTGGTCGTGCTGTTCGAGCTCAGCCCGGTGCTCGTGCAGGCCCACTTCGTGGCCTCCATGCTGCTGATAGCCGACGCCGTGGTGCTGCACCACCGGGCCGGGCAACCCGACGGTCCCACCCGCCCGGTCGTCGGCGATCCCCTGCGCCGGCTGGCCGCCGGCCTGGTGGCGCTGGCCGCCGTGGTCATCCTCACCGGCACGATCGTCACCGGTGCCGGGCCCCACGCCGGCGACGCCGAGACCTCCCGCCTCGCCATCGCCGTGCACGACGCCGCCCGCATCCACGGCACGGCCATGATCGCCTTCCTCGCCGCCACGCTGTGGGCGGTCTGGCTCCTCCGCCGTGACGGAGCGCCCGCTGGGGCCCTCGCCCGAGCTCAGACCATGCTCGTCGTCCTCGTGCTCCAGGCCGCCGTCGGCTACACGCAGTACTTCACCGGCATCCCGCCCCTGCTCGTCGGCCTCCACGTGCTCGGCGCCAGCCTGGTGTGGATCGCCGTGCTCCGCTTCGCCCTCGGGCTGTCGGCCCCGGCCGGTGGTCCGCGAGAATCGGTTCATGGCCACCCGGGGGACGACCATGCCGGTGGAGACCGAACCGGTCGAGACGTGGTCGCCCACCGATGACACGACGGTCGAGCCGGACTTCCCGTGGATCGTGCTGGTCTGGAACGATCCGATCAACCTGATGTCCTACGTCACCTTCGTGCTGCAGAAGCTCTTCGGCTACAGCCTCGAGAAGGCCACCGCCCTCATGCTCGACGTGCACCACAAGGGCCGGGCCGTGGTTTCGACCGGACCCCGGGAGAAGGCCGAGCTCGACGTGTTCCGCCTCCACGAGCACGGCCTCTGGGCCACGATGCAGCAGGACCGCTGACCGGGTGGTGTTCCGCCGGCGGTCCGCCCTCCTCCAGCGCCGCCGCGACGGCCGCTACGAGCTTCACCTCGGCGAGGACGAGCGCCGCCTGCTGGCCTCGCTGGCCGACCAGCTCGAGGCCCTGCTCGCCGAGGCCCCGGCCGACCCCGGCCTGCGCCGCCTCTCCCCGCCCGCCCACGTCGAGGACGCCGCCCTCCAGGCCGAGTGGGAGTCGATGCTGGGCGACGACCTGCGAACCGCCCGCCGGGGCCAGCTCGAGGCCCTGCGCTCCACCGCCACCCGCACCGACCTCGACGAGGCGGAGGTCACGGCGTGGATGCAGGCGGTCAACGCCCTCCGCCTGGTGGTGGGCACCCGCCTCGACGTGTCCGAGGAGGACGTCGGCCCGCCCGATCCCGACCACCCCGACGCCCCCGCCTACGCCCTCTACGACTTCCTCGGCTGGCTCCTCGAGCGCACCGTGCTCTCCCTGTCGGGTTGACCCGCAGCGTCAAGTGGCCGAGTAGAAGAACGCCCCTGCCGTACCAGGGCCGGTGTGGGCGCCCACGCTCGGGCCGATCCGGTAGCGCACCATCTCCCGCACCTGGGGGGCCTCCGACAGGCTGGACTCGAGCGCCTCCCAGAACGGGGCCGCGGCCCGGTCGGCGATCCCCACCGCCACCTTGAGCGACTCGCCGGCCAGGGTCACGTAGTCGGCCATCACCCGGGCCGCTTCGGCCAGGTCCGAGGCCCGGCCGACGGGGCGGATCTCGCCGTCGACCAGGGAGAGGACGGGGATGGCGGTGGCGTCCTGTTCCACGCCCACCCGCAGGCGCCCGCCGGCCCGGGCCAGGTCGAGGGCCTGCACCACGAACACGTTGCCGACCCGGGCGCCCATCGTCTCGGCCACCGCCGCCGCCTCGGCCAGCGACGCTCCCCGGCCGAGCGCCTCGGCCGCCTCCCACACGCAGCACGCCACCCCGAAGCTGGCCGTGCCCGTGTCGACCAGGCGAACGGGCACCGGGCTGGCGCCGGTGGCGATGCGGGCGGCGTTCAGCGTGCCCGACACCGCCGAGCCGAGGTGGATGGACAGGATCTCCTGCGCGCCCTTCCCGGCCACCCGGGCGTAGGCCTCGGCGAAGCGACCGGGGCTGGGCTGGGAGGTGGTCACCGTCGGCGTGGCCCCTTCCTCGAACAGGGCGTAGAAGCCGTCGGCGTCGAGGTCGACGCCCTCTTCGTGGTCGACCCCGTCCACCGTCACGGTGAGGGGGACGACCTCGATGTCGTAGCGGTCCACCAGCTCCGGGGGGAGCTGGGCGTTGGAGTCGGCGACGAGCCCGATCATCGGCCGGGCGCCGAGGGCGACGAGGACGGGGCGGCGGACGGGGCGGCGGCGGCGAAGCGGGACAAGATCACGGCGCTGGTGGCGGCGGCGGCCACGGGCAGGGCGGCGGTCGGGCGTGGCCCCCACCCGTTGGCCCACCCGCGCCGCCACCACAGCACCGCCGCGCCCACCCAGCCGGCCGAGGCAACGGCGGTGGTGGCGTAGGCCCGCGACTTCCAGCGGGGCGAGATCCCGGTGAGGCCGGCCACGGCCAGGTCGATCGGGGTGTAGGCGGGGAAGGTGGCCAGGCACTGGCCGGCGCTGGTGGCCACGCCCTTGCCGCCCCGGAACCGCTTCCAGACGGGGAAGCAGTGGCCGACCACCGAGGCGGTCCCGGCCAGGTGGGCGCCGGCCGGTCCCGCCACCCGCCGACCGATCCCGCAGGCGGCCGCCCCCTTGGCCACGTCGGCGACGAGCACGCCGTAGCCCCATAGCGGTCCGAGCTGGGCGATGGCGTTGGCCGCGCCCGGGTTCCCGCTACCGGAGGTCCGGAGGTCGGTGGCGCCGCCGCTGGCCAGCCGGGCGGCCACGTCGGCCGAGGGCAGCGTTCCGGCCAGGTACCCGAGGACCCCGGCCAGGCCCAGCTCCAGACCCTCGCCTCGGCGCACCGCCGCACAGTAAGGCCCGCTCCTCCACCCTGGTACCGTGACCCGGCCCCGCGGGGCCGAGCCCCCATCGTCCAGCGGCCCAGGACGCCGGCCTTTCAAGCCGGTAACGCGGGTTCGAATCCCGTTGGGGGTGCAACGCAGTCAGGGGTCGCCTCCGCTCGACGTCGTCAGCGGACGGTCCCGGGCGAAGCGCAGCAGGTAGCCGTCCGGGTCCTGGACCAGCACGGCCAGCTGCACGACGGGCCGGCCGGCCACGAGGTAGCGGGTCTCACGGAGCGGCCGGTACGGCGCCACCCCGTGAGTCGCCAACCGCTCGGCGAGGTGGCGGGGATCGGGGTGGTCGATCTCGAGGTTCATTCCGCGACCAAGCGGGCGCTGCATCTCTCCTGTCACCCAGCTCGATGGGTTGAGGGCCTCGAGCATCACCTGGGCGCTGTCGAGGCGGAGCATCACGAAGTCGGGGTCCCCTCGCCGGTACATCACCTCGAATCCCAGTACTCGGTCCAGAAGGCGAGGCTGGTGGCGAAGTCGGTGACGATCAGCTCGGGGATGACGGGCGCCCAGCCCCCCGCGTCGACTGGCATCGCCGAACGCTAGCGATTGGCGGTGGGGGTGGCCGCAGCCCAGCGGCTACGCTGCCGGCCCTGTCACCCCGAGGTCCCGTGGTGCAGTTTGGAGTGCACGCCGGCCTGTCAAGCCGGAGGTCGCGGGTTCAAATCCCGTCGGGACCGCTCCCATCCGCTGGCCGGGTGGGCACGCAACACGGTCGGGTAGCTCAGTTGGCAGAGCGCGCGCCTGAAAAGCGCGAGGTCACCGGATCGACGCCGGTCCCGACCACCACAAAGGTGCAGGTCAGCCGGGATGTGGGCCCGCACAGAACCAGTCAGGGCGTTGGCGACCGCTCGCAACGCGGGCGCCTCGCCGTTTCCTCCCTGCTAGGTCGCCGATGTACGGTCTGCAACTCATCGGAGCTCCGTCCGATGTGGGACTCGCACCGGCCGCTGACGGATCGTGCAGCATGTGTGAACCACGCTTGATCGACGTCGGTCAGCGACTGCGAGCTGTGTCCGAGACCACCGGTGACGAGGGAGAACCGCGTGCCCAGAAGAACCGACGACCGCAGCCCGGGTGACGCCCGCCAGCCGTACTCGGACGAGGGCGGAACTGATGCCCACCATGCTCAGACTCACGACGTCCGACGCGAGGAGGCCACCAGGCCGAAGGCGAAGGAGGACCACGACGACTTCGCTGCCGATCTTGTCGATGCGCAGTCCACAGGTGGACACGTCGACGAGAGCATCCTGGCCTCCGACGACAAAGAGCTCCGCACCGAGATGCCGGACCTGGACGCCGACGACCTCAAGCGCCTGTCGATCCTCACGGTGGGGACCCGCCTCGATCAGGGCAGCACCTACGTCGACCTCAACGCCCTCGAGCTCGGCCCGTTCAAGGCCTTGGGCGACCAGACAGCGGGCGAGGACAACCGCTTCGTCGCGAAGCGTGACACTGATCACGAGATGTGGGACCGCATCGTCGGCCAGGGCCGCTCCGCCTCGATCGAACGACCAGGTGGCCACGACTGACCACGGCCAGAGCCTGTCGACCACGGACACTTGCTCTCAGCTGTGCTTGGCGCAGGTGGCGACGACATCGACTGGTGCGGCCGAGAAGGAGCCGGTGCCCAGGTCCATGGTGGCTTCGACGGCACCCTGGCGCGAACGGCGGGCCGACATCCCGCCCACCAGGAACCCACCGCGGGCTTCCCCCGTCGGAGGGGACATGCGAACAGCACCGGGGGCGGCCGGTTCCCGTCCGCAGCCGTCGGGTAGACGAGGCGCCATGCGTCGCCTCGCCGCCCTCCTCGCCATGGCCGTCGTGACCGCCATCGCCACGACTGGCTGCGGGGTCAGCGGCGGCTCGGACGGGGGCCCGGTGGAGGCGATGCTCGGCCGCGTGGCCGACACCCCGGCCAACCGCCAGCAGGTGGTCGTGGTCGACTACGCCCGGGCCCGGGAGGTGCTCGGCATCGACCAGCCCCCGACCGATCCCTCCGACGCCCAGCTCACCAGGCTGCTCCAGGCCTACGGCCCCAGCTCGCCGAACCGGGGCCAGCCGGATCCCGTGGACGTGGGGTCGCCGAGCCTCTTCCTCCAGGGCAACCGGGTGGACGAGTTCCGCCGGGCGATCGGCTTCTCCCTCGTCGACGCCGACCAGGAGATCTCCGCAGGGCAGCCGCCCGACGTCGTCACCGTCGTCACCGGGCGCATCGACCCCGACCGCGTGGAGAAGGCGGTCACCACCGACCCGGAGTGGAAGGACGACCTCGAGCGGGCCGACCACGGCGGCGGCACCTACTACCGGTGGGGGCCCGAACGCCGGCTGAACCCCGACCGCATCGGGCCCGTCCGGCCGGTGGGTGTCGGCGGGCGGCTGTCGGTAGAGGACGGAGTGGCCCGCTGGTCTAATGCCGACGCGCCGCTCGAAGGTGCCCTGGACGCCGACCAGGGCGAGCGGGACAGCCTGGCCGACGACGACGACATGGCCGCCGCCGCCCGGGTGCTCGACGGCGAGAAGGTCCTCAGCGCCGTGCTCACCGACGCCGGCGAGCAGTTCGCCCCCACCGCGTCGCTGGGCCCGCGGGTGCCCCCGGCGGTCCAGGAGCGGCTGGGGGACATGCTCGGCCCCGCCGAGGACCTGCCGGACTGGAGGGTCGCGGCGGTGGCCGATGCCGTCGGCGACGACGACAAGCCCCGGGTGGTGCTCGTCTTCCTGCACGACGATGGTGACAGCGCGAAGGCCCACGTTGCCTTCCTTCGGAAGCTGCTGCGGGAAGGCACCAGCTTCGCGACCCAGCGGCCGCTGAAGGACCTGGTCACCATCCAACGGCTCGACGCCGACGGCCCGGTGGTCACCGCCGTGCTCGAGACCGATGCCCCCGGCCTGGGCTTCGTCCTCTTCGCCCGACACGAGGTCCTCCTGGCCCACCGCTGAGCGGGCGCAGGTTCAGGTCAGGCCCAGCGCGGCGGGGAGGTCGGCGTGGTCGGCGACCACGTGGTCGGCCTCCACCGCCACGGTGGCGTCGTCGTCGCCAGGGTCGTCGAACACGCCGGTGTAGCGCACCGAGGTCATCCCCATCGCCTTCGAGCCGGCCACGTCGGTGCGGCGCAGGTCACCCACGTGGGCGGCGGCGCCGGGGTCGTCGACGCCCAGGCCGGCGAGGGCGTGGTGGAAGATCCGGGGGTCGGGCTTGAACACGCCCACCTCGTCGGAGAACGACCAGTGGTCGAACAGGCCGAGGAGCCCGTGGCCGTCGAGATAGCGGCGCAGGGTGCGCGACGGCGACAGGCCCACGTCGCACACGATGCCGATGCGCACACCGGCCGCCTTCAGAGCGCGCAGGGTGTCCTCCACGTGGTCGGTGGGTGCCGGGTCGTGCGCGGGCAGAGGGTCGGTGATCACCTCCACCAGCGCGCGGCGCACGTCCGGCGGCGGTTCCTGTCCGAGCTCGGCCAGGACGTGCTCGACGGCCTCCGCCGCGCCGAACCGGGCCCGGTTGTCGCGCCAGTGGCGGTCGAAGGTCGACCACGTGGACTCGAAGGCGGCGTGGAGGCGCTCCCGTTCGAGGGCCACACCTTCGCCTTCGAGCAGGCCCTGCCAGGCCTCGATGCGACGGTCCCGGGCGCCACGGTCCTCCCGGATGAGGGTGTTCCAGAAGTCGAAGGTGACGGCGGCCGGCCGCCCCATCAGGCGAGCAGACCCATCAGGGCTGGTGCCGGGTGACCCCGTCGGTGACGGCGGCGCCGGCCACGGCCGCCGCCACCAGCTCCACCACCCGGCGGTCGAACACCGACGGCACGATCGAGTCGGCGGCCAGCTCCTCGGCGGGCACGGCGGCGGCGATGGCCTTGGCCGCGGCCACCTCCATCCCCTCGGTGATGGTGGTGGCCCCGACGTCGAGAGCGCCCCTGAAGATGCCGGGGAAGGCCAGCACGTTGTTGATCTGGTTCGGGTAGTCGGAGCGGCCGGTGGCCATCACCGCCGGCAGGCCCTCGGCCGCCTCGGGGCGGATCTCGGGGTCGGGGTTGGCCATGGCGAACACGATCGGGTCGGTGGCCATCTTGCGGAGGTCGTCGGCCACGAGCAGGTCTGGGGCGCTGACCCCGATGAAGACGTCGGCCCCGGCGAGCACCTCGGCCAGCGTGCCGTGGAGCTGGTCGCGGTTGGTGATCTCCGAGAACGCCCGCTTGGCCACGTTGAGGTCGGTGCGCGTGCGATGGATGGCGCCCCGGCTGTCGCAGGCGATCACGTCGGGCACGCCGGCGGCCATCAGGATCTTGGCCACGGCCACGCCGGCGGCGCCCGCTCCCGACAGCACCACCCGCAGGTCGCTCATGTGCTTGCCCACGATCTTCAGCGCGTTCTCGAGCGCAGCGAGGGTGACCACGGCGGTGCCGTGCTGGTCGTCGTGGAACACGGGGATGTCGAGGCTGGACCGCAGCCGCTCCTCGATCTCGAAGCAGGCGGGCGCGGCGATGTCCTCGAGGTTGATGCCGCCGAAGACGGGAGCGATGCGCTCCACGGTGGAGACGATGGCGTCGGCCTTGGCCTCGGGCGTGGTCTCGGCCGAGGTGTCGATGCACACCGGGAAGGCGTCGACGCCGGCGAAGTTCTTGAACAGGAGGGCCTTGCCCTCCATCACCGGGAGGGCCGCCGCCGGGCCGATGTCGCCCAGGCCGAGCACGGCGGTGCCGTCGGTGACGATGGCGACCATGTTCGCCTTGATGGTGAGCGAGTGGACGAGGTCGGGCTCGGTGGCGATGGCGGTGCAGACCCGGGCCACCCCGGGCGTGTAGGCCATCGAGAGGTCGTCGCGGTCGCGCAACGGCATCCGGCTGACCACCTCGATCTTGCCCCGCTCGTGCATGGCGAAGGTGCGGTCGGCCGAGGACAGCACCTCCACACCGTCGAGTCCGGCGATGGCCTCGCGGACGCGCTCGATGTGGCCGGCATCCGAGCAGTTGACGATCACGTCCTCGTCGAGCACCGCTCCCCGCGCCTCGAACCCGCCGAGGGCCACGATGTTGCCGCCCGCCCCGCCGATGGCGGCGGCCAGGCGGCCAAGGGATCCGGGGACGTTGTCCAACCGGACCCGCAGCTGCACCGAGTACGCCGCGGTCGGCGATGGCGTAGGCATCGCCAAGAATGTATCGATCGGCGCCGGAGGCGCCGTCACTCAGGGCGGCGGGCGGGGTCGGCGGACGTTACCGGTCGGGGACTAGCGCTCGGGCTGCTCCGAGGACATCTCCTCCAGGCAGCGGTGGATCTCCGAGGCCCGGAACCGGCGGTGGCCGCCGAGGGTGCGGATGGGGTGGAGCTTCCCGGCCCGCGCCCAACGGGTGACCGTCTTCGGGTTCACGCGGAAGAGGGCGGCCACCTCCGAGGGGGTCAGGAGGGTCTCCGGCGTGCCGAACTCGTCGTGTGCGGTCAAGTGCGTCTCCATCGCGTGCGTGGCGGTCGCCCAGTCGTCCCTTTCACACCATACGGCCGGTCTTCGGACCGGTACATGGCCCGTTCGGGGCATATCCGCGTGGGTACCCTCGGCGCAGTGGCGAGCGACGACGGGCCATCGGGCGGGGTGTTCGACCACGCCGACACCGAGGGCTTCGAGCAGGTGGTGTTCTGCCACGACCCGTCGAGCGGGCTGCGGGCCATCATCGCCATCCACTCCACGGCCCTGGGCCCGGCGCTCGGCGGCACCCGGTTCCGACCGTATGCCAGCGAGGCCGACGCGGTGACCGACGTCTGCCGCCTGGCCCGGGGGATGACCGCCAAGCACGCCGTGTCCGGCCTCGACTGCGGCGGCGGCAAGGCCGTCATCCTCGGCGACCCCGGCCGGCTGCGCTCCGAGGCCCTGCTGCGGGCCTACGGCCGGTTCGTCGACGGCCTGGCCGGGCGCTACCTCACCGCCGAGGACGTGGGCACCACCCAGGCCGACATGGACCTCATCCGCCGCGAGACGCCGTTCGTGACCGGCGTCAGCGAGTCCCTCGGCGGCTCGGGCGACCCCTCGCCGGCCACCGCGTGGGGGCTGTTGTGGGCGCTCCGAGCGGTGGCCGAGCGGCTGTGGGGCGACGGGTCCCTCGCCGAGCGCCACGTCGTCGTCTCCGGGGTGGGAAAGGTCGGCGCCGTCCTCGTCGCCCACCTCGTCGAGGCCGGCGCCCGGGTGACGGTGGCCGACGTGGACCGGGCCGCGGTCGATGCCGCCGTCGCCCGCTACGGCGTCGAGGTGGTCGACCCGGCCAAGGCCCACGCCGTGGACTGCGACGTGTTCGCTCCGTGCGCCCTCGGGGCGGTGCTCAGCGCCACCACCATCCCGGAACTACGCTGCGCGGCGGTGTGCGGATCGGCCAACAACCAGCTGGCCACGGCGGCCGATGGTGAGCGGTTGGCCGATGCAGGTGTGCTGTACGCGCCCGATTTCGTGGTGAGCGCCGGCGGAGTGATCAACATCGCCGAGGAGCGCAACGGCCGTGGGTACGACCGGGACCGGGCCTACGCCCGGGTGGCCGGCGTGGCCGACAACCTCCGCCGGGTGTTCGCGGTGGCCGACCGCGACGGCATCACCCCCGCCGACGCCGCCGAGCGGGTGGCCGCCGAGCGCATCGAGGCGCTGTCGGCCGTCCGCCGCATCCGCTCCGGCCCCATGTCGTCGACCCCGGGGGACTGAATGGCCCGCACACTGCACGCGCCCACCACCGACGACCTGTCGACGTTGCACCTGCACGACCGCCACACCGAGCTCGGCCTCAGCGGCGAGGACCTCGTCGGCATGTACCGCCGGATCCTCACCGCCCGCCTGCTGGACCAGAAGATCTGGGGTCTCAACCGGATGGGCAAGGCCCCCTTCGTCGTGAGCGCCCAGGGCCACGAGGGTGCCCAGGTGGGTTCGGCGTGGGCGCTGCGGGCGGGACACGACGTCGTCCTCCCCTACTACCGCGACACCGGCGTGCTGCTCACCCTGGGCATGACCGTGGAAGAGGTGCTGCTGGCCGTGTTCGCCCGGGCCGCGGATCCGAGCTCGGGCGGCCGCCAGATGCCGAACCACTGGGGCAGCTCCCGCCTCCGGGTCATCACCGGCTCGTCGCCGATCGCCACCCAGCTCCCCCACGCCGCCGGGCTGGCCTACGCGGCCAAGCTGGCCAAGGACGACACGGTGGTCGTCAGCTACTTCGGCGAGGGCGCCACCTCCAAGGGGGACTTCCACGAGGCCCTCAACTTCGCCGGCATCCACCAGTTGCCGTGCGTGTTCGTCTGCGAGAACAACGGCTACGCCATCTCGGTGCCACTCGCCAGGGAGTCGGCGGTGGACGACGTCGCCGACCGCGCCCACGGCTACGGGTTCGGGGGCGTGATCGTCGACGGCAACAACCCCCTCGACGTGTACGGCGCCATGCACAGCGCCGTGCGCCGCGCCCGCCGGGGCGAGGGCCCGACCCTCGTCGAGTGCAAGACGTACCGCTTCCTCGCCCACACCTCCGACGACGACGACCGCACCTACCGCAGCACCGACGAGGTGGAGGCATGGCGCAAGAAGGACCCGCTGCGCCAGATGAAGCAGTACCTCATCGAGCAGCGTCTGCTGCCCGAGGCCGAGGAGGACCGCATCGAGGCCGAGGTGAAGGCCGAGGTCGACGCGGCCGCCAAGACGGCCGAGGCGTCCGCCTTCCCCGAACCGGCCAGCGCCTACACCAAGGTCTTTCGCCGACCGCTGCGGCCGCTGCGGGGCGTGCCCGACGGGACCGGCGACGCCGTCGAACCCCGCCCGGCCCCACCCGAGCCCACCGGGCCGTCCACCGAGCGCACCATCGTCGACACCATCCGCCAGACCCAGCACGACCTGCTGGCGGCCGACCCCCGGGTGATGGTCCTGGGTGAGGACGTCGGCCCGCGCGGCGGGGTCTTCCGGGCCACCGACGGCCTGGCCGCCGCCTTCGGCGCGGACCGCGTGCTCGACACGCCCCTGGCCGAGTCGTCGATCATCGGCATCGGGATCGGCCTGGCCCTGGCCGGGCTCCGACCCATCGCCGAGATCCAGTTCGCCGACTTCATCCACTCCGGCTTCGACCAGCTCGTCAGCGAGGCCGCCCGCATCCACTACCGCTCCAACGGCGACTTCTCGGTGCCTCTCGTGGTGCGGGCCCCGTGGGGCGGCGGGGTGCACGGAGCGCTCTACCACTCGCAGTCCATCGAGGCCACATACGCCCACATCCCCGGGCTGAAGGTGGTAGCCCCCTGCACCCCGGCCGACGTGGCCGGCCTGCTCCGGGAGGCGGTGGAGGACCCCGATCCGGTGCTGTTCCTGGAGCACAAGAAGTCCTACCGGCTCATCAAGGGCCCCGTCCCCGACGACGCCGGCTGGCGGGTCCCGATCGGCGTGGCCGCCATCGCCCGCCCCGGCACCGACGCCACCGTCATCACGTACGGGCTGCACCGCCACCACGCCGTCGAGGCCGCCGACCGCCTGGCCGCCGAGGGCGTCGGCGAGGTGGAGGTGGTCGACCTGCGCACGATCTCGCCGCTCGACACCGACACCGTGCTGGCCTCGGTGGCCCGCACCGGCCGCTGCCTGGTGGTCCACGAGGACAACCGCAGCTTCGGGGTCGGCGCCGAGGTCGCCGCCACCGTGGCCGAGGAGGGCTTCTACGACCTCGACGCCCCGGTGCGCCGGCTGTGCAGCCCGGACGTGCCGTCGTTCCCCTTCGCCCCGCCCCTCGAGGAGGAGCTCTCGATCGGCGCGGCCGAGATCGCCGAGGCCCTGCGGGCCCTGCTGTCCCTCTGACCGGTGCAGGGTCGAGGTGCGATGATGGGCGGGATGGACGCGTCCACCACGGTCGCCCGCATCGCCCACGGCGAGCAGGTGGCCGAGCTAACCGAGGGGGGCCAGCTTCGGCTCGGCCGGAGCAGCACGAACGAGGTGAGGGTCGGCTGCGACGGGCCCGAGGGACCTGAGGACCTCGGCGTCTCACGCACCGCCGCCACCGTGTCGGTGCGCGACGGCCGGCTCTGGGTGCGCAACGACTCGTCCAGCCAACCGCTCTACCTGGTGCCCGACGTCGGGCCCACCCGGGTGCTGGAGGGCAGGGACGAGATCGCGTCGCTGCCCACCGAGCAGGTCACCCTCCAGTTCCGAGGTCGGATCCGTACCCACGAGGTGGTGGTGGAGCTCTCCGGGCCGGAGCCGGAGGTGGACCGGACGCCGACGAGCGAGCTCGACGGGCCCGCCACCCAGTTCCTGCTCGAGTTCACCCCCGCCGAGCGCCGGATCGTCACCGCCCTGTGCGAACCCCTGCTGGTGGCGCGCGGCGACCGGGCCCGCCCCGCGTCCTACGCCGAGGGGGCGGCCCGGCTCTTCCTGTCCCGCAGCCGTGTCGAGAACTGCGTGGCCGACGTCGTGAAGAAGTACGCCGCCGCCGGCGTCCCCGGCCTCGAGGGTCCCGACGCCAAGGACAACCTCTGCCGCTACGCGGTCCGGTCCGGCTCGATCGTTCCCGGCGACCTTTCCCTCCTCGACTGACGCCCCCGAACAAGGAGCTCGCCATGACCACCGCTCTCGTCACCGGGGCATCGAGCGGGATCGGCCTCGAGCTGGCCCGCCTGCTCGCCGCCGACGGCCACGACCTCACCCTCGTGGCCCGGAGCGCCGACAAGTTGGAGGCGCTGGCGGCCGAGCTCGGTGGGGCCCGGGTGGTGGCCGCCGATCTCGGGTCGCCCGAAGGGGTCGACCAGGTGCTGGCGGCCGTGCCCGAGGTGGACGTGCTCGTCAACAACGCCGGCGTGGGCGACTTCGGGCCCTTCGCCGAGGCCGACGAGGCCAAGACGGCGGCGATGCTCCAGCTCAACGTCGTCACCGTGACCGCGCTGACCCGCGCCTACCTGCCGGGCATGGTCGCCCGGGGCTCGGGGCGGGTGCTCAACGTCGCGTCCACCGCCGCGTTCCAACCGGGCCCGCTCATGGCCGTGTACTACGCCACCAAGGCCTACGTGCTGTCCTTCAGCGAGGCGGTGGCCGAGGAGGTGCGGGGCACCGGGGTGACGGTGACCGCGCTGTGCCCGGGGCCGACCGAGTCGGGGTTCCAGGCCGGTGCCGACATGGAGGACTCCAAGCTGGTGAAGGGGCGCAACCTCACCAGCGCGGCGACGGTGGCCAAGGCCGGCTACCGGGCGATGCAGCGGGGCGAGGCGGTCGAGGTGGTGGGCCTGGCCAACAAGGTGATGGCCTCCTCGGTGCGGTTCACCCCGAGACCGGTGATCCGCCGGATGGTGCACCGCATGCAGGCGCCCAAGTCCTGAGCCCTCTCTCCGCGGCTGCCGGACCAGCTCCCTTCTACGTGCGGCACGAAGAAGCGTCCGGCGCCGCCGCATCGCGGTTCTCCGTGCGCGGCGAGCCCTCCGAGGGCGTGATCGACACGTAGAACGCTCTGGCCGCTCCCCTTCGTCCTTCTACGTGCGGCACGAAGAACGGACGGCAGCCCGGCCCGCCACTAGTCTGACGACCCGTCAGATCACGGCCGGCCCAGGAGGGACACGGCGATGCTCGACCACCTCATCAGCGGCGGCACCGTCGTGGACGGCACCGGGTCGGCTCCCCGCCGGGCCGACGTCGGCCTGCGCGACGGCCGCATCGTCGCCATCGGGGAGGTGGGCGAGGTCGACGAGCCGGCGACCGAGACCA
>JAABUS010000811.1_pt1 | contig 74715 bp, 43 predicted proteins | sample 5560161 | NCBI WGS metagenome assembly JAABUS01 (sample SAMN10711885, study PRJNA513376) | rock metagenome | isolation source: Antarctica rocks | place: Antarctica: Victoria Land, Trio Nunatak nord | collected 2016-01-04
CATGCGCAAAGGTATCCTGAATAGCATGCGATGTGCGCCCCCCGCAGCAGCCCCTAAAACATCAGACGAAAGCCCCCCATGGCATGCGCAATCATGGCATGCGCCAAGGCATGCGCCATGGTATGCGACATGCCATGGTATTCATGTGCGCATACTCCCCGGACATGCCTGGGTGACGCCCCCACAAGAACTTTCGCCAAAACTCATTATTCCGGGCCCGGTAGGTCGCTGGCGTTGGTAATCGTCGCTGGGGGTCGCTACCGTCAATGGCGACGATCATAGAACTTCATTTATTTCAGCCCTATAATAGGGCTGAGCTGCTGTCAGTATGCTGACTATATATACAAGTTGCTGAAGTTATTAATCCGGCTAAAATTAACCCGGAGTTACTAAGCCTGCTGAAAGTCACCTGCCCGGACCCCCGATTTACTAAACCTGTTAACAGGACGCTGCCAGCCCTATCCGCGCGGGCGGTAACTCAGGTTTTAGTAGGAGTTTTTGAGATTTACCGATAAAAGTAATATTAATAAAGTAGTAAACTCGTATTCTACCGAAAAAGACGAATTGAAAAAATATTTAGATTTATTTAATTTATATATTAATTTAAAAGATTAATTTAATATTAAAGTTATTAAATATATATTTAATATCTCGATTTATTTTAAATAATTTTAAATAAATTAAAATAAACTAGTTTAAATAGTACTAGTTTATAATTAAATATATATAATTATAAATAAATTATATAGTCTATAATATCACGTTAGTTTAGAGGGTATTACGCGCGTATATAATTTTTATAAATTAATATAATTTAGCGCTCTATATAGTTTTAGCGAGTTACCCGGCGCTAGTAGAAAATAACGGATTTAAAATCTTAAATCCGAAGTTACTATTTTTATGTTTTTTTTTTTAAATTTTTTTTATTTTTTTTTTTTTTAAATAACATTCTCTTTTTATTATTTTTCCGCTTAAAGTAGTAAAATACGTATTTAGTACCTCGATTCTTCTCTTACGGTCTCTCGCTTTACCGATGAAGGGGCGATAGCTAGTTAAGAGCGACTAGTATATAGGAATAATAAAGATAGAAGTTAAAAATATCTATATAGAGCGTATGAATAGGTATTTAGATCTTGGTGAGAGCCCTATATAATTCTAAATACCGAGTCGTGCGCCCCTATTAAGTGAACTGTGCGCTGAAACCCGTTTGTGCGCCCCCAGGACTTCCCGAGAATGAGACGACCCAATTCGGCCATCGGCGTGCCAAGGCGCCAAGGCTCGGCAAAACCGCGAGTGCCGCCCTTGAGTTCAGACAGAATTTTCTGATGGCAACATGCGCTTGCAGATCATCTAACAACAAGGGTTTCCATCCTAGTACATCTGAGACCTCAATGGCATAGAGTAATAGCTAGCTCTCTCTTGGGCATCTCTGGGACCGAGAGACCGCATAATCAAACACCGGAAATACAGCCATGACGCACACCCAATCCCAACGGTACTTCAGTACCAGAGGGGGTTTTTCTGACTTATCGTACGAAGATGTGATTATGAAAGGCCTCAGCGATGTAAGGCAACGTGTCCGAGCCCAGCCTATGGCATCCGGCTGATAATCTCAGGATGGAGGCTTGTTCATCCCCGAGCAAATACCCAAACTACCTGAGGACTGGTCTCATAAATGGCGAGATCTGACATTCCAAGAACTGGCTTTTGAGGTTTTGTCTTTATATATATCGTCGTCAGAGATATCATCACACGATCTGAAGGGTATCATACAGCGAAGCTACCTACATTTCCGTACTCCAAACATAACTCCTCTCATATCTCTAGACCGAGAGAAACAACTCTACCTCCTCGAACTTTTCCATGGCCCAACTTTTGCTTTCAAGGATGTAGCTCTCCAGTTCCTTGGAGAGTTGTTTGAGTATTTTTTGCTACGGAAGAACAAGGGTAAGGAAGGCAAAGACCGTGATCATCTTACTGTCATTGGAGCAACATCTGGCGATACTGGATCCGCAGCAATATACGGCTTAAGAGGGAGACAAGATTTGTCCATTTTCATGCTTTTTCCAAAAGGGAAAGTGTCACCGGTTCAGGAGGCACAGATGACAAGTATTATGGATGATAACGTCCATAATGTTTCCGTTGAAGGGTCTTTCGATGACTGTCAGGATACTGTTAAGGCGTTGTTTGCTGACCCTGAAACAAATCGGAAGCACAAGCTTGCAGCAGTAAACTCCATCAGTTTTGCACGCATCAATGCACAGATGGTCTATTATTTCCACGCCTACTTTTCGCTACTAAGATCGCCTGACTACGATTCATCGAAGGGTATAGATTTCGTGGTACCTTCAGGGAATTTTGGAGATATCTTAGCAGGCTGGTTCGCGAAACGGATGGATTTGCCCTTCTCCGGACTTGTCATTGCCACAAACAGTAACGACATCCTCGACCGCTTCATGAGCACCGGGACCTACTCCAAACAGCCCATTCACGGTCCAAAGGCCGAGGGAGGCTTTTCTGAGGATGGCGCCAAGGCTCATCCCTCAGGCGTAAAAGAGACACTCGCCCCAGCAATGGACATCCTCGTCTCTTCAAACTTTGAAAGACTTCTCGCCTACCTCGCCATCGACACCTACGCTCCCTCGGATCCCAGCACAGAAGCCAAGCTCGGAATAATGCGCGAGAAAGTCACTCAATGGCTGCACGAGCTGAAAACAGTCGGCGGCTTCAAGGTCGACGCAGCAATCCTCGAAGCCGCTCGAAAAGACTTCTCATCTGAGCGCGTCGACGACGATGAGATTATCTCAACCATCCACTCAATTTACAAGACCTCTTTCCCCCATGTCGCTGCCGCTGAGGGTACTACTGGCAAAACCGGTGGTTACATCCTAGACCCGCATTCTGCAATTGGCATCGCTGCTTCTCTACGCCATATATCTGCGTCGGGTTCAGGAGCTAATACGATTGCGTTGGCAACAGCACATCCCGCAAAATTTGCGAATGCCGTTGATAAGGCTCTTACGGGTGCCGAGGGTTACAGTTTCGATGACGTCCTACCAGCGCAGTTCAAGGAGTTCGAGAACATGCCTGGGAGAGTCATGGAGATCGGAGGGAAGGATAGATTTGGGGAGATTAGGGCGATTATGGATGAGAAGATTCTTGGGGAGAAAGCGTGACGGAGGAAACTTCCAGCCGCTGACACAGTTCACAAAAGCAATTAGACTCGTAGGATAAAAATAATATTTGCTCAAAAAAGAAAAAAGACATCCCACGTCGCCCAAAAGGACAAGACTTCTCTGAGCTTCTTTCATCCAGCGTGCTACACCTACCAATGAACTCGTAGTATCGATATGGCTCCAACATTAAAACATTACCCGCCGCTAGCAGCGAAACCTCACCACGCAGTGTTGGATAAATCCCAACAATAATAACGCCTCCATTAAACCCATTGGGTACAAAGCTGTCGCAAAGGGATGGATGCAGATTTCGTTCAGCGGTTTCGTTGGCGCGAGAGGTTCGACTAGAAGGTTATTGAGGCTGGAAGTTGACCTTTGGAAAAGGAAAGTGCGAGGCGTATATCTAAATTTGTGGCGCGTGAAATTCTTTCTTTCAGGCAATGTGCAACTTATGGGGGCTACCTCGACACATGTGGCTATTTTCGAATGAGATTGGGGAGACATATCGTGCTTGTACCGTTTTCATGGAGGTGCTTTTCCGGCAATCAGAGATATCATCTGAGGGTCAGTAATTGAGCGGCTCAAGTTATTGATGTAGAGTACACGGTCACTGCCCGCGTATGCATTCGATCTGTTGACATGTGATCATGATTTTGTAATTGTTTATATCATCATTTCGATGGTCCATCCCCGCTCATTTGTAAATAGCTCATGGTATTGTTGAAACTCAGGCTCCTCGTTGTATTCTTCCTCATGATATAGCTTCTCGTAGTGTGGCTCATCATCGATTTCCTGCAAAGAGCCCAGGGCATCATCAGCTTCTGAATGACATCGACACTACCTTCCCCCTACATTCGCGTCCACCTCCGGGGTCCTTTTACTGGCTCCATCTCAGTCCATTTCCGTTCGGATGGTGAGGTACGCCACTCAAGATCTTCAAAATCCTGATGGCGGAATAAATCTTCCCCCCAGATTGCCTCCATTTCCCGGATGTAGTACGCTTTCCAAAAGCGGTGACTGGCTCTAGCGCGCTGATCATTAACCCACTTAGCCTCCCGATTAATCGGCCGGTTTGAAACACCACTCCCAAATAGCGTATCGAGACGGATCCTGCAGATGCGCGCTACAGCATTTGTCTGGATAGGCACGCCGCGCTCTCGTAGCGTTTTCAGGAGTTTCAAGCCCCATTTCCAATTTGGTCGGTGAGTGGCCGTGCGACGAAGTCGCCGCTGTCTTCTGGAATTATAGGGGCCTATTCGGACTTCGTGGAGGAAGCCCCAGGTGACCATAGCTTGTTGAGCTGCATTATGGAACAACAAAACCTTGAGGTGGCTGAAGGGGTTTGTGTTTCTGGATAGTTCCTGGGCTGCTCTATGTGGGACTTTGTCAGTGATTGGTGGCAAATCCTGGTTTTGCAAGGACGAGGGGGCGGTAATTCCCAAGAAATAGTCCGCAAGCCAGAGTGTGAGATTCTCGAATTCGAGTAATCGCCCAGCCATACCCAAACGGCGTTGGATCTCCCTCCAAGCTATGATGGGTACATACTGTCCTGATTGCATGGACATCTGACTTGCTTTGATGAGGACTGACAACTCGTCCGTGTCATGAGCCGCGTGCCCTCGATTTCTCTTAGACAACCACTTGATTCGCATATACTGGCTTGACTTCGTAGATAGGACTATATTCTTCCGTTGCATCTCATTCATTATAGAATGAACCTTTTCGACACTTCCCAGTCTAGTGTGAGCGCGTAGAGTCAAATTCGCTCGCCACATATCTCGTTGTGTTTGTGTAGTGCAGCGACACGTGAGTATTGCGAGCGTCCGATGAACCTGTAATTGCTCGTTCTTCTCGTAATATTCTGCAAGCAGCTTCTCCTGAATATTAAAGTCTTCGAACGTATCCGGGTGAAGATCACATTCGACCACCGATTTAAGAATGCTGTGCTGGTCTTTACGAGCCATTCTTTCGAGGACTGTGGAAAAGGTCGAGTCTTCCAGCGGGATGCCGGCGTCTTTCAGACGATCAAGATGCTGACATACCGCGCGCGTGTCACAAGCGTCCCTGGACGCTATTTCCCGTAATGACAAGGGTCCAATTGATTCGACTCCCATCATTTGAAGACCGCTGATTATAGTGTTGACGCCAATGAGCTTCGTAGCGAAAAGCCGAGCGCAAAAGTCGTCACCGAGATGCTTGGGCTCCACTCCATGAACCTCTCCAAGCTTTCTATTCATGAACTCGCGGCTGATCGTCTCCTTTTCTCCCATATATTTCCTGACAATATTCGTGATGGACGATTGCCTATCCTGATTGTAATCCAGTCTCTTCATTATCTGTTCGATGTGACCCTCGTTGCCGGACAGGGCAAAATGGTTAAGTAACAGTTTGATGTCCTTGATGTCTTGGGGGAAGTCCTTCTGGATGCAAAGCAGATTGTGCCAGCTCTTTGCTTCTTTATATCTTTGCAATTTGCAAAGCTCTGGGACGACTGTCGCGTACATTCCGATCATAGGTAAATCTCTGTACAAATGCATAAACCGAGAAACGTTGTTCCCAGACAAAGAAGCCTTGAAAAGATACCGGTAATCCTCAACGGAGGGCGGAAAATCCTCTTTTAGATCACGATGCCATCCAATTACCAATCTCTGGTCTGACCGGAATGCGTGTCCAACAATGCTGCCGTACAGCCTCACCCAAGCTTGCCCGGTAGTGCGCTTGACGTGCAAAGCGTAAGAAATGATCTCTTGCATCCATTCTCTATCCTCGAAGCCACCCTGCAGCAGCAGGTCCCACAGCTCGTCCCCCATGTCCGTGTTTGTAGGCAATTGCAGTCCCCGCCTGAAAATGTCCCTGTAAATGGTTTGAGCACCTTGCAAGCCGTCACGACGATTGCGGGAGCGGACAAGCTCGAGCCATGATGTCCAATCTGTAGCATACTTTTCGTTGTCTATAAGACGCGCTTCCAGGTTTGACTGGTACTGGACCTCGTCGGATGTCAATATGCGAGCTTGCCACGAAACACTCTGTCTGTGCTGTTGAACTGCATTAGGATTTCCTTGCTGTTCGGCAAGCATTGATTGCTGCGCCGATCCATTCATCTCATCCTGTAAGGTCTTTTTCAAAGGCTCCCGGTACTCCACCAGGCGCGTTCCTTGAAAGGGCTCATCTGTTCCTTCGTCCTTCGTCGGGTGGGATACACCTGAGACCACTTCTCTTCCCGTGCCTCCGAATCTGTGGCTCTTGGTGGATCTCCATGTGTGCTTTTGTCGGCGAACCTTGACAGGATAGCTCTGGTATGGGCAGTGTCTATCGGAGTGTATCACATGCCGTAGCAGAAACAGCGCAGGCGGACTGGTCAGAAGCCTCTGCAGCGCAGGTCTCATAAAGTCAATGTGGCATTGGTGATATACATGATCATTGGGTTGCTAGAGGGCTACTGCGAAATTGATTGAGCTCCAGTGCCAAGAAATATCAGCCCTACGAAGCTCGCCTTGTCGTTGCTTTGCGATTGGATTCCAGTGCTCAGCGACGATTACATACCGCTCAAACCCAAACGCTGCCGGACTCTTCTACACAGTACCGAAGTATAGAGAAACTCCCAGCCATGCCAGGGTACGTGCCACTGAGCTGCCCGCAGTACGCCCGAGGCCCTTGATTGTCTTTTTCTGGCTCAACGATCAATGGCATCTATATCTTGAATACCAGCCAAGCTGACAATGGACAACCCCAACTAGACCTATTGAATCCAGGTTCACCTACCGAGAGAACCGTGTACCACACTATCAGAGGCTCTTCCAGAAGAACGATGGAGTAAGACAATGGAATAAGGTGAGTGCTAGCATAGGGTCCACCGTCCGCAGGGTTATCAGTCAGACTCGTAGTGAAAAAGACGCACTGAAAGCCCAGGACAAAGCTCTTCCAGGCCCTCGAAACGATCGCTGACTCTTCATGGCCGTCAGACTCCTCGAAGCAAATACATGCTCTACCCGTACTACGTCACTCTTTGGGGGACTTTTGGAGGAACGATGTACATGATGGGCCGACTCGTGCTGGTAGGCTCCCTGCTCCTGCTCCTCTGTTCTCATCTCGGACGAACGAACTTGACTCAATTTGAGGCCCACAAGAAAGATGCTAATACGCAGGAACAGGGTCACAAGACATGGTTTGGCAAGGACTAAATTAGGAATGGAGCGAGAGCTGGAACTGCGACGGTTACAGACTTTGTAAATACACACTATCACCTGAAGACACAAGAAAATGGCTTTCGATGAAAGTTTCGCGCTCGGTGGACCACTATGATACATAAGTGACCACCTCTCCAATTTACAATCCATCCGCCCGAATCTATATGGTACAAATGTCTGAGTCCATTTCCACCACAATACTTTCCGCACCCGGGACCTTCGGACTATTATGCACAGTAGATGGTACTTTTGGGAAACCTTGTCAATCCACCCGGTTCACGCCTTTCTGCTCATTTTCTTTTCCTGCTTCTTGCCACTCTTCTCCCTCTCCTTCTCGAGGAACTTCCTTTGCTCATCAGCACCCATGCCTTTGAGTCGCCGATCTCGCATCTCTCGCTTCTTCTTCTCACCGTCCAGTCTCCGCTCGTCGGCCTTCTCATCCTCGCTCGCTTTCCGTAGCTTCTTTTGCTCTTCTTCTCTTACTGCTAGGATCTTCTTCCGCACTTCAGGCCGGAACTTCGCAGATTGCACGAGGAAGTCCGGCAGCCGGAGGAAGTATGTGAAGATGGGGAGGGTAGCTTCGTAGGCGGAAGGAGACGTTGATGAGGGCACCCTCAGAGAAATTGATATGCGCTTCTTCTGCGCGGTCTCGTTGAGCCTTGGGGAAATGTTAGCTGCTACTGTGAACAGGTCCTGAAGCCAGAGAGACTGACTTCTGAGGCTTGTCCAGTGGCTGGTCGGTAATGATCAGATATTCGAAAGCATCCCCTGCACTCTCGATGGCCCTTACCAGCTCAGGCGTGAGAACCGCATCGGTAACGGCCGCGCTCTCGCTCATTGTTGTTGCCCATACGGGTAAGCTAGCATGATCCTTGGTGCTGGTAAGGGAAATGTCGTAGCGATCCTCCCGAACAGATCTCATCAGGTCCTTGTGCACTACTGCAAAGACGAATTGGTCATAGACTGAGCTCTTGCTCCTTGCCTGAGACTCAATGGCGTCTAACTGCTGCTGAGTCTTCGCCGGGACCAGGTCCTTCTCTCTACCATCGAACACGTAGGAAGTGGCTTCCATCCTCTCCGCAGGGGCTCTCATGCTTTCGAAGAGGAAGCTCAAGATGAATTCAACAATAAGAGTTGCTGGATTGTATCTTTTGTACAAGTCAAGCTTCACGTCCGTGAATGCCACGTTCTGTCGTCCAGTCGCGTAGGTGACAAATTCCTGCGCAGTCTTCTCCTTTAACAATTCTTGCGGAATCGCCGAATCTTCCCCCGTCGTCGCCTTCAGTAGACCCGAGGCTTGCACGTCGTCGGCGGTAGCTTCTCTCCTACCCCCAAAGCCAACAAGGGCATACTCCTTCTTGAGCGGTGGGCCATGAGCTTCGATCCAGCGCTTGGCCTTGCGCTTATTTGTGCGGCGACCCCAGATATGCAAACTTATAATGACGATGACGAAGGGAAGGATGACGGCCTCGGCGTAGAAATCAGAAGGACTCGTTCGCTCCCAGACGCGGTACCATTTCGTGAAGACAACATCTGTGCTAGTGGTGGGCGCAGCGCCAAGTGCAGTCGCAGCTTGAGCTTTTTCAGGGAGAATGGATGCAGGTGAAGGATCAGGAGCTCCAGCGAAGTCGGCGAAGTCTGCCTGAGGTTAGCCAGAGCAAACGGAGGTGGTTTAGGGGTATTACCGTCTTCATCACCAGATTGAGGGGCCTGCTGCCCTCCAAAGAGACTCTTCAAGTAGTCTGCCATAAGTAATTGCCTCCAAGGAGTGCGGAAGTAGGGCACAAATTTCTGATCACAACCTTCGATGATCGTTGATTGGTGGAGGGGTTGGTCTTATGCAGTGAATCTACTTTGATATTCGGGATAATCCATAGCGCCAAGAAATTCTCACGCTAGCTTTTCTTCGCTTGCGAGCTCGCCCAGACATACTTAGTCCTTAACTCCACTCTAAAACCCGGTCGTCTCCCTAACAACAAGTAGCTTAAAAATGCCCGGCTATCCTCAAAGAAGTAAGTAGCTCCTGCATATACAAAAATATAGATAATTAACACAGGAAACAGAGCTCGTCGCGCGCGTCAACAAGATGGTGAAGAAGGCGAAGACATACGGGAAGAAGGGGGCGAACAGCCTCGCTGACGCTTTCAACAACCTCATAATAACATCTTCACCTGGTATGTACACGATTTCACGAAGTTGAGATCCATGGAGCCTAACTTCTCTAGCCCCACCACCCAACAGAGGAGCTCTTTCCACAGTATCTGGCAACGAAGGTCGGATCGTTGTCCCTGAAGACACCAGGAAAGGCAAGGCTCAAAAAGGCAAGACCCCAGCAAGTGAGTTTTTGAATTGACTGATCATTGCCCACAATTTACCCCTGCTGATACTCGTTAGAACGCGTCCCATATGACCCAGATGTCGAGATCACTGCCCTTCTGTGTCTCAATTCCGTCGACGACGAGGTTCAATTCCTCGAAAACACGACCGAGCTATGGGCAGAAAAACTCAACGTGACAAAGATAGCCCAGGGGAGCTACGCCTCGATCCTTCGCATGTCCTCAAAGAGCGAGCCTGAGATGTATACCATCTGGAAATTATTGCCGTTGAAGAACAGCAAGTTTTGGAACCACTCCCTCTGCGTGAATGCTACTCTCATTCAGGATGCCGCCACTGAAATCATGGCACTGGAGCTAATGAACGACATCCCTGGATTCGTACAACTAAGAAGTGCAACGGTGCAGCAGGGAGTCCCTACAGCGCTTCTTCTGAAGATCTTCGAAAATTGGACCAACGACCATCCAGAAGACTTTGAGAGTGTCGACTGGGGCGAGGACCCCTTGTGGCTCTTGGCAGAGATGACAGACGCGGGGACAGACCTAGAGACACTTCTCTCCGAGGGCTTACCACGCTATACCTTTCTCAACAAACAAAGAAAGGGAGCACGACTAAATTTGGAGCAGGCCTGGGATATCTTCTTTCTCACGGCGGAGGCCTTGGCGCACGGCGAACAATATGCACGGTTTGAGCACAGAGACCTTCACCCAGGCAATATTTGCATCAAGAAGAGGGACAAGAAAACCAAAAGCCCGCCAAGAAGTCCTTCAGTCGAGTATCCAAAGTCGCAGCACGTTCCCACATACACCGACATCGAGGTCACCATCATCGACTACACCCTCTCCCGCGCCATTGTTGGAGGAGATCAAGTCCTAGCACCTTCAATGCAGGACGAGGAGCTCTTCAAGCAAAGGGGCAAGAAACCCAACGACCAACGACAGTACGACATGTATCGGTGGATGCGTGATATCTTTGAAGGCACTCCACACCCAGAGGGCGACACGAGCGAGCTCTGGAAAGCCTCCATTCCGATGACGAACGTGCGATGGCTCCACCACCTCTTGATCATCCTCTTGCAGGAGACAGAGGGGTTCGGCAAAGACGGAAAAGGATACAAAGGAAAGACCGAGCAGAGACTAGCATCGACCTTGGCAAACCTCCGCACAGAATTAGCACCAGAGAACGTTTCCAAATGTGACTACCTCACTGCAACGGATGTGATACGTTCACAGCTAGTGAACAAGGCAAAGATGGTGGAGGAGTTGATCGAGGAGAAGATCAACTATCCCTATGAGGCGCAGTATATGCGGGAGCTGAGGGCCGCCCGTTCTGAGCGACTCCGGAGCGCAAAGTCTCATTCATGATGCATTAGCGAGGTCAATACCAGAGGCTGCGAGATCTGAGCATTAGGCGATTTGGAGGCGCAGGATTCTTTACTTGATGCATTAGCGAGGTTGATACCCAAGGAGCGATTGCATGGAGCGAGCATAGAGACAAGAAATGATGAAAGAAGCAATACTTGGATTCAACCCTTACTACAGATGAGCTGTCTGACGTGATTGCAACCTGGTCATTCCAGGGGATGACCAGCTTCGCCATCAATGCTGTTCTGCAAATATGAAAACGCCAATCATTATAGTAGGGCATCATAAGACAGCCTACTGAATACGAACAGCAAGAATCTCTGTATTCTTCTAATAGCTCATGACAAGCCTTGACGGCCACGCACGCCACGGCAGATCAGATGAAAAGTTAGGGCCGAGGGGGCACTGCACACTTCGGCCGCTAGTGATCCTTAGCGCGGTCTGCGGTTCGCGACTGGAGCTGCAAAACATCATCAGACACCCTGCACGAACATTTCATCATGAGCTATCGGCTGCCTCCGAGACCACCATGATATACGACCCCATCTACCAGATCCAACAGTAATCCACGGTCATGGAGCGCATCCGAAACGCCTTGAAGAGGCGACTCTCATCGCCAGCATATGAGTCCATCAACGACGATGAGGACACCCAGAGCAAAGCGCCCAAGCAGCGCTTTTCATGGCTGGAATACTCCCTCTTCCTCCTCTTAGGTGTCTCCATGCTATGGGCTTGGAATATGTTCCTTGCAGCGTCGCCCTACTTCCAGCACCGCTTCAGGTCCTCGCCATCCCTTCTCGCGACCTTTCCCTCCGCCCTGATCTCGGTCTCTTGCTTCACAAACTTGGCCTCCATGCTGCTCCTCACCAAGCTCCAAGCCAGCGCCAACTATCCCAACCGCATCATCCTCTCCCTAATACTCAACATCGTCGCCTTCACTCTCCTCGCTCTTTCGACTGTCCTCTTCCGCGGTGTCTCAGCGGGCGTGTACTTCGGCTTCCTTATGGCTATCGTGTTCACAGCTAGCCTCGCAACCGGCTTTTGCCAGAATGGTGTCTTCGCATACGTCTCTGGATTCGGCGTGGGGGAATATACACAGGCTATCATGACTGGGCAAGCAGTTGCGGGTGTATTGCCCTGCATAGCACAGATTATTTCAGTGCTATCTGTTGCTGCCCCCAGAAACGACAACGCAGGAACCGAAGATGGCGGGCCAAATGTACCCCAAGAAAGTGGGAAAAGCGCGTTCGCATACTTCCTCACTGCAACCGCTGTCTCAGTCGCCGCACTAGCAGCCTTCTTCCTCCTCCTACGGCGCCATCCAGAAGCAGGCATAGAGATCAAGAGCCCCAACATGGAAGCCTCCACTCACTCGGAAGCCGAACCGCCACCTCGAAAAGTCGTCGGCCTGTGGGCTCTCTTTAAAAAGCTACACTATCTCTCCTCCGCCGTTTTTCTCACCTTCGCCATCACAATGTTCTTCCCAGTCTTCACGCAGCAGATCACCAGCGTCCGCCCCGCTGACACCGCCCCACGGATATTGCAACCATCATGCTTCATCCCGCTGGCCTTCCTCTTCTGGAATGCTGGCGATTTGGCAGGCCGACTCTTCACGCTCGCCCCTTCGCTCACCCTGGTCCGCTGGCCTCGGACTGTATTTGCGATGAGTCTAGCAAGAGTGGTGTTCATACCGCTGTATTTTCTTTGCAATATTCACGGCCGAGGAGCGGCAGTGACGAGTGATGCCTTCTATTTGATCGTCGTGCAGCTCTTGTTCGGACTTAGTAATGGATATCTGGGCTCTACGTGCATGATGGGGGCCGGAGAATGGGTTGAGGTTGAGGAGCGGGAAGCTGCGGGCGGCTTCATGGGGTTGATGCTTGTGGGTGGGTTGACAGTGGGGAGTTTATTGAGCTTTTTGGTTGCATAGGAAGAGCATATAAAGGTAGATGCATGGAAAAGTGTGGGGAATTTTGTGATTGCATAGCTTGGGAGTACGGACGAACAAAGGGAAGGGATATACCATGTTGAATATGATGTGATGATAAAGCTGTTCGATCTACAAGTATAGAGGGAAGTATATCTCTCCTCTGCTGCCGCTAGCGCCGCGAGTGGGGGTAATATGTCTATCCTAATCCTGCTCCCAATGTTGACCAACGCCGTAGACAATGCTTGACCGCTGATGAAAATGCTGACTATGCCCTCCGCCATTGTTGGTGGCTATTGTTGAATTCACTTTTAGTTTTTCTCCGACTTCTGCTCAATCGTCTCGGGCACCGCCTCGTCACTTGCATTTGCCTTGAAAGCCGCTTCAAGTTCCTCACCCCGGGGCTCTTTCTCGGACAGCCCTTCAATCACGTCCTCATAGTCGGTCGCAGCGCCCTTACTTTGCTCCGTCTGCGCATCTCCGTCTTTGGTCTCGCCTCCACTCATCTGCCATTCCATGAGTTTCGCAAATGCACCCTCGTTGTCCTTACTCAATTCCGCGTAGCTGCCCTGCTGCGCGACTTTGCCGTCTGGGGAGAGCACAATCACGCTGTCTGAGCGCTTGATGGTACTTAGGCGATGGGCGATGCTGATAGTGGTGTTGTTGCCTTTGAGTAGGGCCGCAAGGGCTGCGTTGACGAGGGTCTCGGATTCAGCATCCAGGGCGGAGGTGGCTTCATCGAGGATCAAAATGTCCGGGTTCTTCACCAACGCCCTTGCGATGGCTATTCGCTGTTTCTGCCCACCAGACAGCATCGCTCCCCTTGGTCCAACAGAAGTGTCGAGTCCGTCTGGGAAATCCTCAATAAATCGGCAATTGGCTTTTCGAGCAGCTTCTATGATTTCTTTACGACTAGCGTCGGGTTTAGCATAGGAGATGTTGTCGGCGATGGTGCCGGAAAAGAGAACGGGTTCTTGAGATACGATTCCGATCTTGCGCCGCAATTGCTTGACGTTCATGGTCGATATGTCGACGCCATCAATCTTGATGGAACCTTCAGTGGGTGTGTAGAAGCGAAGGATCAGGGAAGCAATCGTTGATTTGCCGCCTCCGGAGGGGCCCACCACGGCGACATTGGAGCCTTGTGGAATTTCAAAGTCTAGATTCTTAAAGATATCGACCGCAGGCCGAGTGGGATATGCAAAGGAGAGGTTCTCGAAGCGGATTTGGCCTCGAGCTGACGTGACTGCTGAGCCTACAGTGGGGGAGATTGTTGGTTCGCGATCTTGGAGTTCGAAGAGACGCGTCGCTGCTCCGACACCTTTCATGAGTTCGGACCAAAAACCCGAGAGACCAAAAAGGCTGGAACCGGCGTAGGCAGTGTACATAAGGAATGATGTCAATTCGCCGATGCTGATGGTGCCAGATGTTACCATACCTCCACCAACGTAAAGAAGCGCGAGGATCGTCATATTGCCCATCATACCGGTCTATAGGTAATCAGTATTGTTCCAACTATATGGAAAATTGAGCTTACCGCGCTGAAGTACGTAGCCGAGATGTAAGCTTCTCTCTTCCCAAGAGAAAAGATCCTCTTAACCTGTTTGTTGTATCTCGCGACTTCTAGGATTTCTGCTGCGAATGCTTGACTTGTCCGTACATTGCCTAGCCGTTCTTCAGCAATCTTGGTCAGGGTTCCTAGGTTCTCTTGGATTTTCCGGCTAAGGTCTCGCATAGCACGACCGTAAAGTGCAGTACCAATAGCTACTGGTGGAAAGCAAATTGCCAGGACACTTGTCAACTTAAGACTGACGAAAGCCATAAGCGTCAAGCCCGCAACGCCGCTGACCAGAGATCGTAGCCCATCCGAAAGGTTTTGTGTGATGCTCTTACCAACAATGACCGTATCTGAGCTGAGACGCGATATGAGATCGCCTACTCTGTTTGCATCAAAGAACTCGGCATTCTGAGCGAACGTCCTCCGGAAGAGCTGGGATCGCAATCGAGCCACAATGCGTTCTCCCACGATCCTAAGTATTACAATCCGTCCATAGTTTGCTCCAGCCCCTACAATGAGAATCCCGCCCAAGGCCAAGTAGAGAGTTTGTAGATCAAAGCCGTAGAGCTGCCCCCCAGCCTCAGGCTTCGTGGCGACATCGAGGAACTTGCCGATTGAAAATGGGATGGTCATAGATATCGAGGACGACACTATCAGGAAGAGGAACGCCCATGAAAGGACGCCGGCTTCTGGCCGTGCAATCTTGATCAATCGCCATGTCTCCTTCAGTCCCCCTCCTCCCTGATCTTTCGGATCTCTTGCGAGGCGGGCACTCAGATTGACCTGGGTAGCTTGGTTCGCTTTCTCAGACCGCGAAAAGCCGCGCTCTTCTGCTTCGTGATCGAGCTCGCCGTCCTCATCTTCCTTAGGGACCGCTTTTTTATTGGCTACCGCCTGTGCGTCCACCTCTTGTTCTGCAACAGCCTTCTTTTCTGGCTCATTAGGCTTTGCATCCCTTGAGCGTACTGGTGTGCTGGTGAAGGTCCGTAGATTTTGTAGAATCTTAGGGCGGATGAGGAAGGCCTGGGGGTACGGGGTACTGGTGGAGCTGGGTATCGTAGGACGCGCATGGCTACAGAAGCCAGTCTTGGCTACTGGAGCGCGCACGTGAGCTCTCCATTGCACCGATTCAGGTACGGTCTTGCTGTAGTTTGGGGGTGGAAGGGCGCTGGGATGGGCGGTGCTCAGCGCTGGCGCCTTGCTCAGTCGCTGTAGGAGCAGCTTAGAGCTGCGCATGTTTTAAGACGCAGACTTCCATGGGTCGCGCTGTCAGATGTTGCCTAGGCTGAAGAAGCCCGTTGCTGTATGGTTGAAGAGCTGAAGTCTGCCTAGAAAGGGCGGCCAAATTATTAATACACTAGAGCCATGACGTACATTTTCTACCTCAGGCTACGATTGCCGCGGATCTCTACCAAACGCTTTCGAAATATTGAGAAATGGCAAAACTTGTTTCAAGAACCTTTTAAGTTAGGAAACTGGACCCTAAACAGTGAGATTTGAAGTCTGGAGATTTTCTCAGCACCATTGTCAGTAGTTGTCAGCGATTCGGAGAAATGAGTACCAGGGTGAACTTATGGACCTATTCTGCTAAAGCGGAGCCGTCTCCGGATGAATAATTGAGGAAAGCAGTTGAGGGTGCTGGCATTGGCTTGCTTGATCTAGGGCACCAGCGTTCAATGATCCGGCAAAAAGCACAAGTAAAGCTTTTCTTTCGTAGATACCATAGCTGTGAAAATTTAAACGTTGGTCGAAGTCACTGCACGATAGAAGAGTTTGAGGTTTTCAGTATTAGGCAATGGAGCTTGATGATTTGCTCATGGATTCGACGAGTAAGTATAATGGACTCAAAACACTTTTCACTTTCATCGATTGGCGATTTTTGACCAAAAGGTATTGCATGGCTATCCATCTGCAGTCGGAGCCACAGCTTCACAACTGGCACGTCTCACAGCTCATTCTCCCAATTCCTTCAAAAAGCCTATAATGAAAATTTACACGTAAGACGGTAATTCTATTAGGCTAGAGTCGCTTTGTCTGCAGAATCCTCAAAACGGACCGCCTATTTCTGCATCATAAGCTGGACGAACTCGTTGTCTAATTGAAGTCAGTGAGTTTGCCTCACTAAGATTGTTCTTCGGTGGCGTACAGTCAATTTTCCCATCTCCATCCTGATCGGCCTCCCTAATCATCTCATCGACCTCGTCATCCGTCAACTTCTCCCCAATCGATGTCATGACATGACGCAGCTCAGCAGCGGAGATAAAGCCGTTATTATCACGGTCGAAAACCTTGAACGCTTCTCTAATCTCTTCCTCCGAGTCCGTGTCCTTCATCTTACGGGCCATCATCGTCAGGAACTCTGTAACGCGCTGTTAGTACAAGCCCTAGAATTTTTGCCTATGAGCGCCAGCATACCTGGAAAGTCAATCGTTCCGTTGTTGTCTGAGTCAACCTCATTTATCATGTCTTGTAGTTCGGACTCGCTTGGGTTCTGGCCAAGGGATCGCATGACAGTGCCCAGCTCCTTGGTAGTGATTTCACCTGTGCCGGAAGAGAAATAGTCAGCATTGTCGCCATTAGGACGGCCGTAGTGTCTTATAGCGATCCAGCTAGCTTGTAGATGTGCTATTTCGCGATGTAGCAGGTGCTGGACTCACCATCACCATCCTTGTCCTACAAGGCAGGAATATTAGTACAATGTCGTGATGATAGAAGTGCAACACTTACAAAGAGGGAAAAGGCTTCCTTGAATTCGGAGACTTGTTCTTCAGTGAGTGAGTCTGCCTAGATCGTGAGCATAGTCAGCGTCTTATCTTTGCGCCTGTAAAACGCGGGGTCCGGCGTGGGACGGGTATTGTGCGCGTACCATGTTGGCTGTAGGGACTGTAGGATGTGTCGTTAGAAGACTGCAAGGGCCAAAAAGCTCGTTTCCTGGCAGGCGAATGTTCTGTGAAGTGGTGTACGTTCTTTAGGACAGATGTTAGGTTGTCGTGGGGTTTTGCTTAGCAGTCGCACAAGGCTGATAGCCGGAGCAGCGCCAAGCCTCATAAAGAGAGCGCTAGTTGGCTTCACTTGGACGGAATATGCCGCTATCTGTAAACATTTATTGCTACCGTAAAATCTCTGTGAAATGGTCGCGATGCTGTATTGATTTGCTGAGCATTACCATAGTGAAGCTCCGAGAGTCGCCCGTCAGCCATGTCAGGCGTGTGGAGGGACCGCACGAATCTGTAAGGATTGAGGCTTGCGAACCTCCAGCCCCCAAGGCGCTGCACTCTCCAGCACGGCTTGAACGCTAACCGAGGAGGCCTCCAGATATATCTCTTACAGGCAATCCTACGCGCATCACCCTGCGAAGAAACGAAGAGTTGCAAAGGCCCCAAGTAATGGCTTCTCTACATCAGGATATCAGTCGGAGGAGACACGCGGTCTTATGTCCGCAGGAGCTTTTGAAGATGAAGGAGACGCTGTTATTGAAATGGACCTACTGCCGCCGAGATGGGTCGACTTACAAGACGAGGTTACTGAGCTTCTGTCAACCATAGCTAAGAAGTCTGCCGACCTGGAGAAATTGCACGCAAAGCACGTGCTGCCTGGCTTTGAGGATGAGGATGTGAAGAAGCAAGAAGAGATACAAATAGACCGTATGACTCAAGAAATCACGCGAGGCTTTCACGACTGCCAAAAGGCTATACAGAGAGTAGAGACGATGGTTAGGGACGCCAGACACCAGGGCGGTCTCAGCAAAGCAGACGAAACCATGGCGCGGAATGTCCAGATATCTCTTGCCAGCCGCGTGCAAGAAGTCAGTGCAGCTTTCAGGAAGAAACAAAGTAACTATTTGAAAAGTAAGATGTGCATGAAGCCAAAATCAATAATTCCTAACCGGTGATAAGAAATACGTACACTCGGTGGCTTGACTATACCATTTGACTCCTCCTCGACCCTTTCGCAGAACCCCTACAACGATCCTTCAATGATGGAGTCCGAAACAGACAAATCCTTCTCCCAATCAACGCTTCAGCAGACCTCTCTCAAACGTTTGAATACCAACGATGTTGCGATTGCACAGCGTGAAAAAGAAATCAACGACATTGCTCAAGGCATCATTGAGCTCGCCGATATCTTCAAAGAGCTTCAGGGCATGGTCATCGATCAGGGAACTGTGTTGGATCGAATAGACTACAACGTGGAGAACATGTCTGTGAATGTCAAGGCCGCCGACAAAGAGCTCAATGTGGTATGTTTCGGGGGTTTGCCGGAATTGTGCTATTTTCTCGGAGACTGACTATTCCCTGCAGGCTACTAATTATCAACGAAAATACACGAAACGAAAGATTCTTTTCCTTCTTTTTCTTCTCGTCATTGGCATGTTCATTCTCTTGATCGTAAAACCAAAGCGGTCGAAAGCGCCAGATCCAGGTCCGCCTCCTCCGCAAGGCGATCCAATAGGTAGGTTAGGAGTTGCAAGGCCCGAACCAGATATCGAAGCCTTGGGGCCTGATGTTGTAACACCCAATGGGGTGAATGGAGGTTGAAAGCGGCATTGTTTTCGTCCGGACACTATAAGATCCTCCTTACTAGAATGGGGAGACTCCCACATCTTCCTGCTCACGAACTTTTCGACCCTGCCTAGGACATAGCACTCAGATAGGTATTTCAAAAGCAGTCGTCGCTGCTTGGACTTATCTTATTGACATCTGTCAGATCAAGACATCCATCATGGCTACAAGCCCCCAGAAAGGCGACAACACAGTGGCGGATGCGCTAATATTGTCCCTCAAATTAATTGATAATATAATGGAGGAATCTCGAAGCGTCACAGCGAGCCTATACGACTGCAAGGCTAATCTGACAGAACTGGAGAGGCTGGAAGACCGCCATTGCGGGGCAGTGGGGACGCAGCCAGCTGAGATTGAGGAGGCTATCAAGCGCCTGAACAGCACGGTTCTAGCGCAGCACGCGGAGACAAGAAAGAAGATTGAGCATCTTGAAGAGCTGCGGGTTGAAATGGAACGCTTGGTTGATAGGGGGACCACGAGCCCGAATGCTTGAAATGACGAAGTTGGACGAAGGTCATAAAAAAGACATGAATAACAACCAAATCACATTGTGACCACTTTGCCGGTTAGCTATCGTTCCTCTAGTCGTGTAGCAGGCCCTGAAACTGGGCGTCTTATGTGCCAGCAGAGGCAATCCGCGATCCACATGAGCACCAACCAAGGCGTTCAAGACCATTGTATAATTATTCCAACCCTGATCGCGACTCAGCGTTGGCCCGTGCTATGTACCTACACTCTTCTGCACTTGTGAATCATGGTAAGCGGGCTCTGTCCACTGCAACTGCCGCTTTTAGACAACTTTCTGGGAAAGCCCCAAGCGAGGCGATGTTCACCAACCGCGAGCAAGAAATTTTGAAGCTCCTGTCATCGTTCGTCAGGGTTTTGGGGCGGCTTTCGGAAGTCGAAGAGAGCATTTGATAGCCGTGTCCAATGCCATTTTCTTCACATTCAGGGTATTTTGACTTTCATGTTCGTCTTCGGAGGGTGTGTTGCCTCTTTCCAAGGCACCTAGATATGCCTCCGAAGTCTATCAATTTGGGCAGGCTATTTTGTCTCTCCAACACCATTCCTCTCCAGCCTTTCTACCATCTGTAACCGGCTCCTATATTACACTTAGAAAGAAGACGTTGAACAGCGCCTCCAATTTTAAGACACAACCTTGATGTCATGGCTATATCAGGATCTTCCAATGCTCGCCATCCGCACATCCCTGAAACAACCGGACTGACGGAAGACCAGAAAAGTTGGTTGGAATGCTGGCATCACAGTCTATGAACACTCTTGACCGTAGTAGAGGTGAGACTTACCATAAAGCAATGTTGGCTAATGCAGCCGATCAGCAGTATTTGTGCTTCAAACTGCACAGTCATCTTGTTGATTTACGCGCCAAGTTTGACATGATGAAGAACGGACTCCACAGAACGAAGCAGAAGATGAAAGAACTGGAGGCTGAGATGGGTCAGAAGCAAAAAGACATCGAAAACGTGGAAAGAAACTTGTCGATGAGTAACCCCTTCCAAGGCAAGAAGTCCGGCATGACGGGTCACGAATGGAAAGAAGGCTATGAAATAGTACGAGAATTCACGGGGCAGTCCGAAAAAGCTTCCAATCATTCCTCCTTGTGTCCTAAACAAATTTCGTCGTCTCGGATAGATCAGCTATGAGATTTTCTACTATGATTCCATCTACGTTATAAAGACACTGCTGGAAGCTTCCTTTTCTTTTCACATCTTTTGTACAAGAAACTTCGCAATGGCTCACCAACCAACGCCGATGGACCAGCAGCCCATCGAGATCAGTTTCAACCCACCTTCTACAGCTCCTGAGCCACAAGACGTCAATGAAACACTTGATCCCGCGAAGGGTAGCTGCTACGAGCTATTTGAAGAATAAAAGCCACTGACTAACAATATCTTGAACAGTGACAAAGGAACAAGTTGTCGAAAAGCTGATGGAACTAATCTATCATCTCGAACACGATGGCCAGTATGGCGAGGCACCCACAGTGGACGGCAAGGGTGTCGTCGAGTGGGTAGCGGATGTAATCGAAAAGAAGGACAAGCGTGCCCAAGATCTGGAAGATACCTTAACAGAGGTTGCGGAGGCCGCGTTAGATATAGTTGATATGACATACTTTCCATGATGAAATCGCAGCTAGATAGGCGAGAAACCCTTGGATGGCAATATTGGAACTTTGTCTGTGTTTAGGCAATGCCACTTTTGTGAGACAACACTGCTGCCTGCGTCAAAGAAGCATACCTATATAACGCTGTCTAAGCATAGACGCCTAGTATAATTGACACACCCAACTACCGTGCTTTATGAGCGTAACTATCTAATCGCCACCTGACTAAGATGGAGGAACATTCTACCAGACAGAAGCGTTAGCGAAATTAAAAAGGCGACGGAAGATTGGCAACATCCCAGAATAAGTACCATTATTCAGACCAAGACGACCGTGCCTCCTAACGCCCTGCTACAGATCATAGAAGTAGCTCGAAGACCTATCGAAGGGGGTGCGTAAATTGGACAAGATGGCAGAAGCCGCTAGTAGAGCCATAAGGTCTAGCATCGAAGGCAAAGACGCCAGGACCAAAGAGCTGGAAGAAGGAATTGCGCAACAGCGAGAGATCAACTAGAATTTGCTAGAGAATATCAAGGAGAAGGCGGAACTCATCAAGTTGCTGGGAGAGCGGGTGGCCTGGATGGGAAACCATTAGCAGGCTGAGGAGGCTGTAGGCCCCCAAAACGCCTCGAGGTCAAGATCTTTATGGAAGTCTGGACATGTATGGCGGGCTCGGTTCCGGAAGAAATAGCAAATTTGGACCCAGGCCCATTCCACCTGGGCACAAAGAGTAGTCGATTCGAGTAGCGGACCATGCTTTCAAGCTGGTTTTAGAGCCTTCGAATCCCAGAATGCGACTCCGCTCAAGTTGAGCGCTTGATAGATACATCCGAGACTCTATTGCATGGGTGTTTTGTAAGAATTGACTCTGGAGCTCTTGTGAATTCCACTCATTTTGGAAACCTACTGGGCAAGTTGTCAAAACAAGTGGCAGTATTAAAGGACTGTGAGCGCCGCACTGACCAAAAAGATACGCAAAAGGGTGAAGGCCTGGTCCACATATACTTAGGTCATGTCGTTGATGTCCCCAAAAATGTGCCGCGGTTGGCTCCGCTGGCAACCCACAATTGCCGCACCGAACTTCGACAAAGAGTGTGACGATCTATACTGCAAAGTGAGCAAATCGTGAGCGTCTCCTACTCTTGTAAACCATACAAAATGGCGCCCTTCCAAGTCAAGATTCAGTTGCAGAGCGGTACCACATTGCCCATAAACGTCCAAATGGCGAGACAATCGCCCAGGTCAAAGCTTGGATCACAGTGATCACTAAAGCAACTGTCTACAATGACAAAGGTTTGGAGGATGGGAAGACTGTAGCAGATTACGGCATCCATTCTAATGAGACTCTTCACGTACGCAAGAAAAAGTAGCACGGAATCAGTAAAGGCCCCGGAAAAAAAGACCGAGACAAGATGAAGGCTGGAAAATTGAGGCAAGAAGCTTGTATGTATTTTCCGCTCAACCCCGTGTTACCTGCCAACCATTGCTTTTGGGAGTACTAGTCACTATCAGAATCATCGCCCACTAGCCTACTGCTGCAGGTTCTCCACTTCGTCTTTCACCTTGGCCAACATACATCGACATTCTATTGCCCGAATTTCAAAAGGTACCCTCCATCCACGGGCACGATCTGACCGTTAAGGTACTGATTCGTAGCTGCGAACAGAATTGCATTTGCCATATCCCTGTCATTCCCTGGTCTCCTCGCTGGCAAATGCGCGTATTTCTCAGCCGGTATCTCGCTCTTCTGGTTGTCCTTACTCTCTCCCGCCGTCATCTCACTGGGGAACACCCCAGGGGCGATGGCATTGATGCGGACCTTAATGCCGTGATTTGACACCTCCGAGGCAAGCATCTTCGTGAGGTGATTGGCAGCTCCTTTGCTAGCGTTGTAGGAGAAGTGTCCTTGTGATTTGAGCACACTACCTGAGATGGATGTGATGTTGATAACGCAGCCTGAAAATTCCTTGTTCTGCTCAGTGGCTTTCTCGAGCAGAGGAAGAAATGCAGTTGTCATAAAGTACAATGAGGAGACATTGGTCTTGTACGTATGTGCCCAGTCGTCAGGGTTAGCGCTCTCGGGGTCAAACAGATTCTGCTTGAATTCCTCTCCAGTCTCACCCTTTGGCGCTTGGTTTGAGGTGTTGATGCCGGCATTGTTGATCAATATACAGAGGCATTTTTCGCGCTTTTCGATCTCCTTGACGAGCTCCTCGATGTGACGCTTGCTTGTAATGTCGCCAACAAGAGGGATGATCTCGCCTTTAATGCCTTTGCCATGTACCTCTGCTACCTTGTTTAATTTCTCCTCTGTCCGGCCAACGATGTAGACTTTGGCGCCGTTGACGGCAAGCGCTTGTACAGCCATGAGACCAATCCCCGAACCTATTGATGGTCAGAGGTGTTGGTGAGGAAGGTAACGGACTGATCACCTCCACCAGTTACAAGGGCGACTTTGCCCTGCACATTGAATAGATTGCCGAGCTCAAGGTCGGCGTTATTGGTGTCCATCTTGTTGCTTGTTGTTCCTGATGTGAATCGAGGGGTTTGATATCGTAGAAGATGTGGCTGAAAGACTTGTACAATGAAAAATCGATGAATTGTTCGAGTTGCTGGTCAAAGTAATCTTGGATTAAGTAGGTGCATTGACTGGGAAAAAGTGAATTTCTCCAGTGTTACCGATGTGATGTCAGTGATGACGGATTTCGAGGATATGGTATGACGACACAGCGGAGCAGCCTCCGGGCTCCTTGTTTGTACACAACGTGACAATAGTCATGATTCAAGTACTGATTGCCGCGCGTTTGGTCACCACTGGCGAAGCTGGTCAGATCAAGGTTCAAATAAGCCAGCCATCGTGCCCCAGCACGCTCATCCAGTTGTCCTGTACAGCCTTCTGGTATTTGCTTTGTTTCCACGACCTCGCCAATTCCTAAGTCCTTCTCATAAAGATGCGCAAAACAGCCGCTGTCCGTGTCGTCCCACTTGACGCTACCCTGAATTCTATCCATCGGTATCCTGAGCAGCCATTAGGCATTGGCGGTGGAGTAGAAGCGGCTAGCGGTGGCAGGCATCTTCTCGGCGGTGGAAAGATGAATGAAGCCATCTTTGGCATCTAGAACAGACAATGGGAGAGCCTTTGGTAGTGGGCTTAGAGGCGCCTCTGGAACAATCTTGTAGACATCGTTTGCGATGAATAAACTGACAGTGGTAGCTTGAATATAGCCTTCAGGTACTTGCCCGTGAATAGAAGCTGCCAACACGTAGCCCTGTCGGTTCTTTGACAGACGGTCAGTCCAATATTACCCACAAAATATCGAACTTTGATAGAAACACGATCGGCGGAACCTCGGCAGTCAAAATGTTTTGCGGCGTGCTTGGACATGATTGATACAATCCTGAAATATATCGTCGCTGCAAGCGCAAGAGTACAGAGTACAGGTCCTAGTCGCGTCGCTACCTATGGAACTCATTTATTTGTAGGCCCTGGCATCGCCGGAGACAACCGCCCCGGTGACCATTTGTCTATCACCACGAGTGAAAGCCCGAGCACGAGACACACTCGGGAAGATAGCACTACATCTACGAACGTCAACGATTTGACACTCCTTGACTGCTTCAACGTGTTCCCAGAATGGCGTTCAACTTCAACTGGTCGCCATTAACAGCGGACGCATCATTCTATACACGAGCCCAAGAGCTTCTCACGACTGCCCTCAATAAAAGTCCCAAGCCACCCATAATTGTCGATGACATCCTCGTCAACGAGCTCAACCTGGGGTCTGTCCCACCGGACCTCGAGATTCTTGAAATCGGAGATTTAGCAGAAGACCGGTTTCGCGGAATATTCAAGATGTGCTATACAGGCGATGCTTTCCTTACTCTGAAAACCAGAGTGCAGGCAAGTACTTTACAGTGGAATTAGAATGAGTTCTATAGCTGACGGATATGGCAGGCGAACCCTCTTAATACCTACTTATCAACGAAGCCCTCGTTCACCTCCCCGCAACCTCTCGCCGCATCCTCTGGTCTTACAATACCACTCCAAATCACGCTCTCGGAGATCAACTTATCAGCCTTCATCATACTCGTCTTCTCCAAACAAAAAGGTCTCACACTAGTGTTCCGCAATGATCCGCTGGAATCTCTTAAGGTGTCTTCAACATTCGATGCGATACCGTTTGTGCGGGATTACCTGCAGAAGGAGATAGAAGGACAGCTACGGACTCTTCTGATGGACGAAGTTCCGTTGATCATTCATCGCCTTTCGCAGCGATTGTGGGTGCCAGAGTTCAGGGAAAGAGAAGATGAGCAACTTGCACAAGATAGACAAGAGTCGACTGCAGAGGAAAAGCCAGTGGATCCATTGGCAAGTCCGCCCCAAGACCCAGTAGATGTATCTGGCAATAGACTCGATCCATCCCAGCTCGCAGCTTTGACGCTGGACTCGGGTCCAGAAATGCATGCGCTTTTCTCTCAGAAGAATTTACTTCGATTGGGAGCTCTGACCGATTCACACAGGACGTTGTCGCTGTTCACTCCCAGTATGAGAGACGTTGTTTTCAGGGCCTGGGCGGGCCCAATTGAGCGAGGTGAACAGCATGGGAGCAGCGGAAAGGCCACGCCTGTTACGCCGGCTCTCACGCGCTCTCATTCTTGGACGGGCAATACTAGCACTACATACGTCTTTTCAGACAATAATGACGGCGCTCGGAATCCCATTAGACCCACATTATCAAGTTTTGGATCAGCGGCATCTGGACTAGGTCTAGGTGGTTCTAAGAAAACGCATGGGGGAAGGAAACGAAAGCATCGAGTGGTGAACCTGCGGAAGAAAGCGGTGGAAGGCGACGATCTTGAGAGCGTTAGTGGTGAAAGCACTACCGCGTCTGGCTCTGGCACTATGTCATCAGCGCCGTCAGAATATGGGGCCCATCCTCAAATACCAGGCCGTGAGGAGCTGATTATTCGCCAAAAGACGCCAGAAAAGCCAGCGAAAGAGCCAGGCGATGGTACGCCTATGCGGTTACGCAATCTCACACCTCGTCCACCACCATGGGATGAGTCCATCGATGACACGCCGAGGGCTTCCATGCATGAGACATTCAACGAATCATCTGGTACCGAAGTTCAGCAAAGAGAACGGCCTGCACTCCGCTCTTCGCAAGCTTTGCAACCTGGGCGATTGACCACTGAGAAAGGGGCCGAGTCATCTGGTTCTTCCTCCTCACATGTTCCACTGAGGCAGCCCTCCCCATCTCCTTTCATTGAATCCCCATCTGGCGGCATCTTAGAACAGGCCTGGATGGCTAAAATGGCTGGTGAAATAGCGCGCAAAGTGCAGGATCAGAAAGCTGCAAATAGTGGCTTTTGGGATCAGAACAGCGAGAGAGATGAGGCGCCTCCGCCAGCATATGGGGCTTAGCAGGCGAGTCAAATGGGCGTTACAGTACTCTTAGAGCGGACATTGGGTCACCTTTCGCTGGGGGAGTTTTGGGTTACTTTTGCATTCAGATACCCACTCTGCTTCATGCTGTACTATTATTGGACTTGAATGGTAGGGAAACTTGGCTTCTGCTGTCTACAACCCTGAAAGAGGGCCGCAGTGCCTGTGGGAGGGTTTCATTCTTTTGGAAACGCCTGAATATGACAGTAACAGGTTTGTTTTCCTACCTTGTGCTGTCTCCAACGAGCATCAGCTGGGGTAACGGAGAAGCATAATATCAGACTTCGAGAGTCGTGACCCGGTGTTGAAGCCAAGCGCTTAGTGTATTATTCATGTATAATTCTAAATACACCAACTATAAAAAAAATGTTAAAAGTTACATGTTCTCCCGCTTTCTTGAAGTAATCGTGTTATTCTCTTGCCAGCATTCGTTGCAAAAGCATCTCCTTGACACATGGCAACCTCATCTTCGACAAAGAACAGATCAACAGCAACCATTGTAAGATACCTTTGACAAGGCTTTTCAAAGACCTACCACTGACACGAACAGATATAAAGCTCAGAGCTGACGTTACTGGAGTGCATGCCGCCCAAGATCGAAGTCATGATCTTGTGCAGCATGCCTGACCGCAAATCCCTATTCGCCCTGGTTCACGCCTCAGCACAATACTACAGAGCCTATCTGGGAGCCCGAGAGGATGTCTGGCACTCTGTCGCTGTTCAGGTGATCCGCGGTGATGGCATTGGACTCCTGGACCCTCTGACTGTGATTCGTACACCACAGCTGGACTTCGACATCGAAGATCGGAACGAGCAGATCACCGAGTTCCTGGAACGTCATGGACACGCGGAGATCGATTACTGGCGCGCGACTCAAGGTCAATGAGTCTCTTGCTCTTTTGAACATGCATAACAGCATCAATCTCCTCGTCGCAGGTTACCTCGAGGCCATCCTCCCACGCAAACCTTTTCTGACAACCGACCATGCTCATCTCCTCTGACAGACTACGAGTCAAGACGTCTCTATCGAGCCTTTTGGCGCTTTAAGATCTACAGGCGAATTTTTGGAGTGCGAGAGGAGTGGAGGGCGCACCCTAAAGCCTATGATGGATCGTTCACGGCGGCGGAGAGAGTGGCAATCTTTCTTTTCCTGTTTCCTCCGTGGGAAGTGGAGCAGCTGGCTTGCGTATGCGACTACGCTGAAGAACGCTATCGGGATATATTTGCATCGCTTGAAGCCGAGATAACGGGAAAACTTCCATAACCTGTGATTGACGGTAATCTATACTACTAGATCTCTGTCTTTCCATTAGCCGAGGAATGGTCTTGCTAATGAGTGTACAGAGGACCTAGTAGAAGATTACATCGACTACGTCACATCTCGCGGACCAATGTTCTTACACAAAGATTTGATAGCGCCGTCACATCGGGAACTTGCCCAAGTTATCAGCGGTAATCTGAAAAATGCCATTGTTGGACATCTGGGCAGCTTACGGGGGTGCTATCGAGGTAGGCGGACGAGCGGACGGGCAACAATTCACGCTGCAGTGGCAGTCCTCTGTGGAGGATCTGGCAGATGACCGAGCCGCCACTACAGGGTTTATATGGGCAAGTAACGACCAAAGCGAACATACCATTTCCGATTTAGGCAGATGGGGATACGCACTGTGGAATCAGAAGAGACTGAACGACTGGGGTATGACGCGGGAGAATTTAGTTGATTGGCCTGGCCACAATTGCGACTCCTTTCAGTCTTATGAGCTTGCTGAGGGGAGCGACGTTACTAAATATACCGACACAGACGAGGTCTAAAAGGGCGGCATCGCTGATATACTCCCTCATTCTAGTTCAATGGGATGGCTCTAACCTCAATACAAATTAACAAATAATGCTTGCATATTCACACCTCTTACGTTTCAGCCTGTCTAGCTTTCACCTTGTAATGGTCTAGCTGACATTATCCGAATACACATTAGCAATTGACAGGCAACAAGACCATACGTGATGTTCGATCCATCGAGAGCTCCAGCGTTCCAGATTCGCGTGGAACAACTTTAGTTTAGCAATTATTGTCGCTCCACCGGGAATCTAGAACAAGCAACACGAAGCTACGAGCAGAGGATGGATCATGCCTTCCGACAACCTAGGCATGGGCTTGACGCATTAGGCAGGCTGAAAATATCTTTGAGGTTACCTTTCGTATAAAACGCTCAGCAGGAAATACGTGTCATTCAAGATAATCATATTGATCGGAGCAAGCCCTTGACTTCTATGGTACAAGAAATACGCTCTGTGGCACTTCAATACAATGCCAGCACACAAAGTAACTGGTATTCGTCGCATCATCTTCTCGCGCAGAAATCATTCTAGCGTCCACCACTCTCAGCTCTCAGCAATTCTGCGACGTCGTCATCCAAATTAGCCATTGCATCCTCCCCACCGCCAAAGTCAGGATAATCATCATCTATCTTCCGCTTCTTCGGTGATACACCTTGAGTTCCCGCATAGTGATGTGCAGGTGGCACTGATAGACTGGAGAGCAGGTCTGCTCCAGCCACTGGTGGCGCTACAGGTGGATGCGTTGGTGGAGGCGCTGATGGAGTCTGCGATCCTACACGTGGATCAGTAGACGTAGGTCGCGACCCAGAACCGCCGTTTGGTTCAAGTGATGCACCCGCGGTAAAACCAGTAGGCTCACCCTCGGGCGTCCTCGACTCTGGTGGTGGTGTAAGCTCTTCGACGTCAGGGCGCTCTGGCTCGTTTTCGCTTGGTGTAACAGCGCTCCCATTCGCCTTGGACCCGGCGCCTGGGCTCCCGTACGCTGCCTTAGGAGTTGACTCTGCAGAGATGATCCCACGCATGATACCATCTTCCACTTCTCTCTTCTTTGCCTCGATTGCGACTTTTCGAGCTACGATCGTCTCTTTCTGAGCCTCCTCAGTTACGAGAGCTGCGCGGTTGCTCTGAATGATCTTTTCAAGCCTCTCGATTAAGCTACGTCGGGCTTTGATGCTTTCAGACACGGCTCCCTCGGCGTTGGCTAGACTTTTGACCAGTGCGCTGAGGCGAGCTGCATGCACTGGTGCTGTCGGAGTGGGCTTGCTCGCATCGGTGAGCTTGTCGTACTCAGACTCGGCGGTGGGAACGGCGCTGGTAGTTGAGGCTGCTGCTTTTGAAACGGCGATTTGCAGAGGTACAAGGGGCTGGATCTCCGAGGGTGCTAAAGGACCAGATGAGCTCGAGAATAACGAGCCACCCAGAAGTGGCTTTTTGTTGGAGGCGCGTGATTTGTCAACATCTGCTATACGTATCAAATTATATGGTAGTAGATTAGGGTGCTTCAAAACGTACCATCGATGCGTGTTTCTATAGCCTCTAGAATTGTGTTCTCAAAGATCTGCCGCTGCCTCCATACTTCAACAACACGACGTAGCTTGCTCTTGACTTCCTCTGTGGCCCCCTTGTACGCAATGGCCATGGCTTCGGCGATGATGGGCGAGAATGCGTTGATGAACTCGTCTTTCCTTCTAGCTTTCGATTGCTGGGCAACTTCGTTGGCAAGGTATACGAGGTTGAGTCTCTTGTTTGAGCCAGAATCCTTAAGGCGATTGAGCCAAAGTGTGCCTGTACGGTCTGCGTGCCTCCTAGAAGTCTGAAGTCAGCAGGTGATGGTAACAATCACTGCACAGAGCCAGCCGTACCTATGGAACATGACCCATTGCGCTACTGTCACAATACTCTCTTGAGTTTCATTGAGAGCTGAGAGCTTCGCCTTGACAGCATCATCTGTGTACGCCATGTCTACAGCTCTACGATTGTTTTGTAGCTATATCTGAGAGGTATTGGTGTTGTTGTAGGTCCAAGAAGCCGTTTGAATGCGGCGGGAACACATATTAGCGCTGTCCTCATTTTAAAAAATCGATACGGACCGTGAATTTGAGATTCCTCAAAGCTTGAACACTCTTGAATCCCTTCACCCAAGATAACTCACAGCGACTCCACAACACCCTTTTACCAATCGATAGATGCTTTTCTGGACCTGAGTACCGATTGAATAATGGCAGACAGATTCCCATCTTTGGAGGACTTCTCAGAGGGTGGTCAATCGAGTCGTTGATGGGCCATAGAACGATGCTAACCTGTTGCCTAGGTCAAACCGAACCGAGGGGCAATGGCACTACAAACTTTGATGGAACCGGAGCAGATGGCGATTTTTTGACAAGAGAACGGGCCGCGCTGGGGGAGGACGCCGCTCAATTCTCATCAGCGCGTGACAATTCTGCAACTATCAAGGATGGGGACGACGACCTCTTAGGGGGTGGAGACAGCTACGGTGGAGGGCATCCGGGTGGCGAGGAGACAACAGAGTTCGAGAGCTCCTTTCCTGCAGTCGATACTCAAAACCAGGTAAGGTCAGATAGGAGCGTACGAGATGGTTCATTAATTGACATGTACTTCAGCAAGTTGGACCTGGCGGAACAATTACTGGCTCCAGTCTTCCATTCCAGCCATCACAGCCATCCTACGGTGGCTACGCAGCGCCAGAAGAGGAGTCAGAGCCTGTTCGGTTGGTTCTCCAGTTACCGACTCAGTCTTCCATGACGCAGCAGCAACTAATAGTTTACAGTCAGTGGCGAGAGGGTCGGGACCTTGGCCTTGCCGAGCGAGAAAAGATTTCTGCATCCAAAAAAGAAGAGACTGTAGCCGCCGCCCGCCGTAACATCGATGACTTCTACGAAAATTACTCCCAGAAAACCGAAAAACAAGTTGCGAGGACTCGAAAGGAGGCCGAGGAATTCCTGGCGAGTAGGGAGGACACATCAGCTGGAGGCACGAGCTGGGAGCGAATAGCGAAGCTAGTTGATTTGAGCGGAAAAGGAGCAAAGGGTGGCGCGAGTGGGACTGGCAAGGAGAAGTTCAGGGAGATGCTATTAGATTTAAGGAAAAATGAGAAGGCACCTGGAGCGACAGGGTACTGAGTGAGGGGCTTGATCTTGTGCTGTTGATCGCAGAGGCCTTTGGGCCCTGATTTGGCTGCATGGGAATAGCTACGGCGTAAGGGCGCAGAAGCAACATGGTCCCCGTGATGCAGGTCACGACACTGTATAGACAAAATCAGCCCATCTAGCTGTGAGACAACCAAGCATCAAACATCAGTGTTCTGGAACATTCTGACTCGTAGCGCCGCATGTAGCCTTGCAAACTTGCTACGCAACCTCGCATAAACATCAATCATCCTTCACCATCTCTGCCATGGAAGCCCGCATGCATAGCCTCTGACCAACACAATGGTCGTCAACTACAGCAAGTGGGACGCTCTCGAGCTCTCCGATGACTCTGATATCGAAGTGCACCCAAACGTCGACAAACGCTCGTTCATCCGTGCCAAACAGAATCAAATCCACCAGCAACGTTTCGAGCGCAAACACGAAATAAAGACACTTAAGTATGAACGTATCATCAACGATGGAATGCTCGAACGCATCGATACCCTACTCGCCTCCCTCCAGAAGCACGCTTCCCAGGCCACGGGAGGGAACCCAGACGAGTTCATGATGCAGGCACTTATGGAGTGTGCGGGAGACCCAGCTAAGGATAGATGTCCGGACCCACCAGAGGGTGTCCATTACAAGGAAGAGCAGCCGGGGACGTATAGTCAAATGTTGGCGGGGTTGGTGGACCAGGTGAAGAAGGAGGCAGGAGCAGAACCTAAGGATTGGTATAGGAGCTACGTTACGGGCGTGGAGGGACACAAAACCAAGGTACAAGGACTACAGAGAGATCTGAAGAAGAAGCTTGCCGAGCTGGAGAAAGAGGAAAGCAGTAAGATTACGAGTGAGAGCATACATGAGGGTTTTAGTCAGTCATCGGTGTCAAAGGAGAAGGACAAGCCTAAGGAGCCAACGAAGACGGTCGAAGTACTGAACCCAGGGTCTGTTAAGAGGGATCCATTACGAAGGCTGGATAGTGGTGGACAGACGTCAGGTGCAGATGCGGATGTGGACGAGCCTAGGTCCAATGAAAGAGAGGACGAGACCGATATTGAGCCTACGAAGCTGGGGAAGCAATTTGCCAAGATCAAGAGTGGGGACTACAAAGAGTGTTTAAGATTCATATCAGAACACCACGAGGTTGTCAAAGAGCGAGAAACAGATGGCCTGCTGATGGAAGCCTTCAACGCTCAAATGGAGGGTAAAGGGAATTACGCAAAGCAATGCGTCCATCAAGCTCTCCTGCTCCAGTATTGCCGCTCCCTTGGTAAGGATGGTGTGGGCCTGTTCTTCAAGCGGATCACGACTCCCGGCCATAACGCGCAGAAAGTCTTCCTAGACGATGTAAACACAACTTACGCTCGTATCAAGACTAGGACGGCCGAAATAGGCCAAGAGCGCGCTGCTAACCCACAGGAGCGCGAAGTCGAACAAATCCAACTCCATGCTGTCGAGCCTGGCACCGAAATCCATATCAACGTCCCCCACCCCGACAGCAATGATGACAGTGAGCAACAAGCCCGCATCATCTTCGAGCGCTTCCCGCCTGGCCTGCAACGGGCCTTAGAGAGCGGCAGCCTCGATAGGGTCAACGAAGTGCTTGGCAAAATGAGCGTGAGTGAGGCAGAAGAGGTAGTAGAACAGCTTGGTGAAGGTGGTATGTTAAGCCTGGAGCAAGGGGTCATCGACGGCACTACCGAGGAGGGGCAGGGGAAGCTAAGAGAGTTGGAGAGGGAAGCGAGGGAAGGGAAGCAGCCAAAAGAGGTCGAATCTGACGGGGAGGATGCCGAGACTGCTGAGCAGCAGCTGAGGGATTTGCAAGTAGGTGCGAAGAAGGATGGCCGTAAGGGACCCGTAGATGTCGACGCCGCGGATCTAGACTGAAGCTGTAAGTCTTTACGATGTATGACTGAACGTGCGCAAATACAGTACGTTTTACGTTGAATTACCTCCGGAATACCATATTCGAAGCTCGATGAAGCTCCATCAACCCTAAATCTTGTCCTCATCACTGCCAATATAGAGCTGGCGATTGACCAATCCTGAGAGCCTTTGATGCTGCGCCTGCCCGCAGCAAATTGTAAGAAGCCTCATGATCTCGTTCATCTCTGCTTCAAAATTCCATTCCTGTGGTGTTTTTTTATTCCTTTCCGATTGCCTAGATGATATGGCGTGATACTTCGGAAGGTTTGAATGGCATGACAGCAGAAGTTCTGTGCTTGCAAATTACAAGATGTGCTAGAACGGTGCGGTAAGATACCGTAAGAGGGTGAAATGTCAGGGGATGATGAGCGTGGATTCGACCAGACATACGACATAAGGAGTATGAGGTTGTTGGAGAGGGAGGACCCCCCCTTCTCCCCCCCCTGCTTACATATCTCGTCATCGCCAAAATGATTTGCAAGGTGAGCCCTAAAGGTGCCCCGGAGCCGCCCCCGGAAGATCGTTATTCTAGCGCCTAAAATCATGCCTATCAACACCATTTGTTCGCTTAGGGGGCTAGCTTAGGGGCTACTTTGAGGGCCCCACCTTGCAAATCATTTTGGCGATGACGAGGCTATACTCCTAGAAACACCACGAAAGAACAGCTCGTTCATACATAGCCAGTCCTAACTTCGTAGATATTCAGTGGCTGACATTTTCAAATAATATTCCGGGCATGAATTCTTAGACCACTTCAAATTCTGAACAGCTAAGCAGACTAAAGAAGTCCGTATAAATATCATGATTCCCGGCACAGGAGCTCTTTATATATCAAGATTTTGTATCTTTTTCCAACGGCAATCTTCAAAACGCTCCTGTGCTCCACTTCGATACTACGTTAAAACTCCCAAACCAGACCTTCGCGCTTACACGACAACTGGGCCGGTGCAGAGACCTTCTCGAATCAAAAACGTCCTCGTTGCATCCTCAGTCTCTCTGGGAATATTGCTAAGCTACCTCTACATCACTGGCACGCGTGCCAGCATCCATCGATGGGTCGCAGTCCCTCTTATTGGAGCTATTTTTGAGGATCCAGAGGACGCTCATATTGGCGGCTTTCGACTGCTGAAGGGACTTTACTGATTTGGCCTTCATCCTAGTGAATGAGATCGGCCGGACGATGCCGGAGATCTGGAGACCAAAGTGTTTAACCACACGTTGGCGAATCCGCTGGGTATTACAAGTGGACTGGACAAGCACGGAGAGATCCCTACACAACTTCTAGCACTGGGTCCAACGGTCGTCGAGATTGGCGGAGTGACTCCAAGCAGGCAGAGTGGGTCAGTACCTATCGGAGTCCTTCTTACTACCTTTAGGGGTCCCGGAGGTTCTACATTGTTTTTGAAGAATATAAGCTCTTGAGACTTGCCTTACGGCATGAGAACCTAACTTTGAAGAGCAATACTGACTGCGGACTCTACTTCAGGAATTCAAAACCTAGAGTGTTCAGAATTGTCAGTCAAAAAGCTATGATTAACGTAGGTCAACTTTTCTGAGCTTTCATAATCCTTTTCTTGCGTTCCGGGAGCTATGAATTATGTCTCAAGAGGGTAAGCGCTTGGGATTTGCCTCATAGCTCCTTGCCCTGATCCAAAAGAAACATACTGACTCCGAAACCTTGTAGCGTTACGGTCTGAATTCCGCCGGAGCGGCAGTTGTAGGAGCTCGCCTGCGGCAAAGGGTCCGTGAATTTGCTTATGCCCAAGGGTATGGACTTGGACAGGACGCTGAACGATTTGTTTTGGATGGCGATGCCTGTGTTCCTCCAGGCTCATTAGTTAAAGGTAAGCTTCTGGCCGTTAATTTTGCGAAGAGCTCGTCTACGTCAGACGGAGTCATAGAGGCGATCGGACGAGACTATGTTATGGCAACAACCTTGCTTGCAAGATATGCAGACATCATCGTAGTGAATGTCTCCTGCCCCAACGCACCAGGCTATCGAGAACTTCAAGAAAGCGAGCCTCTGACCAAGATACTTACTGGGGTTGTTAATGCAGCTACGTCGATAAGTCGGAAATCAAAGCCTGCAATTGTGGTAAAGGTGAGAAAAATGTCCTTATTTGCGATCACTGCAACATCCTTTTCTTCAGTCTGTGTAGCCTACGGAATCATCTTCGGAGTATCAATGGCGAGACGCCGTTTCGCTGCGATGAGTGCGATCAGTCCTACTCCTCGTCAAAATCTCTTCGTTAACATAGGATATCGCGTCATGGAGCACTTCAAAACCATGTCTGCGACCATGACAGCTGCGGCAAAGCCTACGGACATGCTATTAACCTTCGGGACTATAAAGCAAGTGTTCACGACGAGAAAGGCTACATGTGTCCTATCTGTCAAAAAAACCAAAGATCCATTAAGAATCTCCACAAACATATCAAGGAACATAAGGGAGAGACTCCTTATGCATGCACATTCCCAGGATGTCACTCAAAATTCGTGTACCCATACCTCCTTTTCAAACATTGTCTCAATCACACACATTTTGACTGTTGTTCTTGTCAGCATTACTTCGACACAGCTGTGGAAAGCCACGGACACAAAGTAACGTGGCCTAAATATGTGTGCCATCAATGTGGAGCAAGGGGACCAAACGAAGAGCAGGAGAACCATCAGGCCAATTGCAGTCTCAAAAATCTGTTGAACCGCGGATCAGTGCCATCAAGGGACTCAAGAATCGTTGGCGATCTTCGAACAGTCGCGAACAGGCTACTAGAGTTTCTGGAGGCCAACAAATTTGAGCTTAAAGACCCTGCCGAGCGATTTCGGCCTCTGTGGGAGACCCGGTCTTCTGGTCTGTTCTTTATCGATACTGAGTACTCGCGCGACCTATTGGTAGAGATTTGCGTCATGACAACACATGGAGAGATAATCATTGATGCTATCATTGATCATGGTACCCAGATCCAAATACTATACGATCAATTGGGAATTGGAATCGAGCGGTCAACAGTCAAAAAGGTCTATAGAAACGAGAGACATCAGAATACCTCAGGCATGACGCTAAAACAGAACGCAGAAACCTTAATTACTAAAGGTTTCAACTCGAGCTCTACTCTTGTCGAATGGTCCTTAGGTCGATGTGATTACTTGAAACTTTTTCGGGTGTTTTATGATCTTGGACTGGAGTACTTTATGCCTCCTAAAGAAAACAGCTGGCTTTTTCAGTAGGATTGGATGGATGTTGTAAAGCATTCGAAAGCGGCTTTGGACTGCCGCTTGTCCTTCCTTTACATAGTGCTGCAGCCTGACGATCCGTGGTTGCCACGGCACGCGCACCGAGCCAAGCCAGATGCTTTGATGCTTCTCAAATTGTTAGAGCTCTACTTTGCCTGGGCTGGTGAGTTGAAGCCAAAAACGCAAAGCAGAATAAACGACTTCTTCCAGACACTGACGACTGCCGATGTTTCCGTAATTGTGGAGGATGAGTTCGACTAAGGATGGTTCACATCAGGCAAGTACTTACATTCTTGGCCTTCGAATGTCTCTGAGTCCATACAGGCAATAGTCTGGGATGGCATCGGTCTAAATGGTTCAGATATTCGAGAAAAGGGGGCAAGCAGAGATCGAAAAGAGTATCCCATAGTTCGGCAACAAGGGGCCCCGTTTAAGGCTGACGCTTGGCATTAATCAATCGCGTTGCGACCTACCTACCTACTGTAATTAGAAAAATCGGCTCATGTTTCAAGGCCACACACCCAAGCTTTATGTGCCAAGTTACGCCGAATTCGGTGATCTGTTTTACAGTCTAAGCATACTAGGGCTGCGATTATCAATCTTCGAAGTAGTATCCTGGAGGACAACTTGGACTCATCCGCGCATTGAGCGTCCCGCGTTCAATACACATTGCGACCATCGGGTCGCTAATCGTTTCTGGAGAGCCAGTCGCTGGACTGAGCGCAAGACAGTGCTTTAAGAGAGATATCTGCTCAGGAAAGTGTACAATAATAGCACTGCAAAATCCTCTGTTCTCTTTATTTTTAGGATCATACCGTTCACATACGTCTTAGCAGCTGCTGAGAATTCGAGTTCGAATTCTGGCTCTACTTGGTAGTTGACAAACTCTGAAGAGGATCTTTCAACAATTGGCCGCGATTCTTCCACCCTGCGGAAGCGCATCGACCGAAACATCGGTCGCAACTGGTACGGTCCGCAGCATTTGCCGACGAAACATGGAGAAAACCAAAGACGAATTTGAGATCCGATGGATATATGTGTTGGGGAGACCCTGATTTGTCAAGGGTCCTCGACATCCTTGTCTGACCATTACTCGCTACAACGTTCACAATGAAGCGTACATTGATGGCGCCCTTGCTCCTCGCCTTCAATGCTGGCGCCCGGTTGAGCCCACGGGCAGTTCCTGCTGATATTCTACAGCTAGCACAAACGAATGGATCTCTGTACGTCTCCTTGATATTTCAAATCGCTTCCACAGCTAACGATGACGGAGGACTTCTCCCGGCTCCGATCCCAACCTTCCCATTGCTCCTCGCCTGCCCCACAACGAGAAACTCGGATCCGCCACCCTGAAAGTAATAGCGTACTCCGCTCCCTTCATATCAAGCTACAAAATCCTACCCTGCTTGGTCGATATGCTACGCACTTCTTTCAATGCTGTGTGGGAGGACGAGAAGTCGGACCATGATGTCGAAAACAACGAATACAACTGTCAGCTAAACGGCTTGCATATCAAATTTGCAGGCAACCAACCTACGCCGCCATTGCAGTATGATGATTTGGTGACGCTGGCGAACTTGATATTGCAGTTTCAGCAGCAATTTACAATGCCGGGCTTTCAATTCCAGTATATTCTTAGTGGGAAGATATATGGCAATGGACAAGTGTTGATACCGTTTACAACAAATAATTCGACAGATGCTACAATGAAAGATTAAGGGGGGAGAGATGTGGAACGAAGGGGCTGTACCCGACCTTGCTCATGTGCCAGTCATGTTAGCACCTAGCCAGGCTTTCTATGAGAATAAATGGCAGTCTTGAACGCCAATGCAATCCACTTGACCAAAGAATACCCTCAATGCAAACAGCAAGATGGGCATTTAAGCATGATCTACAGCCACCGAGTACCTCGTCGCGATACATCTTAAGCGCTTATGAATAGATTTTTTTGGTCTTCTGTACTGATATGCGGCAGGTTTCGGGCTCTTTTAGCCCTTGCAGCTGTCACTTTTCCGAGAGCCCGCCTAGCCAGGTGTGAAAATAAGTCATCGTTTTGAGTGCCAGCGCTTTCGAAATTGGCCTTCATTTGGGCTTGCAGCCGACGATTTACGCTATCACTTTTTTAGCACCTGAATCCTATGCCCTTGAGGCTCTCGAAATTTCGCAATTGTTAATTATTTTGGTAAAAAGGGGGGAAGTAAAATATTACTACGTCCGTCTTTCTACTACTCAATTCCAAGTGGTCTTCCATCGATTCTCCATAATTGACGTAATGCTTTTCGATGTTTTGGAGTCTAAACTTATTCTCGTCCCTTTCGTATGCCCTCGGCACCCTGGGGTTGCTAGAGCTTGATCAAAATGTCCAATGAAAACTCAATTGACTCCGGTCTGGGATGCAATTACGCGAGAAAAGCTCAGGCATGAGATTGTTATCTATTTGGGTCAAAAGACGGCACAGATGGTGAGGGCGAAACGTGGCCATTAGGGGCTTAAGGACCAATGCCGCTGGTCAAGCATGACACTAACATACTGATCCCCGGCTCGCATCTTAGCACAGATGAAGACAGGCTGTCTCGCGGAGATGCAGCCGACATCCAAAGCACAGAAATAACGCGTTATGATTGGACAAGCTGCCAGGCCCACGAGTCTGGCCCAAAGGAAACCTCTGGTCTTTCCACGAGGTAATTCATGACAATACGGAAACGGAGGGCAAGAAGCGACACCACGTCCAATCGGAGAGGTGGCTCACAATTTTCATACCATCCTGAAGGTCAGCCCTCAAGCAACAGAAGCTGAGATTAAACGTGCAGCAAGAGCCAGACGCCTTGAGTGTCACCCAGACAATTTGCAACGAGGAGGGGTCTCAAAGGAACGAGAGGAGGAGATCGATGAAGAGGCGAAGTTAGTAGGATGGACGTGTGACACTTGTCCGTGTCAGCGAACCTACTTGCGACATAGATTAGGCTCCAAGCTCACCGTAGGGACATCGGAAACCTGGTTGCGACGTTTCCCAAGTGATAATTGAAATTCAGGAGATATTCTCCTAAATTCGGGTCGAAAACACTCGCAACGACATTCTCCTCCACTCATCAACACTTCTGTATTATGAATCTCGGCCTCGCTACATCTCGCAACTCACTCTTCCTTCAGTATGACACTCGTCAATTCTTAGACCTGTTTGAGATATTCACGTCCCGTAGCGCCTAGCTTTGTGGTGAACGCGTTAGTGTCAAGCTTTTCAACTCATCATTCTGACTATCTGACAATATGACTAGTGTATGAATTCGCTTCCAGTGTTGGAAGGTAGGAGCTCGACACTTTGACATCGTTGCAAGATGATCATTGTGCCATCACTTTTCTTCTCATTGAGGAAGATCTTGTAACACGCTACACTAGACACTTGTACCAGTGTTCATTGAATTTTGACAGCTGTGTAACAAATTTCTATGGCAGCTGAACTTAAAAAGCTACAGATACACAGTTTATCACGCCTACTTTTGTAAAGTTATTCCTTCTAAATCGAGTCGACCACGGTATCAGCATCGCCACTTCCATCAACATGTCCGTACACCCAAATCAACAAATACACTCGGACAATCACGCATCCAACGACAGACCTAAGGAGCCCTCAATCATGACTCAAGACGAAGGCGACGAGCTACATCCCGATTTCGACTTATTCTCAGAGACGTACCCAAAGCAATACTTCTTTTACGGCTCCCTCATGGAGCCAAAGATGCTCGTCAATCTCCTTGGGCTCACTGCAGATCCAGAGCTACGCACAGCGCTGGTAGTGGGCTACAAAACTATGATGTGGGGACCGTTTCCGGCTCTCATCCACAAATCTGGGGAGAGTGTCATGGGTGTGGTCTACAGTGTTCAAAGCGCCGAAGGCGAAGCAAACCTACAAAGATATGAGTCGACCAATTACGCACCAACCTCTTGTGAGATGGAATTTGAAGATGGCACAAGGACTAGTGGCTCGACTTTCTTGTGGGTTGGTGACCAGAACGACTTGGAGGAGGGCGAATACGATTTTGAAGCGTGGCAAGCTGAGGAGTGGGGAGAAGAAGAAGAAGAAGAAGATGGCGGACCCCCCACAGTGGGAGCTTGCTCTACCGAATCGTGAATGGAATGAGAATTGGCCTGCGTAGTCACCACTGAGGTATGATACTTAGATAATACGATTCTCCCTTGAAAGAAAGTAGACACGATTCAACCATGAGATGCTCTCTAACTAGGTCGTCCAAACGATGTTAAGCACCCACGGAGGTTTTGAAAGTTTATGTGTACAGTACTGTCAAGCTTTCGCTTGTGGGTCCATTGTGTGCTGTTGTGTTCGCTTCTGGGTCTCGAGGAATATGCAACGTGTCATAATGCCCCTGCAAAGGGATCGGTACTGTAAGCTTTTGCCCAAGGACTGCTGGGAATACAATTGGGTAAAGTCTAAGATCACGCGCCATGGTGAGGCATCTTGATTCACCACGCCTTCAATTTTTTCTCGAGACGTCAATTCAACCTCCGGATATTTAATAGAAAATCTCGACCTCGAGATTTCTGTGGTAAGGCACTTTCCGGAGGCTTTCTTCGGGTTCTTACCCCGAAAGTACCCTCAATACGTGTCTTACTATTCATTCTTGTGTCTTAAGAAGTATGCTGACTCCGAAATGTGCGCAGGTCTCCATTGCATGCGCCAATAAGTTTGCAAGTTGAGTTTTGCCTTGGCTCTGCCTAGCATGAGCTGTTCATGATTGAGGATTTTAAAGCTCGGTATTGGCTTTGCTCCGAAGAACTGCCTACAATTCTCTGGAAGTGCTCGCGACTCCGCTGTTGCTCGCAGGTCTCTAACGAGCAAGTCTTGTATTGTGTTGAGGGCATATTGAATCGGGCTTGAGCAGCAGAGGAGATATTTCGGCTGTAGAGAGGGGTGACCAGGTTTGGAGGCGGCGCAGACAATACTATAACATGATATAGTTGCCTGTATCGTAGGCCGGCCCTGTATAGGATTTCTTTGCGAGGCTGATCTCCTCTTCGTCTCTTTAATCCGTTGGATTTGGGCCTAGTGGCTCTTGGCAAGGGGGTCAAACAGTCTCAACTCCATAGACCTTCTAATAAAACAACAACAATGATCATTCTGAATATCAACGTAATCAGACGTGGCAGGCTGTTTCGTGGGGCAACGGAATGAGGATTTCTCCACACCCATTTCTTGATTCATCTCCTGATCATTTTCTTGGCGCTTTTGTTGGTCTTACTCCTGGTAGGGTGGTGGCGCGGGCTCAGTCACACCTGCCGAAGGGGTGGGTCTGGATTCCAAGCACAGTCAGTCCATCAATTACTCCTTCACACGCACTAATAGATTTATTCAGTTTGCTCTGAAGTTGGTAACGATATTTTTTATCCACGGATGAGGCGATCATGTAGACAAAGGGAGTGTCTCTGTAGCACCTCCCTTATATAATTATAGGGTAGTATTTTTCAACGTTTATTAACGAGGTTGTGGATAATCACATTACGGTGCTGTATTACAAAAAATCTAAACTCTATGAATAGCTGATAAGGCTACTACCTATTATTGTAATTTAATGTTACAAACAGCAGTTACTGCGTGAAGCCTCATGTGCTTTGACTGATTCGCAATCTAGGCATCTCTCTTCATGGCAGCGCGACTTCACCTCCAAATATCACGAATTTTGGCCCAAACCCTTTTCCAACTTCTAGGGCACGACTAAGGGATTGGCCTTCACCTAGAAGCACGATGTTCTCTGGATACAACTTGCCCAGCAAGGCTAATCGTACCACAGGGTTTGCAGCCTGAATAGCATGCAGGCCGGATTCACCTGTACTAGATGTGGAGGTGACGAGGTTAGGAAGTGATAGTACCTCAGAAGCTTTGTGCCAGCGGCATGTGATTCGCTCGGGGGACGTAGTGCCATCATTGTCCGTTGGAGATACACGGTAGGCGTACTTTAGGCCACGGGAAATCTGTCCCAGATCGACCGAGAATTGAGATCGATCTTCCAAGGTCCCACAGAGTTTGATCAAGCGGACCGCTGAGGAGGGGCTGGCACCAGCTGGCGAGTCGAAGTCTAGAGAGCTTGATAAGATGGAGGAGACGGTTGATGAGTATTCAGCGATAGAGTCAGAGGGCAGCCCCAGCAACGTTCTAGCAGGTGTATCGATCTTCTCTCTAGGCACTGAGAAATAGTCTTTGTCCTCATAATCGAAGAGAAGCTCTTTATGCTGCGAATTATCTATGACGGCGGGTATGTATCTTAGAAGAATTGAGGAAGTTCCTGCGAGTAGCGATGCGGGCAAAACGAGACCTCTGGCGTATTGGAATCCATAACCCCCCACCGGTAGACCGGGAGCCATCAGAATCTTCGCGACGTCCAAAAGTGTCGTTCGCTTGATCTCAGCATTCATGACCTGCATCAAGAAATGCGGCCGTATGTTTTCAAGAGGTCGTGTTCCTTGCGACGAGTCCGACTTTATGATCAGCTCTACCTGATCGAAATTCTCAAAGGGAAGTAAGCCATCGCGGAGGAGCACGAGTTGATGAAGCCATTCATTGTAGACTTGCATCAGGTTACCATTGCTTCGGGGTCCGATGAGAAGACCAGCAACGTCGTGCATCCACAAATGGCCTTCGCAAGAGCTTCGGATGGAGAGCTGCGGGTTGGTAGAGGTTGATTGGGGGACTTCTTGGGCGTAGCGGACAAGAAGGCTGCCAATACGCCGAGCTTGGCTTGCTATGTCTATACGAGCTGGATTGCCGTCGCTATTGGCCCGTTGACTTAGAGGAAGTGTAGATTCTCGAGAGTCAAGGGAAAGACATGAGCGAAGGCCATCGATCAAGACTTTGCGTGATGATTCACCCCCGGGCGGGTCGTGACCGAGCTGGATCAGCAGAGATTCGAAGAGGGGAGAGAGTTGATCAACAAGTTGCTTGGGCGTGTATGTGCCTGGAGGAAAGCGCCATATCGAAGAATTGCCATATAGCTTGTGCGTGGGCTGAGAAGAGGTCGTCTCAGTCGGCAGCGGAATTGATCGTTCAAGAACAAGGTCTTCAAGGCCAGAGATATGATAGAAATGTTTAGTAGCTGCCATCCTAGATGGTGTCCGCAGGAGATTGTTCCTGCAAGGGAGCCAAGGATCGATGAAATAGCTCCAGGTTTTCGAACTTGATGAGAATGCTGGCGCGAGTGGGACTGGAGACAACGATCGCAGACAGTATCGTTACGATGGTAAGGAAAATGGCTAAGATGTATTTGGTCTCGTATTTGTCGTGTTCTTTGTTATTCGAGTGAGCCATGAGCTCATCAAAGTGAAAGTACCTTCACTTAATGTGGGTGGGGCGTGGTCCGTATGTCGGACATACAAGGTAGGTGACCACCATCTCCGAGAAATCACGTGACCCGGAAGGGACGTACGAAAACCGATAAGATCGTTGAAGTTAGTAAGCTCTAGAGAACCGATGTCATCCTTCCGGGCGTGGCCAATTATTCAGGACCAATCCCTGGGGAGATCTGACTGTAAGCTAGGGCCTGTGGCCCTCTGCAGCCGTTTCCCCGTGCCATAAGATGATTCGAATAAATTGACGTGATCTTCTCTGCCTGGGCTGCCCTTTTCAATCGAAGGAAATTCCATCTCAGACGCTCGCAATCCGCCCAGCCCTTTCTGTAAGTGCGGTGGCTCCCAATGGAGGCTCTCCCACAACAAGTATTGGAACCTTTTCCACCGCAAGTCAGAAGCAATGCATTTGCGGGCACCGAAGGTGTCTATATGCTGCCTCATCATCTTCAAGAGATCGATCGCCTTCAACGTCAACATCGCTTTATGAAAAGCACAACAGATGGCATTCAACTTGTGACACCGCTACCTTCGGAGCGAAAGAACCTTTGTGTCCTTGATTGCGGCTGTGCCGATGGTCTGTCTCCCCACAATGTTTTCTCAATCTACTTTCCGTTGTGTAGGACTTAGTCAGCAATCAATTTCTCATCTCGCTGCAGATAACGGTAGTGTTCTCCCTTGTGATTGCAATAGCTGACGATAGTGCCATGGGCCGCGTCTGCATTCTAGGTACTTGGCTGCTCGATTTGAAAAGTCAACATCCAGATCAAAATTGGGAGCTGCATGGCGTAGACATTGGTTCATCTCTCTTCCCCCCAAGAACGTCTGAGCTCGAGTTACGACAACACGATATCAAGGCGTGTTTTCCCCCAGCCTGGGGCTGGCATGATCATTTTGACGTGATCCACCAGCGCCTGCTAATTTGGGGCCTTCCTGAGTCTGTCTGGCCACTGGTTCTTCGCAACCAGCATGATGCTCTGAAACCTGGGGGTTGGATCCAGCTTGTCGAGGCCGAATGGATCGATCCAATGAATCCACACCGCCTTCCTGAGTTGTATAAACACTCACTCATGCAACAATGGAGCACGAGCACATTCGGCATGGACATCCACATCGCCTATAAACTTGAGGGAATGTTGAAGGACGCTGGCTTCGTCAATGTCCAGAAAACGCAATTTACTCATGGGTATGGCGCCTTAGCCCACAGCCCAGCTCAAGCAAATCCTTCGGCGGAGCTGTACGTTGAGTGCTTCCGTAGTGTGGACGCCAAGATGCCTCCTGGTATGTGCTTCGCCTTCCCTCTACTATTCTGTATATATTTGTTCTCCGATTGCGCCGACATCGCCCAACCCCAAATGAGCCGAAATGAGAGTAAGTACTGACTAGCAACAATACGACAGATGGTATTCCCGGCGTCGCGAAGAATCCACAGGAGTTTCATAACTTTCTAGATCGACTGGAGGTAGAAATCAAGAAATATGGCTACCAGCCAAAATTGAATTTCGTCATTGCTCAGAAGGCTTCATGATGGTGTAAGGTAGTCTAGAGCAATGTCTACGACGAGGGTCTCAGCCGTGTATCTAGTCACATCGCATACATCAATAGAGATTCCGTTGCAGTCGTTCGCACATGGATGTGCTTTGAAGATCCTGGGCGATGGGCGTGTGCAGTGAGGGGGTTTCGAGGCGCTAGAAGGCTTGAGCGGTCTAGCGGCGGACTGGGGGGGGGGTGGGCACGTCATGTTAAAAATACTTTGCAATGAGGGCCCCGGAGCTACCCCGGGAGCCGCCCTGTAGATCCTCCTAAGGTGGTTACGGTGAGCAGCTTAGGGACACCTTAGGGGCTAGCTTAGGGGGGCCCCTCATTGCAAAGGATTTTTAACATGATGTGGGGGGGGTCCCCTAAGTGATTATTTTTAGGGCTCATCATCCTATCATCCTGTTATAAACCCGTATCCGCACCCGCTTTGTACTAATTGCTCTTTCTCAATCTCTTTCTCAATCCTCCATCTCATAGGTAAGACCCTTGTTCGGATGGACAATGAAGATCTATTTGAGCGAAGGATGGAAAACGACCTAGTCCGTAAGATCATCTCAATCCTCCATCTCAATCCTCCATCTCAATCTTCCACCTCCATCCTCCATCTCCTCTGATCACCCACCATGACGTCCTGTACCACCGTTATCAACGAAATGCCGCTGCTGCTTCAGATCTCTTCCCTGCAGCAATGGTTGCCCTTTCACGACATTTCACACTCAATAGAGAGAGCCCTTTGTGCGCAAGATGACGGATGGCGAGTGGATCGCGCATGGAATTCAAAGGCACCCTCATCAGAAGTAGAAAGACGAGGTAGAATGCACAGAAGACATAGTCAAGGCGGCATCTGAAAGATGGCAGCCACTATGCGCACGATGTTTACGCCATTTGCGCGACTTGAGCAAGAAGCTCCTTAGCAATGCACATGCTTGTGATAATCATGAAGACTTCGATGTCTACAGTATTCTCTCATTCACACTTGTATCGATATAATCTATGTTGAATGCTGTGATATCGGTGAGTCAGTTCTGCGTGCTTCTTCGGAGTTGCGTGTCCTTTTTCGGAGTTGGGTGGTCTTTTGTATTACAAATGCTGCCCTTTTCCTCTTTGGGCTAACGCAAATGGCTCGATATACTCGGAAGTGCATTATCGAACATCTGAATCTCCTGTTTCTATAATAGACGCAGTTTACTACCTCGAGGCTTCTCAAGAGGAGCCATTTTGTTTTCAAAAACCGTTCTCCAAGACTGTACATTGAAACCCTCACCCTGCTAGCTGGCGTCAATCTCCATTTGGCTGAAAAAGAGGAGACTATCATCATGGCGAGTCAGGGTGATCTCGATCGTCCGACCTCAGACCGAGAAGAGGAGCTCGATAAGGGCGATTTGGGCGTGGTGAAGAGGCTCCTTCAAGGCCAGAGCGCTGGAGAAGCAGCCAAAGAGATCGGTGTCAGTTTTCGTCAGCTCAGTGTCGCCGCTCCGAATACTGGCACGGTATATATCAAAACTCTTCCGAAAGCTATCCTCGACACCTTCGGATTCGACCAATTCAACTTTCTAAGGAGTCGCCTCTTCCCCAAAGGATTTTCCAAATTCGGCAAGGAGGATGCGCGGAATATCTTATCAGACTTTACGGGAATAGTCAAGCCGGGTGAAATGCTTTTTGTGCTAGGTCGACCAGGCAGCGGCTGCTCAACTTTTCTTCGCACGGCTGCAAATCGGTCAACGCTCGATGTGACGGGCGACCTCTCTTTTGCCAACATAGCTGCTCCTGAATTCGGAAGATTGCACCAGCGGGAAACGATCTATTTGCCAGAAGAGGATAGGCATGTTGCAGCACTCAGCGTTAAAGAGACTATGAGATTTGCTTTGCGCATGAGCTTGCCCTCGAAGGTCCGTACTAATGATCTGATCGAGGATCTGATCGTAGTGATGGGAAAGATGTTTGGTTTGGAACATGCGCTTGACACCCCCGTCGGCGGACAGTTCTTCCCAGGTGTTTCAGGGGGCGAGCGAAAACGGTGCGTTCCATTGCTTCCACCACCAAATCATCCCAGCTGACGATCTGGATCCCAGTGTGTCCATTGCGGAAGTGCTCGCAGCAGGGTCTTCTGTTCAGTGCTTCGATAACTCTACTCGCGGTCTAGACTCCTCCACGGCCCTTGACTTTGTCAAAGCTCTACGTCAATTGACGGACGTGGGCAAGAAGACCACACTCGCAACCCTTTACCAGGCTGGAGAGAACATTTACAAATATTTCGACAAGGTTTTACTCATTGATCAAGGCCACGAAGTCTTCTTCGGCCGTGGCGATGAAGCTAAAGCATATTTCGAGGACTTGGGCTTTGTGCCAATGCAAGGGGAAACAATCGCAGAATTTCTGACAAACGTCACTGATGCTGGTCAACGAAAGACTCGTCCAGGGAGCAAAGCCGACACCATCTCGAGCCCTCAACAGTTGGCAGCAGCCTTCAGAGAATCAGCAACATTTGCAAGGCTACAGAGCGAGATGAGCCAATATGAAATGCAACTTGCTGTCCAAGAATCGCCCATACCGAGCTCTTCATACAATTTGTCCTATTCTCTGCAGGTTTTTGAATGCCTGCGAAGAGAGTTTCAGCTGGTCAAAGGCCAGAGACGTGTTTACTACACAAAGTGGGTTACAACACTCGTTCTCTGCTTCACTGTCGGTAGTCTGTACTATGACGTGACCGCGACAGCGCAAGGCGCTTTCACCCGAGGCGGCATTTTGTTTTTTGCCTTGATATTGAATGCATGGCTCCAATTCCCTGAGCTCTTTGACGCACACACTAATCGTCCTGTTCTGGAGCGGCAAGGTCAGTCCAGCAGCATTTGAAGATAACAGTTCAAAGCTTGTACCCTCAATGCTAACATTGCGAAGCGGCCCTCAATCTCTATCGGCCGTCTGCGGTTGCCTTTGCTCGAGTCTTGATGGACTTGCCACTTATCGCCTTTCAACATGGACTGTTCATCTTGCCATTCTACTTCCTGGCCAAACTTCAAGTAGATGCCGGAAAATTCTTCTTCTTCTACTTGACGCTATTTCTTTCAACCGTCAACTTCAGTAATCTTCTGAGAGCCTTTGCATATTATGTGTCATCATTGGACGACTGTGAGTATTTCAATAAACATTGTATGATCCAAATAAGGCTAATCTCAGGTCTATCGCTAGGTTTTCGCTACGGCGGTACAGCGTGCACAATTTGCATCTTGTTCGCCGGCTTTCTGATCCCTCCAGTCAACTTGCCTAAAATTTTCGGATGGCTCCACTATGTGGACCCGTTGTTCTATGCGTTCGAGAATGTATGTTTTTGGCATTCGTAATTTTGCAAAATTTCAGCTGAAATCCGACTTCAGGTATTTGTCAACGAATTCTTTGGTCTCAGTATTGCCTGCGAAGGTAGCTATATCGTCCCTAACCTTCCGAACGTTGATCCACGGTATCAAACTTGCAACATTCAAGGCGCGCAACCAGGCCAGGCATCGGTCCCTGGAGGTCAATACGCGGAAGCCTTCGGATGGCGCTTTGATCACCGTTGGCGCAACATCGGAGTCCTGATCGTGATAGCATTGGCCTATGTGCTAGCTGCAGCATTCGGCAGCGAAGTGATGAGATTTACACCACAGGGTGGCGCTCCCATCGTATATGCCAAGAAGTCGAGCAAAGCCAGAGGCTCCGCGGAGCAGGATTCGGATGTCGAGAAAGTAGCTGACATCCATCTGACCAGCGATATTTCGTCAGAATCTGAGGCAGGCAAGGTCAGCCATGATGGCCCGGCACTGACATGGAAAGACCTCACCGTGAATATCGGCGATAAGCAGATTCTGAAAGGTATCAGTAGCTATGTAAGACCAGGTGACTTCATTGCAATTTGTGGAGCTAGTGGAGCAGGCAAAACAACACTGCTCACAGCTCTGAGTCAGACAAACTTTGCTGGCAAACTTGGAGGCGAGATGATGTTTGGCGGAAAAAAGCCAGGCAGAGCCTTCAAAAAGGCCACAGGTAAACAGCATTTTCCGTGCAAATCCTATTGACGTTTACGTTGGCGTAGGCTTTGCTCAGCAAATGGATATACATGACGGAACTGCAACTGTGAGGGAGGCACTGGAGTTTTCTGCTCTATTGCGCCAACCCAACTACTACAGCAGAGGCCACAAATTGGATTACGTGAATCACGTTATAGATCTTTTGGATCTTCGAGAAGTGCAGAATGCTCTGATTGGCGACGAGCAATCAGGACTAGGGGTAGAGCTGACGAAGCGAGTCACGGCAAGTGCGAGCATCATCTACGGATATTACAATGAAGCTGATCTTTTAGATTGCGATTGAGCTTGTCGCTCGTCCCAAGGTCTTGTTTGCGGATGAGCCAACCTCTGGCCTCGACTCGCAAGGAGCCACGCATATTGTTGATTACTTAAGGCGCCTCTCTCAGAACGGTCAAGCTATACTTGTTACTATACATCAACCTTCGGCATCTTTATTCGCCAAGTTCGATAGGTTCCTTGCCTTGTCTTCAGAAGGAAGGCAGCTCTAGTAAGAATTGCTGACCCCAGTCAATCAAGGACATGGACTAAATCTACTATAGCTTTGGCCCTGTGCAGTCCGTACTACCGTACTTTGAGCGATATGGCGCAGTCACTCCCCCGGATACCAACCCCGCTGAGTTTGTGTTAGAAACTGTCGGTGCTGGCATAAACGCTCGCAAAGACGAGAAAGGAGCAGATTGGGCTACCAAGTGGAGCGAGTCTCCCGAAGCTGAAGCTGTTGCTAGCAAGATCACCCAAATCCAGAAGCAAGGCTCATCACTGGAGGACTTCGAAGACGGAAATGCTGAGAACTATAATGGCTCTCTCTTCCTGCAGACCTGGCTTTTGACCGTCAGAATCATGAAGAACCAATGGAGGAACGTTTCGTACATGTATTCTAAGATCTGGGTCCACATCGTTAGCGCGATCTTGGTCGGCCTGACTTTCTTCCAACTTGGGACTGGCCCACAAGATCTGCAGAACCGGTAAGCTGGTCCTGATGCTCCTGTGAGCAGACTGTTCTGACGTTATGATATTCAGAGCCTTCAGTGTGTTCTTCATCGTGTTCCTTGTTAATTCCATTGTCAACACCATATTGCTCCGCTTCTTCGTTGCCCGTCTCTACTGGGAGTTCCGTGAGGGGCCTTCCAAGATCTATAGCTGGGTTGCCCTCTGCAACGCCAGTATACTAGCGGAAATACCGGGTGCACTGGTCTGTGGAGTTGTGTATTACCTGTTGTGGTATTTTCCCAGCGGTCTACCACTTGGAGAATCTGCTGGTTATGTTTTTCTGACTGTCTTGACATACGAGTTCTTTCAGGTAAGGCTTTTTTGCCCGAGCGGAGCAGAACAGAGAAGTGAAAAGGCTTACGGTCACTAGGTCCTATTGGGTCTCTTGATGATGGCTTTAAGCCCAGATCTTGGTGTCGCCGGTAACGTTCTGGTCTTCATGGTCTGCACAATGAATTGGTACAACGGGCTCATCGTCCCTTACGATCAGATCCAAGTATTCTGGCGCTACTGGGTAGGTACTTTCCTCTGTAATTCCTAGGAGTCTAATCTAACCGCGTCCAACAGCTCTACTACCTCAACCCCTTCACCTATCTTCTTGGCGGTCTCTTGATGGCCGTTACCGAAGGTTTGCCCGTACACTGTGCAGATTCTGATCTGCGTACGTTCAACCCACCGCCCGGCGAAACTTGCGGCAGCTACGCCGGGTCCTGGGCAAGCTCGGCATCAGCGCAGCTACTCAATCCATCTGCGACTGATTCTTGCAGCGTCTGCGTGTGGACGAACGGCGACCAATATCTCGAACAATTTAATCTTGGTCCAGATAAATGGGGTGGGATCTGGGGTTACTGGGGAATATTCGTGGCTTTCACTTGCTCGAACTTGATGCTCGTGTATTTCTTCACATGGGCAACTAAGATCAAGAAGTGGAAGGTCTTCTACTTCTTTTAGATCAAGGAGTAGGGCATGCGATGTGTCTTGCGTGCGGCATGAAGAATTTAGGATCAGGTATTGGGTATCTAATCGTACCGAGAGCGAAGAGTTGATGAGATGGCGTCCCTGCTCTAGGACAGCAAAGAGCAATCTCTTTTGGTAGACATTGATTCACTACTCTATGCATTGTCCAATTGGTAATTTCTCTTTGACCGCTTGTAACCCACATTTTTGACTGCCTTGGGAGGTTGATCCTCTGGCGGACTAGAATACCCTAAGACATCTTGCCGTTAGCGCCTAATGCGAGGCTCATTGGGGATGCCTGGACATCGAATAGACGATGGCCAGAGGATGATAAACGATACTCTCATCGACTGCAGTGCACACAAATCGTCCAGAAAGATCAATCATCGTTTTCCAGGAACCTTTGTTGACAAGACGCAATGAAGCCATAAAATCGTAAAAAAACTACTCGAACCAGACGCATATGATGCTCACAAGCTGTCAATTTCAAGCAGCTACACAAGTCTATGTTGATACTGGTCCAGATGCGTGGACATCTCAAGTATCCTCTAATCCTTACCAGGCTTTGAACATGTTTACTCATGCTTCACACCTGTCGTTTCCCTCAATGATGATCTATTGAATTGAAAATACGATGTCGTAGATACAAAGAATGAATATAGTTGTCTTCGCCGATTGCCACTTACTCACATCCTTTTGTTCGCATCCGCAAGCACTGACCTAGACCTCCTCTGCCACTCCATATTCTTGGCCCAGGCCCTTCTCTCTATCTCGCGCCATACTATCCTCCCAAGTCTCGGTGTTCTTTCCATCCTTATGCAATTTCGCCAGCCTTTCCACCACATGCTTTCCCGCATAGACCGGTTCGTACTTCTTCGGGTTATCGACCGTGCAACACGAGAAGATAGGCTCGATCAAGGCATCTCGATTCGGATGCCCGAACCAGGCAATGGAGTAGCGAGCGGGAACAATCTCTGGGATCTCGGCGATAGATTTGGAGAAAGTGCTGGGCTCAATGACGCGATGCTCCGTCGATTTGAGGGTGTCGTTGAACCAACGGGCTAGGAGGTCGCCGACATTGACAATGGCTGCATTGGCCATGGGAGGTGCATCGACATACTCACCAGCTTTGTTTCGGACTTGAAGACCGCCATTGGAATCGTTGAATAGCAAGGTGAGCGTTCCATAGTCGGTATGAGGACTTGCCCTAAATCGATCTTTAAATGATTGACCGCTCGTCTCGGGATAGTAAAGCACTCGAAAGAAATGGTCTTTCTTTTCAACATAAGGCAAGAAAAAATCAGGCTTCAAATCCACCTGCTCTGCAAGTGCCGCGAAGAGTTCCAAATGGACTTCATGGCACTTTTCGAAGAACGCAGTCATGTCAATGCGAAATTCTGGCCAGTCGGATGGCCATTGGTTCGGCCGAGTTGGATCACTGTCATGGCCGATGTCGAACGCCTCTTTCTGGTCAGACTTGCTTTTGTCGCCGGAAGTCCGCTGGGGAGAAAACCAGCCATGGAAGGCTTTTGCTTCTCCGGTCTCGATCTTTACTTTTTCGGACTCTGATTGGGCAAAGAAACGCTTTGCATGGTCGAAAAGCTCCTGCTGAGCTGCGGGTGGGATTGAGTGGTTCTGCAGATAAACAAAGCCTACATTCCGGAGGGCATCATAGAGTTTTTGCTGCTCAGTCTTGCTCGTCTCAATAGCTTCTGGGTCCTTCGAAGTCCTGAGTCTGACCAGCTTGGCGTAGTCGACCACTGGTAGAGAAGGGGAAGCGCCTGCCACGACGGTAGCCATGACGGCGTTGAACGATGAGATTGACTGTTTGCAATGTTCTGATGACTTTGGTGGACGACGAATCTGCTATTTCACTAATGGGAACATCTCTTAGTCTACAGTGAAGCTATGGGCGCATGGCTATTGATACTCACTTATTAATATATAGGTATACCGTATCGTTGCTCCGATGCCTCGTTTGACTCGAAACACTTTCGTCATACCATCTGCATACCAATAGTGGGCGGCCTTATCCTTGGCCACTTCGGACGCTCTGTATGCATGACAGCCAACGCCTCCGGACGGAAAGACGCCACGAGGACCCGATGATCAGCGAGTAGCCTGGGAAGTCCCTGAAGGAAGCTCCTCGGTGGCTTCACGCTTACGTTGTGATATGGAACAAGCTAAGATTCGGTCGGCGAAGTATGCTAGACCGATCGGTACTCACGGGCTGCCTAGACACAGATAACATACTTGCTTTGCAACAGTGATAAAGCCTGCATATTATCTGTTGTGAGCTAGAGGGATGACCCCCCACTCGGTCACAACCCTGAGTCGGACACCCTGTGATATCTTCACAACCGTTGGTTTTATAGTAGAACTGGAAACCATTGGCGGAAGCGCTAAACGGATGGCCCGCGCACCAAAATTTATATGGGGCAACTACTAACATGAAGTGAACGTATATATAATAAATTATTCGTGTAGTAGGCCCGTATTAGTATCGTAATCGGGTAAAATTAAAGCTGAGCTAGGGCCTGGTTATAGTGTAATATAGACCGCCCTTCCCCCGCTTTTATAAAAGTATAATTATCGTCGCTACCCCTAAAATACTTATTAAATAATTAGGAAATAAAGGGAATAAGAAGTTATCGTTAAAGAAACCCCCCCTTAAGAAGCGACGTTTATTTATATTATTAAGAGATACTATTAACGATAAGACTTTTATAATTCCTTTATTTATTTAATAAATAAAGTTATTTTAACCTCGTTTAAAATAAACTCCGAGTTATATAAAAGTCGATAAATTAATTCTTATTAAAACGTTAATTTATTTTAAATTTATAGTCCGCTTTAAGGGTAGTAAATAATTATATAATTTTTAATTAAATAACTCCCGGCCTAGCCTAGGATCTTTATTACTATTTTTATTTTAACTCGATTTAAATATAAAACCTCCTCTTTTATATTTTAAATCTTTTATAACTCGAGAGAGTTTCGGCGAGTTTATAAAAATATAAATTAAAGTATTTTTACTTTTATAAAGACTCCTTTTAAATTTTTATAAAGATCGAATAATAATTTACTCTTTTAAAATAGATCGCTCGATTTCGATAAAAATAAAGATAAGGATAAAGATTCTAAATAAGAAATAGTAATCGTTATTATTAAAGTTAAATATACTACTAGTATTATAAAAACTAGATATATTAAAATTAAATATATTATTAAAGTTAAATATATTAAATTTATTACCGCGGAGGCCGTTAAAATTTATAAAATTTATAAGGAGATTATTATTAAAATTATTAAATTAATTATTAAAGAAGTTAAATTTTTAAGTTATTACTATTTAAGTAGTTAAAATAATAACTAGAATAATAATTATTAAAATTAAAGCTCTAGTATTTATTATTAAAAAAGAGTTTATAACGATATTTTATTAAATCCGTATTCTATTCTTCTAGTTAAAGAAATAGTATATTATATATAGTAAATTAAAGAATATTAATATTAATAACTATAATCTATTTTTAATAAAGAAGGCCTTTCGAGAATATATTAAAAAAGTTAATAAATATACTCTTAAGTATTCTATACCTACTTATTAAATATTTATAACGACGACTCTATATTATAAGAAACTATTAATAACAAGATATTATAAATAATTTATAAACGATATTAATAACTAGAATATCGTCGAAATATAAATAAAAAGATTTTTCTAAAATAATAAAGATAGAATTAAAATAGAATTAATCTTTTATTAAAGCCCTACTTTTATAGATTAAAGAGTCGTTATTATTTTAATATTATAATTAATCGCCCCCCTTTTTATTACTAGCTCTAGTACCGGAGTTAGTATAAAAAGTTTTATTTTCTTTTTATATAGAGTGGCTAGCCGGAATAATCCTACGAATTATTAATTTATTATTTTAAAGAAAGTAGATATACTAGATCCCGATTTAATTTTAACTCGAAAAATCCTAGACCGCTAGATATACTAGAAACCTATTTATTCGAACTATTTTTATTACTACTAGGTAAATAATAAGGGAAGATACTATATATTAAATACGAAAGATATTAAGGTTTAATAAACTAGTATCGAGAAAGATAATTCGAAACGACTAAATATTAAAATATTATTAGTATTATTATAAATTAAATAGAATAGAAATATAAAGTTAAAGAAGAGACGAGAGAAAAGAGATAAAATTATATTATTTAACCTAATATTATTATTAAATTATAATTTAGGCTAGGGCCCGCCTCTAATTATTTATATATTATTTTTATTTATTTAGTTTATAGTACCTCCCCCTCCTTTTTTATTAAATATTCGAACTTTTTAATTAAAAGTTAGATTATATATTAAGAAAGTTTTAGAGCGAAGGGAATCGTAATCCTATTACTAGTTCTCTCGTTTTTATTCTATTATATTTATTACTTCTTACCGCGGTAGTAGCCCGGTTAACGGTAACGTAATAGAATATATTAAATAAATTAAACCTAAATTATACCCCCGTAATAAGAATATTTTAAAGGACGTAAAGAATAAGTTTTTAAATAAGAGTTATATTATAAAAAACGTATAGAAGTAAAAGGATAATATTTTCGAATAAAAACAAAAGAAGCTAGAGATTATACCTAGAATTAAATATTTATTTACTCGTTTTATCGGTTAATTTAAACGTAAAAAGAAAGAAAATTAAATTGAAAATACTATTAACCCTAGGTATTTCTCGAACGTTTTTATAAAAGATTCGTTAGTTTTAATTATTTATATCTTAAATACTTTAAGGCCTAGGCTTATAATTAAAAATTATATAATTAACTTTATTAAATTAAACGACGATTTTCTTAAAGATTAAAGCGGTAGTTATAAAGGGGACGATAATCTAAATAAATTAAATAAACTAGATATTAATCTTAATAATTAAATTATAATAGGATAAGAAAGTTAATATTATATATTTATTTCATAAACTATTTATAGATCTATATATATATACTCTTTCTTTATTTTAATTTATTATTAATATTATTATCTAAATCCTCTTTCTTTTCCTAAAGGTTTATTCTACTTTTATAATTAATACCCGACTTTCGAAATAAGTTCCTAGGGTCGCTGTTATTAATTTATAACTTTACTACGAGATCTAGAAAATAACTATATTATCGCTCGTTTATAAACTCTTAAATTAATTTAAAATTCCGTTTTATCTAACTCTTTAAGATTACGAACGACGTTTTAATAAAGTTAAAATCGGGTAAATAAAGAGAGAAGTATTTAAATAAAATACCGGTATTAAAATATATCCTAGTAAAGACTAGATTATAATATATACTAGTATTATTATAAATTATTATTAAGAGAGCGTCGCCGGCTTTAAAAGATCCGTAGTAAAGGAGGATATTATATTCGATAAAATTATTAAATATCGCCGCCGTTATTAATCTTTAGTGAATAATCTAGTCGAGGTAACCATTAATATAATATATAAATAATAGACTCTACTTCTTACTCCTATATAAACTTTAAATAATTAATAGTATAATATTAATAAAAGTTTAATTATATTTCCTATCGCCTATTAAAATTAGTTATATCGACGTTATATATAAAAGTTTAGAATATATTAATATATTTATAAATAGTACTTTTGTCTAGAAAGATTAATTAATTAACTCGTTAATTTTTTAATTTTACGAACTAAATATTCCTTAAAGTCTAATTATACTAGTTAATAATTTTATATTAAATCTTTTATAACTAGCCTAGGCGGTAGAGTAACTCCCGAATATATTCTTACTAATAGTAATATTATACTCGTCGAGTAGGAAATAAGTTATTTTATTTAGATAAATTATCGGCCGCTATTTTAAATACTCTAAAAATTTATATTTTAAAAATTTATTAATTACCCTAAAGCGCCCGCCTAGGTTTTTACTCGGTATATAAACGATATTATAAAAACTCTATATTTTCCTTATTTTATATAGGGTACGTAGGCTAATATTATAAAAACTAATAATAATAATATTAATATTATATCTTAACTCGAATTTATATTAAATTAGGGAGCGAATTAAGGCTAAAATAATAACGATTATAATAATAATAAAAGGGGATAATAAAGTAAAACTCTATTAAATTATACTATTTATATAATTTCAAATTTAATTATTTAAGGTAGGTTTATAATATATTTATATTTATATTTTATTCTATTTTATATTAATAATTACTCTATATAAATTTTAATACGCGGGCTATCCGTTTAATACTTCTATTAATAATTTCTAGTTCTACTATAATATTAGAACTCCGTATATAAATTTATAGTAATTATTAATTCCTATAACTTTCGTATTAGAACTTTTATTTATATTTATATACTACGTAAATTATAATAAATTATAATAATTTAGTTATATACCCCCTAAAAGATCCCTAGAGCCGGACTCTAGAGTAAGAAAATTAAAGATTCCGGGTATTTAACCCTGTAGGGTATCCGACTAAAGAGTATAATTAAATTAGAGATTATCTTTTCTACCGATTTTTCTAGGGTTTTTAAAAGGTATATTATAATAAATTTAATTTATAAAATTATATAGAACCGAGGAATCTAATTATCGATAGAATATATTTCTTAATACTACGATAATATTTAGATAAATATTCACGTTATCTTTAAAATAGAATTCTATATAAAGAGTTTTTTAGTAAGTTTTTAAATAATTTCTAAAAGTAGTTTTAAGCGCTAGAATATTAATTTACTTTCGATTAAAATTATAAATTACGTATTTAGTACCTCGAATAATTTCGAATAATTTTAAATTAATTCGAATAAACTAGTTTATAAAATCTTTTAAATTATTAATAAATAATTATTATAACTAAGTTTCAAATTTTATAATATTTGATTCTAGGTATTTTTCTTTACTTAACGACGGTAATAATACGATTATACTCGTTATTCTAACTAGTTTTTATAGGAATAAATAATTAGGGCTAGGATAGAGGATTTTTTTTATAAATCTAAATTTATAATTAATAAATCTAGAACTAGAGTAATTTCTCTTAAATCCTAGATAATTTTATACGAGTATTAAATTAAATTAGAGACTAAGTTTATTTTTAATAAATTTTAAATTAAAGTAACTTTTTTCAAATTCTAGATTACTCGATACGAGTATTAAATTAATAGAGACTAGATTTACTTCTAATAAATTTGAATTTAGATTTACTCCTCTTTAATCGAGATTAATTATTTAATAACGACGTTATTAATTATAAAAAATAACGACTTTTTATATATTAATAATTTCTTTCGAGTTAGAGATTATTTTACGCGAGTATCGAATAAAGTTAAAAATTAGAATTCTTAAATTTAGAGACTTTTTTATAAAGTATTTTATTTTTATTTTTCGTAAAGATTTTTACGGGATTAAAGATATAATTTTTTAATTAGAAATATAAAATAAAGATTAAGAAATTATTTAAGAAATTATTTAAGAAATTAGTAGTAATTTTATTATAATAAAGATATAATAAGAGTTAATAATCGACGGCTAGTAATAAAGAAAATAAATTAATAATAAATTAAAGTTTTCAATCGAAGAGGTTTCTTTAATAACTAGTAAATATTACTATAAAGTAACTTTATTATAAAATTATTCAAGAAACTCTCTTATTAGTAAAATAATCTTATTAGAGTAAATATAAAAATTAATTAATTAATTAAAAATATAATAAATCGATTATAATAAAATATTAATTAAATTTAATAACGAAGAAGATAATTTATTCTTAATAGTTATAAAAATTTAATATTACTTCTACGATATAAATAATGTATTTTGTAGTAGTAGGTATATTATTAAAAAATCGGATAATACGAGAATAACGAAGAAAATAAGAGAATAAATAATAAATATATAATAAATCGTAATCGATAAAAAGATAACTTAATATATTAATATCGATTAAGTTTTTAATTTAAATTTGAGATATAAAAACTTAATTAGTAATAAGAGTAAATTAAATTAAATAACTAATAAATAGGAAGATATATATAGTATTCTAGATATTTATAATTCTAGTACGCGACTTTATATCGAGACTACTCTTTTTCCGCGTTTAGAGCGACTCTTTTTATAATACTTTTATTATTATCGATTATAATTATAATACTAAATCGAAGACTATTCAATTTAATTAAATAGAATTTTATATTATATTCAATCGGGTTTTAATAGATATAAAGTCTATAATTTTTATATATAACTTTAATAACTAATACTTCTATTAATTAAATTTTAATAATAATTGAAACTAATTTAAAATTTATTAATTCTCTAAATAAAAGGGTAGGAACTAATATAATAATAATAATAAAAGTATTTACTACGCTAAAGCGAGTTATAGAAATAAAAACCTAGATAAACTTCCTCGAGATTTATTCTAATATAGTAAAAGTAGTACCCTAGCGCGGTAAATAAAATTTAATCTACTAGAATTCTTAATCGATTTCGAAATATATATAAATATATATATTAAAGGTACGTAGTCGTTAACTATCGTTTTTTCTTTAAGTAATAAAGATTTACTAGATAATATAATTAATATTATATTCTATAATATTAATTAGAAATTCGGTTTTTATTTAAGAATTCTTTTTTTTTAAAAATAAAATTGAAATATTTATTAAAGAGTATAAGATTTTATTTAAATTCTCGAATATAAATTCGAGTATTTTTTTATTCGAACGAGTTATTATATATATCTCGTAGTTTTTTCTACTAGTTGATAAAGTTAATTAGAGTATAGAGATTATTTCTTCGATAGTAATTTATTTAGTTAAACGTTCTTTATTAATAATTAATTTAAGTTCTTTATAGATAATTTTATTATTATCGGTAGAGTAATAATTATAATTAATATATATTAACTATTATTATAATTTTAATTATTTTAATCTCTTTTATATATTAAAATATCTAGGAGCTTTTCCGACCTAGGAGGCGTTCGAAGTCGGGAGAATATAAATTATTAATTATTAAATAAAGAGAAAGAGTATAAACCGGTAATAAAAATATTAATTAAAATATTAATATTAAATATCTAAAATAGTAACTAAGATATAATTTAAATTATAATAATTATAATTTAGATTATCGTTTGGGCGATAATATAAATTAAAGACTATTTATTAAATATAAATAATTAGGGAGAAATCGTAGAAGAGAATAAGATATCGAATAAAATATTATTTTCTATTTAAATATATAAGTTATCGAAGATATTTAAAAAGCCGGCGGGATTATTCTATACTTTAATAGAAATTATTATACGCGATTTTTATAATTAGGAAGTGAACTCCTTATAATAATTATTTTAATATTAAGAAATATTTACTAGGTAGTTAATATTAAGGCTCTCCGTTAAATACTTTAATATAACGTCGATAGAACCTAGGTTAGTATTTATAACGAGGGGTATTAAGAATTAATAGATAATAAACTTCGTATAAATAATTAGAAATATCTAGATAAATCCGATAAATTTAATTAATAATTTAATAAACTTTTATATTTAGAATTTATAAATAAAAGTTTTAAGAGAAGTTAAATACGAAGTTTTTAATAATTAGAAAATATATTATTTATATAATAAAAGAAAATTATACTAAAAGTAATATATTTACTTTAATTATTTAATAAATAATATTTTATTTACCCTATTTACTCTCTAATTATAATAAATAAATATATTATTATTATTCGTTCTATCGCTTTACCGGGTAAATTTAATATTATATAATATTTATAATATTAACTTCCCCTTCCGAAACTTTCGTTTTAAAAGTAAATTATTAATTATAATAAATATCTAGCTCTACTTCTTTATTATTTATTATTATAAATAATAAATTCGTAAATCCTTCTATATTTAAAATTAGTTATATATCTTTATTAATAATATATTAAGAAATAATACCTTAAGAAGTATAAAATTAAAATCCGTTCGGATAAATATATAAAATATATTCGCGTTAGGCGAGAATATAACTTGTTATTCTTTTCGACTATTAAATAAACTTATCTCCGAAGGTTACGAGAGAAAAAATTAAGGAAAGTTAAAATAATATTAACGAAGTAAACTCGGTTTTAAATTAAAATCGAGTTATTAAAAAAGAAAGAAATATAATTTATTAAAAGCGAGTTAGAAAATATTATTAAATTAAGGAAAAATAAAATAATCGACGATATTAAATCTAGGCCCAAAGATTTTTATTCGACGTATTCTCGGAGTAATTATAATTTAAGGATAAATTCGACTAGTTAACTATTCTTTTTATTTTTAATAGAATCTTCGTAAAAAATCGTTATAATTCTTAAAATTTATATTTATCTCTTAAATATCTTTTAACTCGTTATATTCTTTTTATTTAATAAAATAATTCTATTTTTTTCAATTTAAATTTTTTTTTACTTTAAACTTCGTTTCTTTTTTAATCTAGAAATAAAAAATATCTTATAAAGATATTAAAAAGTCTACTAACTTTAATAAAGAGATATAGAATATTAAATATATTTTAACGTCGGCTAGAAAATTTAGTTTATAATTAATTAATCTTTTATTCTCCTTAATCGAAAATAATTCGATTTTAATATAATCTAGTTTCTTATTTAATCTTTTATTTTTTATATTTTTTATTAGAAAATATATTTTATCCTCTTTTTTTAGTTAAGGATACCTTTTTTTATATTTATTTATTATTTCTTTTATTCGAGTATTTATTAAATTAATTTATATTTTTATATCTTAGTATAAAGCTTTTATATTAATTATATAAATTAATACTTTCTAGGCGTTTAGTCTCTATTTAAGTTTAGGAAATATATTAATATATTTATTATAATCCGCGAAGAACGATATAAACTTTATTGTATTAAAGTAACCGTTATTAAATATTAATTAAATTATAAGTAAAGGTTTTACCTAATTATTTTATTTTCTATTAACGTAGTATCGTAAATATATTTTTATTATTTAATTCGTTCGTTCCGTTCAACTATCGGTTTATAAATAATATATTATCGATATTCGTAATTCTCTTCTAATAGTATTAACTAGTATTTTCTCATAATTAGAAGTAAATACTTTATCTTAATCGGAAATTATCGACCTAGGAATACTATAATCTCTAATAAACTAATCTAATAATATAAAGATAATTTACCCTATTTTATAAACCTTTTATATTAGTATTATTATCGCGTATTTATTAAATTTATTATAAATTATTATTATAATATTAAAGGGCTTTATAGTAATCGGGTCTTTTTATTTTAATAATTTAATAATAAAGTTTATAATAATATCGTCTTAAAGTATCTTTAGTATTAGGGCGAATTAAATTTAATTAAATTTAATATACCTCGTAGATTTATTCTACTAGTATTCGATATATTCTTTAATATATTTCTCGATATATAATTATAATCCTAGTATATTATACTCTTTATAAATTAATTTTATAATTCTAGTAACTCTAGAGTATCTTTAAACTAGATTATTATAATAATCGCGGATAATTTCCTTAAGATATCCTTTAAGAAGATAAGTTTATTAATTATATTTTAATAATTCAATTTATAGTTATTAACTTCTTAGCGTTCTAATTAAAATATTATTTTTATATTCTCTCCGAATATTATTAATAATACTAGGTAAATAGAGATATATAATATCGCTATTAGTTATTATACTAGGATTAGTAATTTCTCTTATTATTAAATAAGGACTAGTTATATAATTATATTCTTTTCTTTTATATAATCTTCCTATTTATTAAATATATCGGTACGACCGTTTTCTTTTCCTAGGGTATAGAAGATTTTAAATTTATATTATTTTAATAACTCTAATTATTTAACTTATCTTCGATTTAATTACTTCGTCGTCGTAAAGTTAAGGAGATTCTTATAGTCGGTAAAGATAATAAGTTTTAAGTAATTTTCTATATATACCCTCTACTACTTTAATAAAGATACTACTATTAATAATTCTTTATTATAAATATCATAGTTCTATTCTATTAACGATATCTTTCGTAAATAATATATAATAGGGTATTATTTATTATCTCTTTATTAGAATATATAAACTTTAATTATTAAATTTAAGATATCGGTTTCGATTCGAGTTAACTTATTATTTTAAAAGGAATATAATACCGGCGGGTTTTTATAGGTCTTTTTAAATATTTTAAAAAATTATTATTATTTCTTTTTTTATTAAAAAGCGATACTTTTTTTAGTAATATTTATTAATAATAAAACTTTTTTAAAATAATCTTTAATTAATCTTTTATTAAAGTTCGTAAATTCAAAGAAACTTTATATCGTTTTAATATTATATAGTATAAATTATTCTTTAATACTCTTAATATTTTTTTAGGACTTATATAAATACCTCTAATATTAATTATAAATTTAAGAAATTCGATTAATTTTTTATAAAACTCGTATTTCTTTAATTTAAAGAGAGGTCTAGCTAGTAATAAATAAATTAGGATATTCTATATATATTAAATATATTCTTCCTTATTAGTAAAGTAAATTAAAATATTATTAAAATATATAATTATTATTATATCTAGATATACTCGTATAATATTATTAATTAATATTTAGTAAATTACGGGTACGTTAGTAAATCCGAAGGGTATTATTAAATATTCGTAATAACTATACCTAGACCTAAAAGCGGTTTTTTATTCCTCGCTTATTTTTATTCGGATTAAGTTATATACGACTCGAAGGTTTAATTATATAAATATCTTTATTATAACTAACTAATCCTATAACTTATTAATATTTAATAAAAGGTACCGATTCTTTATTATATTATTATTTAACTTTCAGTAGTTTATATATAATCGTAAACTTTTATCCTTTTTTATTATAAAAAGAATTAGATAATTAATTAATAATCTAATTTTTGAAATAAATTCTTTTTTAAGATCCTTATTAATATACCCGCGAAGTACTCCGAGTTCTTTTTCTAATAAAGTATAAATAGGTCTAAATATTAATTATTTATTTAATTCGAGTTCGATTTTATAATCCTACGACTAATATTTAAATAATACTTTTATAATTATCTCTTTTTAAAAGAAGTACTTTTATTATTAATACTTTTTAAAGATATTAAGAGGTTCGTTTTTATTTTTAGAAACTTTAATTTATTTATCTAGTTTATTTCTTCAATTAATATATATCGAGTTAAATTCTTATATAAGGTTATTTTTCTTTAAAGATAAAGTATTATAAACTTCGACCGGGCTACGGTTCGACTTCTTATTTATAATTATCCTTTATAATATATAGATATTATACTAATAACGTCTTTAATACACGGAAATATAAATACTTCTCTTTTTTAATTAATAATTAAATTATATTTTTTCAATTAAAGTATTCCTAGAATAATATAATAAATAATTATTTTAATTATATCGAAGGTTATTTCGTTATAATAGTATTAAATAATAATTAATAACGAGAATATTTCCTCGTTTACTCTTTTTATTAATAATTTTAACCCGTCGGTTAATTAAAGCTCGTATCATTTCCTTTTTTTTCGAATTAATAAATAAATTACTTAAATTATTATTCGGGATATAAAACTACTAATTATTTTTAAATCTATTATTATAATAATTTTATATCCGTTAACTTCTACTAGTATTTATATATATATACTATATTAAATTAAATATAGATATTATTTTAAAGTTAATATTTTAATCTCCTCGTATTTCTCTTTAATATAAAGAATTAGGTTTTTCCCGACGAAAATAAAAATTTATAATACTTTTTAAACGCGAAGTACCTTTTATATTCTTCGATTAAATAATAATAATATTTATTTTAATTATAGTATTTTCGTTCTTTATTATATCCTCTCTAGTTTCGTAATTATAATTATTATTCTTTATCGTAATTTAAGAAGATTTAGTTCTTCTTTTTCTTAATTAAATATTATAAATAATTATCTTTAACGTAATTATTCTATTAATTATACTTATATCCTAGTTTTATAATATATCTTCGCTCTCTTAAATTATTATAATAATATTTATAATATTCACTTATATAGGTTAATTAATATATTTCTTTATATCGTAGATAATATTCGTTATAAATATAATTAATTTTAAAGGGTTATTTTTTTTCCTTTTTTTATTCTTCGGGTTTCTTTTTTAATATAATAAATTAAACTTTAAAATTATCGAGGTAATTTATTATTTAAAATTATTATTTAAATTTTATTAAATTTTATTCTTATTTTTATCTTTATTTTAAATTCTTTTTTAAAATTTTATTATTATTATTATCTCATTTTTTAAATTCTTAAATTCTTTAAATAGTTTCTTCCTTAATATTTCTTTACTTTTTTAATAAATTAATAAATTTAATATTCTTTTAAACTAGGTCTTTAAAAGACCTAATTACGTTATTTAATATCTCTTTCTTTAATATATTTCAATATTATCGATTTATTATATTTTTCGAATAATAGTTCCTAGCGATATAGCCCGGTTTATTATAATTATAATAATTTATTATTTTTTTACTTCTTTATTATTATTTACTTTTTTTTCAATTTTTTTTACGAGTCTTTTTTTAATAAAATCGAGTTCTATTAATATATAATTATACGGGTTAAATTTCTTATAGCGATAATAACTAGCCGAATTATATTTATTATTATAAACTCTTAAATATCTTTATTCGTTAATTCCTCCGTTATAGTATTTCTTTATTATATATTCGTATAGTTTATTATTAATCGTAATTATTTATATTATAATTATTTTGAAGTTCTAAATATCTGTTTTTATTTATATATATTTATTTTTAATATTATCTTTTAGACCTCGCCGATATATTATTATAAAAATAATACTATTTTAATTTATTAGGATTATATAATATTAAAATCATACTAAATAATCGAATATAAATCTTCGTTATATTAATTATTAAATAATATAAACTATTATATTACTCTTATTAGAAAACTCGAATATATAATGAATTCTAATTTTAAACCGAGAGAAATTCTTTATCTAAAGTTTTATTATTAAATTATTAACGTTATTTAACCCTTTTATATAATATTTTAGGAATAATTTAATTCATTTCTATATATTACTTTTTATATAAGTAATAATAAAGATCGTTTATTTATTAATTAATATAATACTCTCGTTAAAGACGAAGAATAATTAAAGTTAAATAAATAAATTATTAAATTTCTTATACTCTTTATAATACTAGTTTAGGCGAGAGATTTTAATATAATCTTTATCTTCTATAATATTTTAAGGGTATTTAAAATATTAAAACTCTCCGTTAAATATTTTAATATAATATTAATATAACCTAAATTAATATTTATATAGGGGAGTATTAAGAATTAATAAATAATAAACTTCGTATAAAGAAATAGAAATATCTAGATAAATTCGATAAACTTAATTAATAATTTAATAAACTCTTGTTAAATACGAAGCTCTTAATTACTAGAAAATATACTATTTATATAATAAAAGGAAATTATATTAAGAGTAAAGTATTTACTTTATCTATTTAGTAAATATAATAAATAGTAATTTATTTACTTTATTTACTCTCTAATTATAGTAAATAGTTTTATTATTAATATTTATTCTACCCCTCTACCGGGTAAACCTAATACCGTATAATACTCGTAATAATTAATTTCTCGCAATATTATAAAACGAGACTAATAACTAGATATAAATTAATTATAATATAATTATAATATAAAACTAGATTAAAACGAAAAATAAAGAACGAAGATTACAATAAATTTAATTATTATTTAAATAAGATTTAATATACGGAATATATATTTAATTTCTATTTAAATTATATTAAAATTAAAATATAATAATTTCCTAGATTTAAATTAAATCTAGGATATATAATTAATTTAATTTAAATTTAAATTAAATTTAAAATAAAATTGTATAATTAAAATAAAACTGTACTATAATAATTATAATTAATATAATTATATTATAAAGATTTAAACTCGTAAAATAAATAAACGAAAAATATTAAATAAATAAATAAATAAATAAAAAGGAATAAAATAACGAGATTGTTTAATAATATAAATTATATTATAAAGTAGATTTAATATAATATTACTAGATTAAATCTTAATATTTATTATTTCAAAATTATTATTTTAATTTAATTCTAGTATATTAAACCCGTAACTCCTATAAATTATAAATTATCTTTTATATTATTAATATTTTTACTATTAAAGTAATTCTACTCTAATAAATTAATAATAATAAAGAATTAAAAAAAGAAATAAGAAAATTAATAAAAGAGTTAATAATTTACGAGATAATTATAATATAAATTAAAAATATTCAATGAAGATTCTAAAGATAAATTAAATTTTCTATTTTACTTAAGATATTTATTCGACGACTAATTAATTTTATAAATTAATTTCAATTTATTTTAAAAACTTTTTTATTAATAAAAATCTTTTACTAAAATAAATATATTAAATAATACGATTTCAATTTTTTTAGAAAATTAATAAAATTAATTTTCTAAAATTATAATAAATATTAAAATAAGAAATAATAATATTATTAAAATTTAAAAAGCCTAGTTAATATTTAATCTTTTATTATTTAATTCGTAAATAATTTTAAAGTAATTTTCTTAATAGTAATTATAACTAGAATAATATTAATATTATAATATTATTATTCGTATTAAGAGACGGGATTAGTATCTAGATATTTATTAAATTATAGGCTAGGTTTATTAAACCCTAGTTTAATTATAATATAGGAGTAAATTAAAATAAAAAATAAAGGACGAAAGTTAGGGTAGGGTATATAATTAATATAAAAATAAAGTATTAACGTCTTTTCTTAAAAAAATATTTAAGAATTTATAATATCGCGTAAATAAAATCGTAGTTAAGTTAATATTTTTATTATCTCGATAAGTTTAAAACTCTTCTTAAATAACGGCGGAGGTAAAATAAAATTCCTTATTTATTTAAATATAACTCGGTTTTAGGTTTAATCGTAAATATTTAATTTAAAGTTTTAATTAAAGCGGGGCTTAGGTTTATAATATCTAGATTCTTAATAAAACTAGGTATTTAAGGTCGAGATTTCTTCTAGAATACCTAGGAATTAATCGATTTTTATAAATAATAAATTAAATGTAATTTATTTATTAAGTCTAACGAGTTAGGTAAATAATCTAGATATTATTTTATATATATTAAGAGTAACTAGGTACTAGGTTCGTTATTCTTAATATTAAAATTTAGAACGAAGTAATACTAGGTTATAATATTTAATTTTAAGTATTTTTCTTTACTTAACGATAATAACGATATAGTTATATTTATTATTATAACTAGTTCCTATAGGAATAAGTAACTAGAATTAGGGCGGGGAATTTTTTTTTAATTTAAATTTATTATTAATAAATCTAGAATTAAAATAACTCTTTTTAAATCCTAGAGTTATTTTATATAAATATTAAATTAGGCTAGAGATTAGGTTTACTTCTAATAAATCTAAAACTAAATAAATTCTTCTTATATCGAGGTTTATTTTTTATAAATTTAAGATTAAGTATATTACTAATAAATTTAAAATTAAAGTAACTTCCCTCGAGTCGGAATTAGTAGTTTAATAATAATATCATCGTTTATAAATAATAACGGCTCTTTATATACTAGCGACTCCTTTTAAATCGAGGTTTATCCTACGTAGGTATTAAATAAGACTAGAGACTAGGATTCTTGAATCTAGAAACTTTTCGGATCTAGGGGGTATTCGAGATTAAGAGGGAGTAAATCATTAGGTATTTAAAAGAGAAGACGAGCGTAGGCCTATAATAATAATATTATTAAAAATATTCTTATCGAGTATCTAGGGCGGGGGTTAAGGTATAATTTATATTATAATTAATACGATCTAAATTATTATTTAACCGATAGTATAAATTAAGGATTACGTATTTAATATAAAGAGAGGAGAAGGTATAAACGAGGATAAAATATCGAATCATATATTATTCTCGACTTAAATATATAAGTAGTCGAAGGTATTTAGGAAATTAATAAGATTATTTTAAACTTCTGCGAGGAATTATTATATATAGTCTTTCGGGTTAGAGGGTTAATTCTTTATAATAATTATTCTAGTATTAAAGAGTACTAGTTAACTAATGAATCTTTTATAATATTAAGGAATGAAATTAATATCTAGATATTTATTAAATTATAGGCTAGGTTTATTAAACCTTGACCTAGTTATAATATAGGAGTAAATTAAGATAAAAGATAAAAGACGAAAATTAGAGTAGAGTTAGTAACTATTTAAATATAAGTTAATATATAGAGTATTTATTTATTTTCTATCCCGACTATATTAGGATAGAAATAGAGAAACTAGTTTAAATTTAAATTAAATCTAAGATAAATTAAACTAGATTAAAGTAAATAAAGTTATATTATAATATTTATTCAATTACGCCGCTCGAAGTAAATATTAGTTATATTAATAAAAATAATATAACTAGGATAAAAATAATACTCGTAAATATTCTTGAAATTTAGTAGTTACTTTATATAATAATAATAGAAGAAATTAAAGAGATAAAAATTCTTGAAATAATAACTAAAACCGCGTATTATATAATAATTAAATATATAATTAATTTAAAAATACTACTTTTATTAAACTAATAGATATAAAGATAAGAGATTAATAAAAACTTAATAATATTTAAAAAAACGAAGAGTAAAGTAAAAAGTTTTAATTTAAAAAGAAATTAAATAAAAGAAAAATAGATAATATTTAAAATATTTAGAAAGAATGAAAAAAATAAAATAGAGAAATAAAGAGATTAAAAATATTAATCTTAATATTATTTAAATTACTATAGCTTCAAGTATCTATTATATTAAAATAATATTATATTATTATATTAAAAGAACTACGTAGTTAAAATATTTAGTTTTTATTTTCCGTAATTTTTTTATAATTGATTTTACTATCCTCGCTTTAATAACTAATTATAAAGTTATAAAAAAAAAGAACTAAACGAGAAATGTAATAGAGTTACTAAATAATAAAAATAAAAATAATAAAAGTAATAAAAGTAATTATAGAAGAGTTAAAAATAATTAATAGAAAATAAATAATATATTATATAGTATCGTAAAGCGATATTAAAACTAATTTATTTTAATAAAAGTAGTCGAGATCAAAGTAGTCGATTTCTATTATAAAAAAATATATATTAAAAGGGCTTATTTTTTAATTAATTAAACTCTTTAATTAATTATCTTATAGAATTAAAATCTAGAAACTATTTAGATATATATATATTATAGAATAAAATAGAGATTATTTTTTCTCCCCTTTCTTTCCCTACTAGAAAGGAAAGAGTAGAGAAAAAATAAAATTTAGAGTTATTACCTTCCCTAATCTAGGGAAGAGTAGAGATTCTTTATTATTTTCTTTCTTCTTTCCTAATAGGGCTACCTTTATAAATAACTTATATATATAATTAATTATTATTTCTATATATAACTTATTACTAGCCCTATATATAGTTTATTACTATTTCTATATATATTTTATTATTACTCTTATATATAACTTATTACTACTTTTATTACTACTTTTATAAATAATTTACTACTACTTTTATAATTACTTTTATAAATAATTTAATATTACTTATATTATTATTTTTATAAATAAGTTATTACTACCCCTATTATTATTTTTATAAATAATTTATTACTACTCCTATTACTAACTCTATATATATTCTATTAATACTTTTATATATAAGTTATATATAGTCAATATTAAGAGTAGGTATAAAGTTTATTATTTTATAATAATTTTCCTAATTATACTAGTCTCTATACTAATTTATAAGTTATATATACGCGTATATATATTTTATATATAGGAGTAGTAGTAATAAAGTATATATATATATATATATATAAACTATATATAAAGATAGTAATAAATTATATCTAGAAATTATAATAAATTAATAGAGGTAAATAATTTACGTAATAATAAATTTATATTTATTCTCGGGTATTAACCTTTTTATAGTAAATATTTACTATTCTTTACTTTTTCTCTATTTCTTCTCTATTCTTTTTCTTCTATTTTTTTCTTTAGTAAAAGAGAAAAAAATAGAGATTATTTTCTTTTCTTTCTTCCTCTATTTCGTAGTATAAATATACCCTTGAAATTAGTTATCTAGGTAATTTAAATCGTTTTTAGATTTTCTTAATTATTATCTAGTAAATCTTTAATAAAATAATTTATAATAAAGATCTCGGAGTTATATTAAAGTTATCTCGAAAGATCTTTAAAATAGTATTTAAAAAATAACGCTTAAAATTACTCTTAAAAAGTCTTTAGAAATTCGTTTAATATTTCGCTCAAAACTCTCTTTTTTTAATTTAAATTATCGAGGGTATACCTAGAGAACGAGTTTCTAAAATTATCCTATAGGAATTATAATTACTTCGGAGTTTTAATTTTATAAAACTACTAGTAAAGAGTTTAAACTAATTAAGAGGTTCGAATATAAAAAGACTTTAATTTAATAATTAAAGACTCTTTCTAGAGAGCCCTATTTTCTATATTAAATTTAATATTAACTTAATTCTATTATTTACGTTAAATAAATTTTTATATATATTTAATTTAATTTTAACTTTATAATCTATATTTAATAATTTAAAATTTATATAAATTTATTTCTTTACTTTCCCTATTATTTTACCCTATTATTTATTATTAAATAAATTATATTAATCGACTAGTACCCTCTATCTCTTTTCTATAAATAGAATAACTAGGAATCGAAGTTAATAAATATTTAATAACTCTTATATATCTAACGTCTTTTTAGTATTATTACGCCGCGGAATAAAGAAGGGAATTTGTCTTCTTCGTCTATTCTCTTCTTTATTTCGAATAGGTAATTTATTTTACGTTTATTTTCCTCTATCTTTTTCTTAATTATTTACTCGATTTTCGAAAGAGTCGAAATTCCCTTCCCTATTCTATAGTATAAATATTATAAAGTATATACTAATTATTTTATCTAATATACTTTATTACGATATATATAATATTATATTTAATATATTAATAAATATTAAGATACGCTCTCTTTTTATAAAAATACTATAATTTAAAAAAGAAGTAGAAGAGTCTTTTAAATATTATTATCGTAATTTAATTATCTCGCTAGTTTTATTATAAAGTATAAATTACTCCGATAATTTTAAATAAAAGTATTTTATTTAATTAATTTTAGTTTTTCTCTCTTAAGAATCTCGTTAATATTTTATAAAACTCTACGCTTTATCGATAAATAATATTTATATCTCGCTCGAGAATTTAATTACTACTTTAAATTAAAATATTATAATATAAAACTTGATTAAAAAAAAAGTTAATAAAGATAATTAGCCCCGGAAATATTAATTCAAATAAAATATAAATAGTAAATTTTCTAGATTTTTAGTAAAGATAATCGAAAACGATAATATATTTATAAAAGGATAAATTATAAATATTTTAATAATATTTACGAAAATAGAAAAGATAATCTTTAATAATTTTAAATAAAGAATTATTTATATAATTATTCTTCTATTAAAATTAATATATATTTTATTTAATAAATATTTATAAAAGAAGATTTATCCTAAATTATTATTAAAACTCGACGGCGATTATTTATTTATAAAATTATAATTAAGTTTTATCGAATAAACCCTATATAATGAATTATAATAAAAGATATATATAATATATAAATTAACCTACGAGATATAAAATTTAAAAGAAGGATTTAATCCTAGATTTTATTCGATAAACTCGATTAAAAAAAGTAATTCTAAATATATTATATTCTAAATAATAACGATATTTTAAAAAAATTCATATTTTTTTATCATAAATTTAAAACTTTACTAGAATTTTATAATTACGTCTTTTTCTTAAATATTATATATAAATAAAATAATTATAATATATTCTTCTTAATTATTACTTTGATAATTATATATAATAAAATATTTTATATCGATTTCGTATTTCTTCGAAAAGAGATAAAAGAATAAATTATATAAATTATAAATATCTTTAAGAAAATATTAATAAATTAGTAAATAAAAATAAATTAAATTAATAAATTTTCAATAAAGATAAATTAATTAATTTTAGAGAAGAGATTGAAAATAGAAAATCTTTATAATTAATAACGACGATAAATTAATTATAGTTATTGAATATATCTTTTCGAGGGCTATTTATATCTAATATTAATAATATATATATAAGAATATTAATAGTCGAGTCGATAAAGTCTTTATTAATAATTTTAAAAAGTTTTTATAATAACGATTAATATAATATAAAATCCTTAAAATTAATAACGAGATAAAGTTTATTTAAGTTAGTAACGAGTTATAAAAAGTAAATTAAATAAAGTAAAAAGAAGATTTATACTCGTATATATCTCGAAAATATCTAGTCGATAATAAAAAAACTAAGATAATTATTTACTAAATTAACTATATATTATATTCCAGAAAAAAAGTTATATTAATAAATAAAAGTAGATATTAGAAATTTAAAAGAGAGTTAACTACTTTTATTAATTAATTAATTAATTACTATAAATAAACTTCGGGATATTATTAAATAATTTTTTTTAGAAATTTATATAATATATAAAAATAGGAAGATTAATTTACTAGTAAAATATAAAATTCTATTATTTAGTTATTTAATAGGATATTTTTATTTATTAACGATCGTCTT
>JAABUS010000812.1_pt1 | contig 74705 bp, 3 predicted proteins | sample 5560161 | NCBI WGS metagenome assembly JAABUS01 (sample SAMN10711885, study PRJNA513376) | rock metagenome | isolation source: Antarctica rocks | place: Antarctica: Victoria Land, Trio Nunatak nord | collected 2016-01-04
CCCCCCCTTTAGCCAGACGTCGACCAACCCCTCACCTACACGCGCCTCCCCACGCGCTCCATCCAACTCACCAGCGCCCCTTGCGCCAGAAGCCCCGACAGCGAGAAGCGAAATGCACGGCTGCTGATTACAAAAGAAGATATAGTGCGGGATGTAGCAGGCACGGGGTCTAGACCTTGCCAAGCCAGGGTCAGGCGCGCGCACATGCCAGCTCTCACCCCGACCGAACTTACAGTATATACGCGTTGACCCTCGCTTAACTTTGGCTTTTAGGGGTAGGCCCCCGGAGTTAGGATATATTAAATATTAACTCCCGCCCTTAGCGTATTTATTATTATTATTTATCTAGAAACTTCGCGTTCTTTTTTTCCCTTCTTTTTTTCTATCGTATATATTTAATATATATTATATATATTCTTCTTCTTTCTTTATTATCTTTAATCTAATATCGTTATATATATTAATTATCTACCGAGTATATATTTATTATAAATATTAATTATAATATTTTTAAAATTACGAACTTTATTAACCTCTCCGTTAATAAATATTATTATAATAAATATATTTTTAATATATACTATTAAGTTATAGTACCTAGAGTATTTATAATAATATAAAAATAAATATTAAGTCTTAATAGGAAAATAATCTTTATATTTAAATAATAGAATTAATTTTTAAAGAATTAAAGTAAAGACTCTAAATCTCTTATTTCTAAAAAAAACTCTAAAATACCGGAAACTATAATATAATATTATAATATTAATAATATAACTACCCCGTATACTCCTTTTATAAAATTTATATATTATTTAATAATTACTATAAAGTTAGTTTTAATATAATATAATAATTATCTCCCCTTCTAGGAGTTTCGCCCTCGAAATTAATTTATATTAATTTAATACTTTAAATCTTTTCAAATAAAAGAATATAATAATATAAGAATTTAAATTAAATAGGGTATATATATAAAATCTACGCCTCTTACTTTATATAATTAATCTCGTAGATTTTTAATAATAATATATTAATAAAATACCTCTAAATTTAATAAGAAAAAGAGAGGGGAATAAATTATATTTTAAAATTAATAATTCGTTATATACTACTTATAAGCTAGTAGCAAATTATATAAATATAAATTATATTAAATATTCGATAAAAACCTCAAAACTCTATAGGAAAAATAAAGGAAAAAATACTATAATTACCGTCGAAAATTATAAATCTTTATTATTAGTAGAGTTTCAACGATATCGGTAACGGAGTAAATTATTTTACTATTATTATTTAGTAGGAACTCTAATTATAAGAGTAAATATTTACGGGTAACGATTTTATATAAATATAAAATCTTTATCTACTTTTTAACTTTCTTTCTTCTATAATATCTTATTATCTTCTATATATATAAACTCCTATATAGTTATTATCGATAATTATACCGTATTAAAACTTTTATTTATTTATAATAATCTCGGTTATATCTTTAATTTTATCTTTTAAAGTTATAAATTTTATTTATATATTCCGTAGGTAAGATTATAGTTAATATATTATAATTTAAATAAATCTTTCTTTTCTTCTTTTAAATTCTTTTCTTTAATCTTATTTTATTAAAATAAATAAAGTAATTTATTCTATTTTAGAATAAAGTACTCGTTTATATTTTAGAAAAATTAGTTTTATTATAATATTTATTAAATTTTTAAATTATTAATTTTATACTTTACTTTACTAGCGATACGTATATAGTTTAATTATTTTAATATTTAGTATATTAGTTAATCTCTATAATATATAATATTAATAATTATAATACCTAAGGTCGTTAGCGTAGAGCTAACGGCTTAGTAATAATATAAAAGACGTAAAGTAGTTACGGGGTTTATTATTAAATAATTTTTAAATCCTAAATTTAATAATAGAATTAATATAATACCTAAGACCGCTAGCGTAGAGCTAGCGGCTTAGTAATAGTATAAAAGACGTAAAGTAGTTACGGGGTTTATTATTAAGTAGTTTTTAAATCCTAGATTTAATAATAAAACTAATCTCTAAGGATTCTAATAAAACGGGGGAATATTAACTCGATATAGAATTATTAAAAATTAGAACCCCGCGATATTAAGGCTAGAACCCCGTATCGATAAATAATAATATTATAAAGGTAGCGGGGCGTAGGTATATATAATATATTAATATCTTTAACGGGGCGTAAATATATATAATATATTATTACTTTATAATTACCTCTCTCTTTAGGCCTTAGTCTCTAGGTATCTAAATACTTTAGTTAAAAAATATTTATTAAAAAATCTTTAAACCCCCTAAGAGAAATAAGGGAAAAAAGTTATTTAATATAACGACGTTATTATATAATAACCTAAGTATAAAGCTGCGTATTTAATCCTATAGTACTATTATATAATACTAGTCACGGAATAGTATTTAATTAAATTAAGAAATTTATTAAAAAACCTTTAAACCCCTTAAAGGAAATAAGAGAAAAGAGTCTTCTAGTTTATATTATTAGTCCTATAATACTAATATATAGTACTAGTCGCGGAGCGATACGAAACTATTTCTTATAGTACTATTATATAGTATTAGTAATGGAAGAATAATATTACTAAACTACCTCTACTATATAATAGTACTAGTAATAAGTAAATAATATATTCATAAAGTTATCCCTATAGCGCTATTATATAGTAATAGTAATTAATTAAGTAATATTTTATTCGTCCCTATAGTACTATTATATAGTAATAGTAACGGAGCGAAATAATATATACTATCGTTCCTACAACGCTTAAAGTATTTATAGCGAATATAGTATATTAAATTATTCCTATAATACCTATAGTATTAGTAACGGAATAACGATAGTTACTCTTACTATATATTTCTATTATACTATAAAAATACTAGTAGTAAAGTACTATATATAAACGGTATAGCCTTAATATTATACCGGGAGATTAGTAATAATATAACTACTATAGTAACGGTTATATCTATTAATAAAAACGAGGTAGCGGAGCGGAGGCGCGTATCGACGTACTATAACGATAAGATATTTAATACGACGGTTTATTATTAAAATAAACTCGCTCGCCTATTTATTTTCTCTTTTCGTAACTCCTCTAGTTTTTTATATATATTATTACTTTAGTTTTATAATAGTATTCTAGTATTATAATTAATATATAAATAATACTCTCGTTATATATAACTTTCTTCTAACTCTATAAATAACTCCTATTTATTAATAATATTAGTCTATTTATACTAATATAATTTAGTTATAAATATACTAATAAATATAACTAGTCCGTTATTAGCGCGACTATATAATATTGATTATAATAATAATTTATTATACTTCGTAACTCCTTTACCGAGTCTATTTCTACTAGTTTAATAATAATTATATTCGAGGTACGTCCCCTCTTTATATACTTTATTATATTAATTACTACGGAATTAATTATTATATAAAGGTAAATTATAACCGTAAACTCTAAAGTAATATATATTAATAATAATAAATTCTTAAACCTTTCCGAAGGAAGGTAAAAAAATCTATATATTAATATACCCGTATCGGTAATAGGACTCCTAAAGAAGAATATAAATATAATTTAATAAATAAAGAAATTACCTAATAGCGTAAAATATATAATAAAATAATAATAATTAATAGGTAAACCTTTATTATAATTATTAATTTAGAAAATTAATTAACGCCGGCGAATTAACGTATTAAGGAATTAAAGGCGATAAATAAAATTCTCGAAAAAAAGGTTAAAAGTTTCCGTTAATATAAACGGGACCTAAAGAGTCCCGAGGAAAATAATATCTTTAAAGATTATACTAAAGAGACTATATCTTCTTTTAATAATTCCGATAATATCTAAATCTTTCGTATAATATAATAGTAATATCGAATTTTTTTTTTAAATTAGCGTTAACTAAACTTACCTAAATATATTATTTAATAATATATTCTAGGCGTTTATATAAATTATATCTAAAATAAAAATATTCTTATAAATATAATATTTTATCGTTATTATATATAAATAGTTTAATAATAAATTAAATTTAATTATACCCTAAAACTATATAATAAGATTATAAATATAAAGAAGAATATTCGTTATATAAATATTAATATAAAAATAATAATATTTACTTTTAATATCGATTCCGTTTACTCCGTTTTATTATTTTATATAGTTAGGTAACCTTTTTAATTATATTTATATATTTATATTTACTACCCGCCTATTTAAAGACTTTAATTAATTTATTAATATTAATAAACTCTTCGTTTAATAATTATTAATTATATTCTTCGCTTTAACTAGTTTATTTAATTTTATATTAAATATCTTTTTTATTTTTTATTTTATTAATTACCTCTTCTACCTCCTATAATTTATTATTATTAAATAATAAATTCGGGGGTTTATATAAAAGATTCCGCCGTATTAATATAATCGCGAAGATAATATAATTTAAATAATAATATATAAAAGATATTATAGATTCTATATATAGAAGGTAGTAGTAGGTAGTAAATTTATATTTTTATTTTATTAATAATCTTAAAGGGTCCTATAAACTTATAGGATAATTTCTTATTTAGGCGTTTTTACTTTAGGTTCTTTATTATTAATATAATTAAATTATTAATTTTATAATTTTATAGTTTATACGTTTTATTATATTATTTAGTTTAATATTTAATAACGTTTTATAAATACTTTATAATTTTATCCCTTAAAGTTTATAATTATTATATTTTATTATTTATTATATAATTAGTACTTTTTTTCCTCTAGAGTCGTCCTCGACCTCTTAACGGATTTTAGGATAATAACTATATATATATAAAAATAACGTCGTTCCGATAACGATACTCTAATTATTATTTATTAAGAATTTTATTATAAATAATAATCTAGCCTAATTAATTTATTTATTATTAATAAATACACGTAAATAATACTCTAATATTTAATTTTAGCGCTTTATCTATTTATCCGTTTAAAGATAAAAAATAGTATTTAAATATCGTTTAATTTTCGAATAAAAATATATAATTAATTAAAAAGCGCTTGTAAAAATAGAGCCTCTATCGTTAATAATACTATTAAGTATATTATAGCAGTAAATAATTTTAAAATAAAATACTTCCATTAACTAAACGATATTAATTTTAATAATTATAAATATATACCTAACTATTTTAATAAATCGATTTATAATAATAAAAATAGTATTATAAATAGTACCCTTATATTTATTAGGCGGTAAATTAATTATAAAATTTATAAAAATCTCCTTTTAAGGTTAAATAGTAATAAAAAACGAATTTAATTTATTATATAAACGATATCGCGGCGCCTTCGTCCGTCAATATATATTATAAATTTTAATATAATCTGTAACTTACTTTAAGTTACTATTTTAGAAAAATTTTCGGGTAAATAATTTATACGACTTTATAATACTAAAATAATTTATTAAAGAATTATTATAATATCTTTTTATAAACTCTTCCCTTAAAGCTTTATTCTTTAATATATAAAAATAACCGTTATATTTTAATAATTCTTTAGAGTTTATAATTTATACTTTATTCTTTATATAACGGCGGTCCTTTAATATATTCGCTTTAGTTCGAGAAGAGTTTACTTAATTATTATAAATTTATAATTCCCGAATTAATATTTTAATAGACTTTTTAAAATTATTATATATAGTTTTAAATACTATTATAATATCCCGTTTTAAAATTATTACTCTTAATTTTATAATTTAAAAAGTAGGGGTTATAACTACCTTTACTTTCTTATTTTTTTCTAATAATTAACTACTAGTCTAAAGAGTAAATTTATTCTAAAGTATTAGTAATAATTTAATATTTAACGATGATACTCCTTTATAATTAAGGCGCCGCGATAATATATTAATAGGATTTAATTTTCTAGCCCGATAAAAGATTTTAAAATTATAAGTAATTAATTTAAATACTTAATAAACCTATTTAAAGTTTAACTCCTTTTATTTTATAAAACCCTTTAAGTTATTACAATTAATTTAGATTTTAATATAATAAATACTACCTTCTAGATAATATCGTTATTATTTTATTACTACTATAATAGCGAGTAATTTTTAATTATAAATTTTATAGTTTTATTTTAAAGGATTTAATTTCCGTAATTAAAATATTATAAAGTATTAATAATTATTCTTATCCTATTATAATAATATAGAGTTAAGGTTAAAGTTAGAAATATCCGTCTTTATATATAATTATTTAGTTAGATTATAATAGTGTAGAAAAGGCGCGTTTACGAATATATTTTATAAGATTTTAAATATTTCCGTAGCGCCGTTTATTTATTTAAACGGATTTATTTTTTTATTTATTTTACTACCCTTAAATAAGTTAGTAAACGGTATAATTATATTAAAATAATTATAAATAAATTATTTATAGAAGTTAACGAAGCCTAAAAAGATTTATACCTCCCGATAAATTTTTAGTTAAAGTTATTCCTTAATAATCTTAACGCGTTCCGGGTCTATAACTACCTTATTAATAAATATAATAAAATTTAAAAACTCGACTATTTCGGTACTAAATTAATATTTCTTAAAATTAATAAATAACTAGAATTAATATAAATATTTAAGTATTTATTTAATATACCGTTAATATTCCGCCGGATTAATATTATAAATTATAATATTATCTAAATATACTATATATATTATATTTATTAAATTTATAAACGTATAGTTAATATAAATTTAAAACGTCGCCGGTACGTTAACGAGCCTAAAAGGTATAACTAAATATTCGAAATAACTATAACGAGTTCGGAAAATAATTTTTTATTTATTATCTTCTTTAATCCGGATTTTATAATAAATATTCTTTAGGTCTAATTTTATAAAGATTTTAAAACCGTATAAACGGTCTAATATCTCGGTAATTAAGAGTAATAGGTATCGATTTTTAATAATTACTATATTTAAACCCCGGTAATTTATATAAAGATATAACCTATTATTCTTTTTAAATATAAAAAGAATAAATACTTTAGTTAAAGATATTAAATAACGGATCTAGTCTTTATAAAGCGAGGATTCTAAATAATATTATAACTCCGATAATTTAATTTAAAATAAATTATAAAAAGATTTATAAGGCGGTTTCTTATTAATTTTTATTTTAATAATATAATCTCTTTATTTAAAAATAAATAAAATACTCGCCTTCTTATTAGAAAAATAATTATAAAACTTTATAAATTCTTTAGGAATCTTTAGGTTAAGAAATTCTTCTTATTTATTTTATACTACTATAATATATATAACCGCGAATATATTCGGTTTATTTTTAAAATTATTAGTAAACTTAGCCGGTTCCTTAATTTATAAATTATTAGAATTAATTTTAAACCGCTATTAATCCGCCTTAGAATTAATTAATATTTTTAATTAATATAATCTAGGTATACCTAGAATAATATCTAAATCTTTAAAATTTATAAAATAAAATAAAGTATTATATTTATACCCTTAATCTTAATTATTGATTATTTAATAGTTTAATTAATACGTGTTATAATAATATATACTTTACTCGTTAATTACTTTAGTTAATAATAAGATAATATTATAAAATTCTAAATTATTTTTAATAACGAACTATTATAAAATTAAATTAATCTACGCTTTAAAGTTAATTAAGGTAATAAATTATTTAATTTTATCTTAAAGAGTAATCTAACTTTTATAAAGAATAAAAAAATATATTTTTATTAATTATTTTTCTTACCTTTCTTCTAAGGCGTAAATTAGGTTTAATTATCTTTTATTAATACCGCGCCGACGTTTATAACTAGTTTATTTATATTAAAATATTTAGGTTTAATATAACTTTCTATTTTATAATAATAATAAATAATCTTATCGTATAAAGAATTAACGATATTAATTTTACGTATATTATCTTTCTCCTTTAAATATATTTATTTAATATTATCGCCGGCGTTAAGTGTAATAATTCGGTCTATTATAAATTTTCCTTTATTAAAGTTTTTTAATTAGGAATTTAAATTAGAATTTAAACTATTTATTAATTATATATACTTTAGATTCTTTTTTTATATAATAACCTAGGTAAGAATTTCTTCCCTTTAAATAAATATACTACTAGTATTAAGAATCTTATTCTTAAATTTAGGTTTAAATTTAATTAAAAAGAAATTTATTTTATACTTCTCCGAAAAAAAAAAAATTAAATCTTTATTTCTTTAAAATAAACCTTAAATAACGATATTTTTTAATAAAGTTATTGTTTAACTTCCTCCTACTTTTTATAAACGAGGAGATAATAATTAATTAAATCCGTTATTAAATTAAAAAGAAATTTCTTAAAAAAGCTAAACGTAATACTAGTTAAATTATATAAATTATAGTATTTATATTATTACGTTAAAGAGTTACTTTTTAACGAGTTTATATAATATACGATTCTTAAATAATCGGTAATGAAATATTTAAGATTAATTAAAAATTTAATATTTACGTCGCGGGATTAACGTAAATATTTACCTTCGTTTATACCCTTATAAAAATATATTTTATTAAGGCGTAGCGTTTTCGCGCTAATAAGAATATCTTTATTAAACGTAGTTAAATTTATTATTATTCCTCCGGTAGGTGTAATAATTAAGGGATCTTTATTATAAATAATAAATTTCGTTAATACTCCGCTAGCGGGCGTAGAAATAATAGGATTATATAATTTTAAATTTTAAATTTATAATACCTCTAATTTTTATTATTATTTAAGGCGACGGTTTTCTTCTTTAATAATTTTAAACTATATATTTAAAATCTCTTCGAGGGTAATAATATCTTCGAATTTATTATTATCTTTATAACGGGGGTCGTCGGAGGGGGCTTAATTAATATTATAATTATTAAATTCTTTTAGATATCCCGAGGTTTAACCCGATATTATAATAATAATAAACCTTTTTTTTAAAAAGATTTAGAAAAATTAGAATTATAATACCTAAAACCGCTAGCGTAGAGCTAGCGGCTTAATTATAATATAAAAAATATAAAATAATTACGGGGTTTATTATTAAATAATTTTTAAATCCTAGATTTAATAATAAAATTAATCTCTAAAGATTCTAATAAAACGGGGGAATATTAATTTAATATAAAATTATTAAAAATTAGAACCCCGCGATATTAAGGCCAGAACCTTATATCGATAAATAATAATATTATAAAGATAGCGGAGCGTAGGCGTATATAACGTACTAGCGCCTTTAACGGGGCGTAGGTATATATAATATACTACTATTTTATAACTCTTATATTTTAATACTTTTACTCGAATAAAATTCTTTATTAAAAAGTCTCTAAAATAACCCTATATTCCTTTTATTTTAAGGTCGTTATAATAAATTATAGAGACTAAAATTATAATTTATAAAAGTTAAATTATAGATTTAAATTATAATTAATAGAGGTCAAGGGAGTAAAATTTCGTTTTTTAATAAAATAAAATATTTTAAAATATTTATTTAATAGTTAACCTATATATATTTAATTTAGGTAGTAACTAGGTCGGAGTATTAATAAACGATATAAATACCACGAGAAAATAATTAGAAATAGTCGGATACTATAGGGTTCGTAGAGAAATAATTATTAAAAATATAAAGACCGCCTAGGATACTACGGGGACCGCGTTAAATATTATAAATATAATAATATATAATTATAACGGATACTTAAAGGATATTCTAGCGACGTATATATTTATTAATAAAAGTTATAAAAGGGTTAAATAAGAACGATAAATTATAAAGTAATTTTATCGTCGCCGTATATAACCTAAAAGTACCTAGAGCGAGTTAGGATATATCGTTATATATATAAACACGATTTAGTTAAAACTTAGAGAGTATATTTTATAAAGATCTTAGATAAGGCCTTAAAGATTTAATAATAATCTATAAAATAATTATTAATTAATATTAAATCGTATATTAATTTTTAATTTATAGGGAAGGCGCTAAATATACGCTAAATTTTAAATACGACTCTTCGGGTATACCCGTAGAGTCGTATTTTTAATATATAGAGGTTTAAAAATCCTTTTATAAAAATATTAATAAGTTTTTATATAAATTATTAGAGGCCTAGAGTAACCCGAAAAATATCGAATTTAATTTTAAGAAAGGCTTTAGTAAATCTATTAACGATTTAATTTATTATAGAGATATAATAGAATTTGATTTCGTTTAATACGATCTTTTCGTATTAAAAGTAGTACTATAAGTTAAAATATTTAATATAATCGTGATTTTAGAGGTTTTTAGCTAGGGTTATAATACCCTAGTTATTATAAAAAATAATTATAATAAACGCGAAATATATAAATATCGCTGAAAAAGTAATAAATATATATAGTATATTAACGAGTAGTACTAGTATATAGTCTTTGGATTTCCCTCTAGTATAGGGTATAGAGGTAATAAATATTAATTATTTTAATAACCTCTTAAATTAAATAACTTTCTTAGTAATTTATATTTAGTTAATATATTCGGCTTTATAAGATAATAATATAATAATTAATTAGTATTTAGATTACTAGTTAATAATTATACTACCGAGATTAAATATATAATTAGAGGTAAAGTATCGTATATTATAGTCGCTAATTTAATTAGTATTAATATAACCTAGAAAAGGAAAGATCTCGTTAATATAGTACTATAACACTATTCAATGTATATAGAATAAGTTAATTGATTACTAGTAGCTATTTATAGGCTAGTTATATATAATATCTAGGATACTAGAATAATAATAAAATAAATAGCGGAGAAAAGTATACCGCCTAGGTATTAATTATATAATAATTCTTTATTAATAAAATATTTCCTCTTTTAATAGTTTTAAAAAATACGTACGTAACGCCCCCGTAAAATAGTTTATATATATTATCGTTAATAGGTAATTTCGTATACCTTTAGGGATTTGAATATTATTTCAAAATATTTTAAATCCTAAAGAGTCTTCTTAAATAGACTTTTAACTAGTTATTTAATAAGTCTATTTTAGAGATATAAAAATAAGGCCTACGTTCCGTTTAAATTATATATTTATATATTTAAAAAAAGGGGTATACCTTATAACTTTTTACAACTATTTATACTAGGAGTATTTACTCTATTAAATATAAATTATATACTTTATATCTAATATACTAAATAGTCCTCTTATTATAGAAGTAATAATAAATATCCTAAGAGTTTCTATAATAGTTACTATTTTCTTAATATTATACTATATTAAGACTAGCTTTATAGTAGTTATTAAATATAATATATAGATCCTATATAAAGAGTATACGGTATAGTTATACTATTTATATTATAATATTATATTATAGTTTCCGGTACTCTAGAGTTCTTTTTAGAAATAAAAGACTCGGAGCCCTCGCTTTAACTCTTTAGAGATTAATTTTATTATTTAAACCTAAAGATTATTTTTTATTAAGATTTTATATTTACTTTTATTATAAAGTAGTAGTATATTATATACGCCTACGCCCCGTTAAAGGCGCTAGTATATTATATATACCTACGCTCTATTACCTTTATAATATTATTATTTATCGATACGGGGTTCTAGCTTTAATATCGCGGGGTTCTAACTTTTAATAATTTTATATCGAGTTAATATTCCCTTATTTTATTAAAATTCTTAAAGATTAATTTTATTATTAAATTTAGGATTTAAAAACTATTTAATAATAAACCCCGTAATTATTTTATATTTTTTATATTATTATTAAGCCGCTAGCTCTATATTAATAATTTTAGATATTATAATTTTAATCTTTTAAATCTTTTTAAGAAAAAGGTTTATTATTATTATAATATCGGGTTTAACCTTAAGACGTCTAGAAGAATTTAATAATAATAATATTAATTAAACCCCCTCCGACGACCCCCGCTATAAGAATAATAATGAATTCGAAAGTATTATTACCCCCGAAAAGATTTTAAATATATAATTTAAAATTATTAAAGAAAAAAACCGTCGCCTTAAATAATAATAAGAATTAGAGGTATTATAAACTTAAAATTAAAAATTATATAATCCTATTATTTTTATACCTACTAGTGGAGTATTAATAGAATTTATTATTTATAATAGAGGTCCCTTAATTATTATATCTACCGGAGGAATAATAATAAATTTAATTATATTTAATAAAGATATTCTTATTAAGGTGAAAATACTACGCTTTAATAAAATATATTTTTATAAAAGTATAAGCGAAGGTAAATATTTACGCTAGTTCCGCGACGTAAATATTAAATTTTTAATTAGTTTTAAATATTTCACTACCGATTATTTGAAGATTATATATTATATAGACTCGTGAGAAAGTAACCCTTTAATATAGTAGTATAAGTACTATAATTTATATAGTTTAACTAATATTATATTTAGCTTTTTTAAGAAATTTATTCTTAATTTAATAATAAATTTAGTTAACCGTCGTCTCTTTATTTATAAAAAATAGAAGGAAACTAAATAATAATCTTATTAAAAAATATTATTATTTAAGGTTTATTTTAAAGAAATAAAGACTTAATTACTTTTATTTTTGAAGGAGTATAAAGTAAATTTCTTTTTAACTAAATTTAAACCTAAGTTTAAAAATAAGATTCTTAATACCGGTAGTATATTTATTTAAAAGGAAGAAATTCTTATTTAAACTATTATATAAAAAAAGAATCTAAAGTATATATAATTAATAGGTAGTTTTAATTCTAATTCGGGTTCCTAGTTAAAGAACCCTAATAAAGGAAAATTTATAATAAACCGAATTATTAAACCTAATACCGGCGATAATATTAAATAAATATATTTAAAAGAGAAGAGTAATAAACGTAAAACTAATACTATTAATTCTTCGTATAATAAGATTATCTATTATTATTATAAAGTAGAAGGTTATATTAAACCTAAATATCCCGATATAAATAAACTAGTTATAAACGTCGGTATAATATTAATAAAAAATAATTAAGCTTAATTTACGCCTCGGAAAAAAAGTAAGAAAAATAATTAATAAAGATATACTCTTTTATTCTTTTTAAAGGTTAGATTACTCTTTAAAATAAAGTTAAATAACTTATTACCTTGATTAACTCTAGAGTATAAATTAATTTAATTTTATAACGGTTCGTCGTTAAAAATAATATAGAACTCTATAATACTACTTTACCGCTAGCTAAAATAATTAACGGGTAAAGTATATATTATTATAATACGTATTAATTAAATTATTAGATAGTCGATAGTTAGGGTTAAGGGCGTAAATATAATACTTTATTTTATATTATAAACCTTAAAGATTTAAATATTATTCTAGGTATATCTAGGTTATATTAATTAAAAATATTAATTAATTCTAAGACGGACTAATGGCGGTTTAAAAATAATCTTAAAAATAAACCGAATATATTCGCGGTTATATATATTACGGTAGTATAAGGCGAATAAAAAAAACTTCCTAACCTAAAAATTCCTAAAGAATTTATAAGGTTTTATAATATTTCTTTTAATAAAAAGGCGAGTACCCTATTTATTTTTAAATAAAGGGATTATATTATTAAAATAAAAGTTAATAAAGAACCGCTTTATAGGTCTTTTTATAACTTATTTTAAATTAAATTATTAAAGTTACGACGCTATTTAAAATCCTTATTTTATAAAGACTAGATCCGTTATTTAATATTTTTAACCGGAGTACTTATTCTTTTTATATTTAAAAAAGATAATAAACTATATCTTTATATAAATTACCGGGGTTTAAATATAATAATTATTAAAAATTAATACTCGTTTATAATATCTAAGGCCGCTAGCGTAGAGCTAGCGGTTTAGTAATAATATAAAAGACGTAAAGTAGTTACGGGGTTTATTATTAAATAGTTTTTAAATCCTAGATTTAATAGTAGAATTAATCTCTAAGGATTCTAATAAAACGGGGGAATATTAACTCGATATAAAATTACTAAAAGTTAAAACCCCGCGATATTAAGGCTAGAACCCTATATTAATAAATAATAATATTATAAAAGTAGCGGGGCGTAGGTGTATATAATATATTAATATCTTTAACGGGGCGTAGGTATATATAATATATTATTATTTTATAATTATCTCCTCCTTTAGGCCTTAGTCCCTAGGTATTTAAATACTTTAGTTAAAAAATATTTATTAAAAAACCTTTAAACCCTCTAAGGAAAATAAGAGAAAAGAATTATCTAGTATAACGGCGCTATTATATTATAATCTAAATATGAGGTTACGTACTTAATTCTTTAATATTTATAGTACTAATTACGAAATAATATTTAATTAATTAATCGAAGTTTATTAAAAAATCTTTAAACCCCCTAAGGGAAATAAAGGAAAAGAGTTTTCTAATTTATACTATCGGTCCTATAGCGCTAATATATAATATTAGTCGCGGAGCGACACGAAACTATTTCCTATAATACTATTATATAATATTAATAACGGAAGAATAATACTACTAAACTACCTCTACTATATAGTAGTATTAGTAGTAAATAAATAGTATATCTATAAAACTATCCCTATAGCGCTAATATATAATAATAGTAGTTAATTAAATAATATTTCTTTCGTCCCTATAGTATTATTATATATAATAATAACGGAGCGAAATAATATACACTATCGTTTATATAGAGCTTATAGTATTTATAGTAAATATAGTATATTAAATCATTCCTATAGTACCTATAGTATTAATAACGAAATAATAGTAACTACTTTTATTATATACTCCTACTATATTATAAAAGATATTAGTAGTAAAGTACTATATATAAATAGTATAACCCTAATATTATACCGGGAGATTAATAATAAAATAACTACTATAGTAATAATTATATTTATTAATAAAAGCGAGGTAGCGGAGCGGAGGCGCGTATCGACGTATTATAACGATAAAGTATTAAACGCGACGATTTATTATTAAAATAAACTCGCTCGCCTATTTATTTTCTCTCTTCGTAACTCTTTTAGTTTTTTATATATATTATTATTCTAGCTTTATAATAGCGTTCTAGTATTATAACTAATATAGAGATAATACTCTCGTTATATATAATTTTCTTCTAACTCTATAAATAACTCCTATTTACCGATAATATTAATTTATTTATACTAATTATTTTAGTTATAAATATATTAATAAATATAATTAATCCGCTATTAACGCGACTACGTAATATTAATTATAATAGTAGTTTATTATATTTCGTAGCTCCCTTACCGGGTCTACTTCTATTAATTTAATAATAATTATATTCGAGGTATATCCCCTCTTTATATACTCTATTATATTAATCGCTACGGAATCGACTATTATATAAAGGTAAGTCATAACCGTAAATTTTAAAATAGTATATATTAATAGTAATAGATCCCTAAGTTTTTCCCGAAGGAAGGTAAAGAGGTTTATATATTAATATATTTATATCGGTAATAGGACTCTTAAAGAAGAATATAAATATAATTTAATAAATAAAGAAATTATTTAATAGTATAAAATATACGATAAAATAATAATAATTAATAGGTAAGTCTCTACTATGATCGCTAACCTATAAAATTAATTAACGGCGGCGAACTAGTATATTAAGGAATTAAAGGCGATAAATAAAATTCTCGAAAAGAAGGCCGAGAGTTTCCGTTAATATAAACGGGACCTAAAAAATCCTAAGGAAGATAATATCCTTAAAGACTATATTAGGGAGACTACGTCTTCTTCTAATAATTCCGATAGTAACTAAATCTTTTATACGATATAATAGCGATATTGAATTTTTTTTTTCTTAAATCGGCGCTAGCTAAACTTATCTAGATATATTATTTAATAATATATTTTAAATATCTATATAAATTATATCTAAAGTAAAAGTATTTTTATAAATATAATATCTTATCGTTATTATATATAAATAGTTTAATAATAAATTGAATTTAGTTATATTTTAAAATCGTATAATAAAGTTATAAATATAAAGGAGAACGTTCGTTATATAAATATTAATATAAAAGTAATAATATTTATTTTTAATATTGGCTCCGTTTACTCCGCTTTATTATTTTATATAATTAAATAACCTCTTTAATTATATTTATATTATTTACTACCCGCCTATTTAAAGATTTAATTTATTAATACTAGTAAACTCTTCGTCTAGTAATTATTAATTATATTCTTCGCCTTAATTAATTTATTTAACTTTATACTAGATACTTTTTTTATTTTTTATTTTATTAATTACCTCTTCTACCTCCTATAACTTATTATTATTAATAAATTCGGGGGCTTATATAAAAAATTCCGCCGTATTAACGTAATCGCGAAGATAATATAATTTAAGTAATAATATATGAAAGATATTATAAATTCTATATATAGAAGGTAGTAGTAGGCGGTAAATTTATACTTTTATTTTATTAATAATCCTAAAGGGCCCTATAAACTTATAGGATAATTTTTTACTTAAGTATTTTTACTTTAAATTCTTTATTACTAATATAATTAAATCGCTAATCTTATAACTTTATAGTTTATACATTTTATTATATTATTTAATTTAGTATTCGGTAGCGCTTTAAAAGCGCTCCGTAGTTTTATTTTTTAAAATTTATAATTATCGTACTTTATTATTTATAACTAATATTCTTTTTTTTTAGAGTCGTCCTCGACCTCTTAACGGATTTTAGGATAATAATTATATATATAAAAAAACAGCGTCGTCCCGACGGCGGTACTCTAATTATTATTAATTAAAAATTCTATTATAAATAGTAATCTAGCCTAATCAATTAATTTATTATTAATAAATATACGTAAATAGTACTTTAGTATCCAATTTTAACGCTTTATTTATTTATCCATTTAAGGGTAAAAGGTAGTATTTAGGCGTCGTTTAATTTACGAATAAAAATATATAACCGACTAAAAGGCGCTCGTAAAAATAAAGTCTTTATTATTAATAATACTATTAAGTATACTATAGCGGTAAATAATTTTAAAATAAAATACTTCCGCTAGTTAAGCGGTATTAATTTTAATAATTATAAATATATATTTAACTATTTTAGTAAATCGATTTATAATAATAAAGATAGTATTATAAATAGTACCTCTATATTTACTAAATAGTAAATTAATTATAAAACCTATAGAAATCTTCTTCTAAGGTTAAGTAATAATAGGAAGCGAATTTAATTCGTTATATAAACGATATCGCGGCGCCTTCGTCCGTTAATATATATCGTAAATTTTAATATAGTTTATAACTTATTTTAAACTACCCTCCTAGAAGAATTTTCGGGTAAATAATTTATATAACTTTATAATACTAAAATAACTTATTAAAAGATTATTATAATATCTTTTTATAAACTTTTTCCTTAAAACTTTATCTCTTAATATATAAAGATAACCGTTATATCTTAATAGTCCCTCGGAGTTTATAACCTATATTTTATTTTTTATATAACGACGGTTCTTTAATATATTCGTTTTAGTTCGAAAAAAGTTTATTTAATTATTATAGATTTATAATTCCCGATTTAACGTTTTAATAGGCCTTTTAAGATTATTATATATAATTTTAAATACTACTATAATATCCCGCCTTAGAATTACTACTTTTAATTTTATAATTTAAAAAGTAGAGGTTATAATTATCTTTACTTCTTTATCTCTTTCCGATAATTAACTACTAGTCCAAAGAGTAAATTTATTCTAAAATATTAATAATAATTTAATATTTAACGGCGATACCCCCTTATAATTAAAGCGCCGCGACGGTATATTAATAAAATTTAATTTTCTAGCCCGATAAAAGATTTTAAAATTATAAGTAGTTAATTTAAATATTTAACGGGCCTATTTAAAATTTAGCCCCTTCTATTTTATAAAACTCTTTAAATTATTATAATTAATTTAGACTTTAATATAATAGAGGCTACCTTCTAGGTAGTATTATTATTATTTTATTACTATTATAATAACGAGTAATTCTTAATTATAGGTTTTATAATTTTATTCTAGGGGATTTAATTTTTATAACTAGAATATTATAAGGCGCTAATAATTATCTTTATCCTATTATAATAATATAAAGTTAAAGTTAAAATTAGAAGTATCTCTCTCTATACGTAATTACTTAATTAGATCGTAATAATATAAAAAAGGCGCGTTTATAAATATATCTCTTAAAATCTAAAACGCTTTTATAGCGCCGTCTATTTATTTTAACGAATTTACTTTCTTATCTACTTTACTACCCTTAAATAAATTAATAAGCGGCGTAGTTATATTAAAATAATTATAAATAAACCGCCTATAAAAGTTAACGAAGCCTAAAAAGACTTATATTTCCCGATAAGTTTTTAATTAAGGTTATTCCTTAATAGTTTTAATATATTCCGGGTCTATAACTACCTTATTAATAAATATAATAAAATTTAAGAACTCGATTATTTCGGTACTAAATTAGTATTTCTTAAAGTTAATAAATAGCTAGAACTAATATAATTATTTAAATATTTATTTAATATACCGCTAATACTCCGCCGGATTAATACTATAAATTAGGATATTATCTAGATATACTACGTACGTCATATTTATTAAATTTATAAATATATAGTTAATATAAACTTAAAACGTCGCCGGTGCGTTAACGAGCCTAAAAAGTATAACTAAATATTCGAAGTAATTATAACGAGTTCGGAAAATAATTTTCTATTTATCGCCTTTTTTAATCCGGATCTTATAATAAATATCTTTAAAGTCTAACTTCGTAAAGATTTTAGAACTATATAGGCGGTCTAATATCTCGGTAATTAAGAGTAATAAATATCGATTTTTAATAATTATTATATTTAAGCCCCGGTAATCTACGTAAAGATATAACCTATTATTTTTTTTAAATATAAAAAGAATAAATACTCCGGCTAAAGAGGTTGAATAACGGATTTAACTTTTTTAGAATAAGGATTTTAAATAACGTCGTAGCTCCGATAGTTTAGTTTAAAATAAGTTATAAAAAAACCTATAAGGCGGTTCTTTATTAATCTTTATTTTAATAATATAAATCCCTTATTTAAAAATAAATAGGGTACTGGTTTTCTTATTAGAAAAAATATTATAAAACCCTATAAGTTCCTTAGGAATCTTTAGGTTAGGAAGTTCTTCCTATTTACTTTATACTACCGTAACGTATACGACCGCGAATATATTCGGTTCGTTTTTAAAATTACTAGTAAACTTAGCCGGTTCCTTAATTTATAAATTACTAGAATTAATTTTAAACCGCTATTAGTTCGTTTTAGGATTAATTGATATTTTTAATTAACGTAATTTAAATATACCTAGAATAACGTCTAAATTTTTAAAGTTTATAATATAAAATAGAGTACTATATTTACGCCCTTAATTTTAACTATCGACTATTTAATAGTTTAATTAATACGCGTTATAGTAATATATATTTTACCCGCTAATTACTTTAGTTAGTAGTAAAATAATATTATAAGGTTCTAAATTATTTTTAATAATAAACCGCTATAAAATCAAATTAATCTATACTTTAGAGTTAATTAAAGTAATAAGTTATTTAATTTTATCTTAAAGAGTAATCTAACCCTTAGAAAAAATAAAAGGGTATATTTTTATCAATCGTTTTTCTTACCCTTTTTCCGAGGCGTAAATTAGGTTTAATCGTTTTTTATTAATACCGCGCCGACGTTTATAACTAGTTTATTTATATCGGGATATTTAAATTTAATATAGCCTTCTACTTTATAATAATAATAAATAATCTTATTATACGAAGAATTAATAATATTAACTTTACGTTTATTACTCTTTTTTTTTAATTATACTTATTTAATATTATCGCCGGCGTTAGACTTAATGATTCGGTTTATTATAAATTTTCCTTTATTAAAGTTCTTTAACTAGGAACCCGAATTAGAATTAAAACTACCTATTAATTATATATACTTTAGATTCTTTTCTTATATAATAACTTAAATAAGAATTTCTTCCTTTTAAATAAATATACTACTAGTATTAAAGATTTTATTCTTAAATTTAGGTTTAAATTTAATTAAAAAGAAATTTATTTTATACTCCTCCGAAAATAAAAATAATTAGGTTTTTATTTCTTTAAAGTAGACTTTAAATAATAATATCTTTTAATAAAATTATTATTTAATATCCTTTCACTTCTCGTAGGCGAGGAGACGGCGGTTAATTAAATCTATTATTAAATTAATAAGAAACTTCTTAAAAAAGCTAAACGTAATATTAATTAAACTATATAAATCGTAGTATTTATACTACTACGTTAAAGGGTCACCTTCTAACGAGTCTATATAATATACGATCTTTAAATAGTCGGTAGTAAAATATTTAAAATTAATTAAAAATTTAATATTTACGTCGCGGAATTAGTATAAATATTCACCTTCGCTCGTACCTTTATAAAAACGTATTCTATTAAGGTATAGTGTTTTCGCCCTAATAAAAATATCCCTATTAAATATAGTTAAATTTATTATTATTTTACTAGTAAATATAATAATTAGGGGATTTTTATTATAAATAGTAAATTCTACTAGCGCTCCGCTAACGAGTATAGAAGTAATAGGATTACGTAGTCTTTAATTTTAAATTTATAATACCCCTAACTTTTATTATTATTTAAGGCGACGGTTTTCTTCTTTAATAATTTTAAATTATATATTTAAAATCTCTTCGGGGGTAGTAATACCTTCGAATTCGCTACCGTTTTTACGGCGGGGGTCGTTAAAGGGGGTTTAGTCGATATTATCGTTATTAAATTCTTCTAGATATCCCGAGGTTAAACCCGATATCGTAATAACGATAAATTTTTTTCTTAGAAAGGTTTAAAAGATTAGAATTATAATTTCTAAAACTACTAGCGTAGAGCTAACGGTTTAATAATAATATAAAAAACGTAAAGTAATTACGGGGTTTATTATTAAATAATTTTTAAATCTTAGATTTAATAATAAAACTAATCTCTAAAGATTCTAATAAAACGAGGGAATATTAATTTAATATAAAATTATTAAAAGTTAAAACCCCGCGATATTAAAACTAGAACCTTATATCGATAAATTATAATATTATAAAGGTAGCGGGGCGTAGGTATATATAATATATTAATACCTTTAACGGGGCGTAGGCGTATATAATATACTACTACTTTATATCGTTACTTTTAATTACTAAAATATTAGACCCTTTATATAGTTTTAAAATCTTTACGAAGTTAGATTTAAAGGATATTTATTATAGGATCTAAATTAAAAAAAGCGATAAATAAAAAATTATTTTCTAAACTCGTTATAATTATTTCGAATATTTAATTATACTTTTTAGACTCGCTAACGTACCGGCGATATTTTAAATTTATATTAACTATATATTTATAGGTTTAATAAATATAATATATATAATATATTTAAATAATATCCTAATTTATAGTATTAATCCGGCGGAATATTAACGGTATATTAAATAAATATTTAAATAATTATATTAATTCTAGTTATTTATTAACTTTAAGAAGTATTAATTTAATACCGAAATAGTCGAGTTTTTAGATTTTATTATATTTATTAATAGGGTAACTATAAATCTAGAATATATTAAAATTATTAAAGAATAACCTTAATTAAAAACTTATCGGGAGGTATAAATCTTTTTAAACTTTATTAATTTCTATAAGCGGTTTATCTATAATTATTTTAATATAATTACACCGTTTACTAGTTTATTTAAGGGTAGTAAAGTAGGTAAAAAAATAAGTCCGTTTAAATAAATAAACGGCGCTACGGAAACGTTTAAAATTTTATAAAATATATTCGTAAACGCGCTTTTTCTATATTATTATAATCTAACTAAATAATTATATATAGAGACGGATACTTCTAATTTTAACTTTAGTTTTATATTATTATAATAAAATAAAAATAATTATTAGCGCCCTATAATATTCTAGTTATAAAAATTAAAACCTCTAGAATAAAACTATAAAACCTATAATTAAGAATTACTCGTTATTATAATAATAATAAAATAATAATAATACTACCTAAAAGGTAGCCCCTATTATATTAAAATTTAAATTAATTATAATAACTTAAAGAGTTTTATAAAATAGAAGGAGTTAAACTTTAGATAAGACCGTTAAATATTTAAATTAATTATTTATAACTTTAAAATCTTTTATCGGGTTAGAAAATTAAATCCTATTAATATATCGTTACGGCGCTTTAATTATAAGGGAGTATTACTCTTAAATATTAAATTATTATTAATACTTTAGAATAAACTTACTCTTTAGACTAGTAATTAATTATCGGAAAAAAATAAGAAAATAAGAGTAATTATAACCTCTACTTTTTAAATTATAAAGTTAAAAATAATAATTCTAAAGCGGGATACTATAATAGTACCTAAAACTATATATAATAATCTTAAAAAACTTATTAAAATATTAATTCGGGAATTATAAATTTATAATAATTAAATAAACTTTTTTTAAACTAAAGCGAATATATTAAAGAACCGCCGTTATATAAAGAATAAAGTATAAATTATAGACTCCGAGGGATTATTAAAATATAATAATTATTTTTATATATTAAGGGATAAAGCTCTAAAAGAAGAGTTTATAAAGAGATATTATAATAATTCTTTAATAAACTATTCTAGCGTTATAAAGTCGTATAAATTATTTACCCGAAAATTTTTCTAGGAGGGTAGCCTAAAGTAAGTTACGAATTATATTAAAATTTACGATATATATTAACGGACGAAGGCGCCGCGATATTATTTATATAACGAATTAAATTCGCTTCCTATTACTATTTAACCTTAGAAGGAGATTTTTATAAATTTTATAATTAATTTATTATCTAATAAATATAGGGGTACCGTTTATAATATTATCTTTATTATTATAAATCAATTTATTAAAATAGTTAAATATATATTTATAATTATTAAAATCGATACTATTTAACTAGCGGAAGTATTTTATTTTGAAATTATTTACCGCTATAATATACCTAATAATATTATTAGCGATAGAGGTTTTATTTTTATAAATACTTTCTAATCGGCTATATATTTTTATTCGAAAATTAAATAATATTTAAATACTATCTTTTACCCTTAAATAGATAAATAAATAAAGTATTAAAATTAAATACTAAAGTATTATTAATTAGACTAGATTACTATTTATAGTAGATTTTTTAATAAATAATAGTTAGAGTACCGTCGTCGGAACGACGCCGTTTTTCCGTATATATAGTTATTATCTTAAAATCCGTTAAGAGGTCGAGGACGATTCTAGGGAAGAAAGGGTACTAACTATAAATAATAAAATATAATAATTATAAATTTTAAAGAATAAAATTATAAAGTATTTATAAAGCGCTACCGAATATTAAACTAAATAGTATAATAAAATATATAAACTATAAAGTTATAAGATTAGCGATTTAATTATATTAATAATAAAGAATCTAAAGTAAAAATACCTAAATAAGAAATTATCCTATAAGTTTATAAGGCCCTTTAGGATTATTAATAAAATAAAAATATAAACTTACCGCCTATTATTATTTTTTATATATAGAATTCATAATACCTTTTATATATCGTTACTTAAGTTATATTATCTTCGCGATTATATTAATACGGCGGAATCTTTTATATAAGCCCCCGAATTTATTAATAATAATAAATTATAGGAGGTAGAAGAGGTAATTAATAAAATTAAAAATGAAAAAGGTATTTAATATAAAGTTAAATATACTAGTTAAGGCGAAGAATATGATTATTAATTATTAAATAAAGAGTTTATTAATATTAATAAATTAATTAAAGCCTTTAAATAGGAGGGTAGTAAATATAAATATATAAATATAATTAAAGAGGTTACCTAGTTATATAAAATAATAAAGCGGAGTAAATAAAGCCGATATTAAAAATAAATATTATTATTTTTATATTAATATTTATATAACGGACGTTTTTCTTTATATTTATAACTTTATTATATAGTTTTAAAGTATAACTAAATTTAATTTACTATTAAACTATTTATATATAATAACGATAAGATATTATATTTATAAGAATATTTTTATTTTAGATATAATTTATATAAACGCCTAGAATATATTATTAAATAATATATTTAGGTAAACTTAACTAGCGCCGATTTAAAAAAAAAAGAATTCGATATTATTATTATATTATACGAAAGATTTAGTTATTATCGGAATTATTAGAAGAAAATATAGTTTTCTTAATATAATCTTTAAAGATATTATCTTCCTCGGGACTCTTTAAGTCTTATTTATATTAACGAAAACTCTTAATCTCTTTTTCGAGAATCTTATTTATCGCCTTTAATTCCTTAATATACTAATTCGCTACCGTTAATTAATTTTGTAAATTAGCGATTATAGTAGAGGTTTACCTATTAATTATTATTATTTTATTATATATTTTACGTTATTAAGTAATTTCTTTATTTATTTATTAAATTATATTTATATTCTTCTTTAGGAGTCCTATTATTAATATAAATATATTAATATATAAACCTCTTTACCTTCCTTCGGAAAAATATAGGGATTTATTATTATTAATATATACTACTTTAAAACTTACGGTTATAATTTATCTTTACGTAATAGTCGATTCCGTAGCGATTAATATAATAGAGTATATAAAGAGGGGACGTACCTTAAATATAATTATTATTAAATTAATAAAAATAGACCCGGTAAGGGAGTTATAAAGTGTAATAAACTACTATTATAATTAATATTACGTAGAGTAGTCGCGTTAATAGCGGACTAGTTATATTTATTAATATATTTATAACTAAACTATATTAATATAACTAAACTAATACTATCGGTAAATAGGAGTTATTTATAAAATTAGAAGAAAACTATATATAACGAGAGTATTATTTATATATTAATTATAATACTAGAATACTATTATAGAGCTAGAGTAATAATATATAAAAAAGATTAAAAGAGTTACGAAGAGAGAAAATAAATAGGCGAGCGAGTTTATTTTAATAATAAACCGTCGCGCTGAATACTTTATTATTATAATATATCGATACGCGCCTCCGCTCCGCTACCTCGTTTTTATTAATAGATATAATTATTATTATAGTAGTTATATTATTACTAATTTCCCGGTATAATATTAGGGCTATACCGTTTATATATAATACTTTACTACTAGTATTTTTATAGTATAGTAGGAGTATATAGTAAAGGTAGTTACTACTATTCCGCTACTAGTATTATAGGTACTATAGGAATAATCTAATATACTATATTTACTATAAATACTATAAGCGCTATAGGAACGACACTATATACTATTTCGCTCCGTTACTATTATATATAATAGTACTATAGGGACGAAAGAAATATTATTTAATTAATTACTATTACTATATATTAACGCTGTAGAGATAGCTTTATAAATATATTATTTATTTACTACTACTAATATTATATATTAGCGTTATAAGACCGATAATATAAATTAGAAAACTTTTTTCTCTTATTTCCTTTAGAGGGTTTAAAGGTTTTTTGATAAACTTCGATTAATTAATTAAATATTATTCCGTAACTAGTATTATAAGTATTAAAGAATTAGGTACATAACTTTATATTTAGGTTACCGTATAATAAATATTTTTTAACTAAAATATTTAGATACCTAGGGACTAGGGCCTAAAGAGAGAGGTAATTATAAAATAATAATATATTATATATACCTACGCCCCGTTAAAGGCGCTAATATATTATATATATCTATACTCCGTTACCTCTATAATATTATTATTTATCGATATAAAGTTCTAGCCTTAATATCGCGGGGTTCTAACTTTTAATAATTTTATATTAAATTAGCGTTCCCCTATTTTATTAAAATCTTTAGAGATTAGTTCTATTATTAAATATAGAATTTAAGAACTATTTAATAATAAACCCCGTAACTACTTTATATCTTTTATACTATTATTAAACTACTAGCTCTACGCTAGCGGCTTTAGGTATTATATTTATATTATTATAAATACCCTAAATATTATAGTTTAATACTTTTAATCTCTTTTAACCTTCTTAGGTAGTAATTTATTAGAAATATAAAAAACCTTTTTAGAAATAATCGTCCTAAAGGTAAAATATACGGGATTAATACTTTAGATAAAAATATAAAAGATTTATTAAAGAATATAAATTTAACGGTGGATTAACGATTTATAGAATTAAAATATAAATATAAAGCCCTCGAAAAAGAGGCCTCTATTATTATAATTTAAAAAAATATCGAAAATCTATAATATACTATCGTAGGTAAAGGAGAGAAAGAAATCGAAAATAATCCTTAAAAATTAAATATAGAAAACGAAAACGGCCCGACGGTAGGTCGTAATTAAATTAGTCTTAATATAAATTAAGATAATTTACGATTATCGAAATTCTAAAATTTCTATATAAAGAATCCGTAAAACTATCGAGAATAGATTTATAATATAGAGACTACGTTCCGTTTAATACCCGTAAACTTTCGAATAAATAAAAAGAAGATTTTATATATAATACCCTATTTAGAAGAGTAAATTAAGAAATTATAAAATAAATATAAAGAACTCTACTTAATAAATATATTAATATAAAAGTTCTTTACGGATTATTTATTTAATATAATCGAGGACCCTTTAAACCGAGTTATAAATATAAATCTTAAATATTAATATACGCGCTAGAGGAATAATTAATTAGTATAAGATTTCGATATTTATTTTAATACCCTCGAAACCGAATTACCTCTTTATAATAGAGAGTAATAAATAATTTATTTAATAACCCGTTTAAAACCCGATATTTTAAAAGAAGTTAACCGAGCCTAAAGTATTCCTATTAAGCGAACCGAATTTATATCGTTTATAATATATTATAAACGTAATCTTAATCGGGACTTTAAAATATAAAATAATAATTAAGATAATTAATTAAGACCTCGGAAAAGATATAAAAAAGAATTAAAGGGCGGAGATAATAAAAATAAATTTAATATAAAGAGATAAAGTTCTAATAGTAGTAATTATAGAAATATAAATAAAATATATATAACTCGCGCGAGCGATAAAAACCTTAAAGATATTAAATATTTTAATTATTATAAGTTCGGCCACTATTTTAATAAATATCCGGAGAAGAAAATAAAGACTATTAATTATATCGGCGATTATACCGCCGAGTTAAAAAATAATAAACCCTCGGGGAAGTCTTTATTCTAAAGGAATAAAAAAAAATAAAAACCCGACCGAGTATAAATATCGATAACGAAGTTATTATAAACATAATTAATATTAATATCAAAACTATTTATATTAAAATAGATAAAGATTTAGAAGCGGAGATAAATATTATTAATAAAATATTTATATAGTAGTATAACCTAGAGTATCTTAAGAGCGAGCCGCTATTAACTCTTAAATAAATAAGCGGTTAATTTATTTATTATTATAATACTTATAATATCGTCTACCGGTTAACCGATTTATAGGGATAAACTAAAAAGTATAATAATACTTTTTACTCTATTAATAAAAAAGGCTCGCCTATTATTATAAATAAACCGGCTATAAAAAAGGAAAAGATTTAAACTAATTATAATATATATACCTAGTAGTTCGGTATCGCGCTAAATACGTATATATTAAAATTACTTAAGGATTTTACGAAATTATTAAGAACGTAGTTAATTATATATATATTAATTTATATTAAGGCTAGTCTCTTTAATTAAAATCCTATTAATAGGAATAAAGCTAGGAAAGGCGATACTACTATTAATATAATATCTTTTAATAATTCCGTTATCGTACCGCCTACGCTTCCTAACGAATTTATAGATTTTAATAATATCTTTTTAAATAAAGAAGTAGGTCGATTATCGTTATATAAAGACGGCGACTATATAATTAATATAAAGAGTAACCCGTTATACGAGCCTCTTTATAATTTATCGAATTTAAAATTAATAAAGTTAAGTAGATACCTAGACGATACCCTAACGAAAAATTAAATTAAATACTCCGTAAACCCCGCCGGGGCTTTTATCCTTTTTATTTTAAAGAAAGATAGTAAATTATAACTATATATCGACTATCGAGATCTTAATAAAATTATTATTAAAAATCGTTACCCGTTACTTTTAATTAATAAAACGCTAGATCGCTTAAATAATATTATATAATTTACGAAACTTAATTTAAAAGATATTTATTATTAAATAAGAATTAAAGAAGGTAATAAATAGAAGATAATATTTCGTACGCGGTATAGTCTTTTTAAATATATAATAATACTTTTTAATTTAACGAATATACCTACTACTTTTTAAACCTATATTAATAAATCGTTAACGGGTTTAATAAATATATTTTATATTATTTATTTAAATAATATCCTGATTTATTTAAATTTAAAAGAGGAGTATATTAATTATATATAATAAATACTCGAACGTTTATAAAAATATTCCTTATTCGCGAGTTTTAAGAAATACGAGTTCTTTACTCGGTTAATTAAATTTCTAGGGTTTATTATAAATACCGAAGGTATATCGATAAACGAACGTAGAATTAATATAATTTAATCCTAGCCAAAACCAAAATCCTTTTATAATATATAAGTATTTTTAGGCTTTATTAATTTTTATTATTAATTTATTTATTATTATTCGTAGATAATAGGCTTATTAACGGGTCTATTAAAAGATAGTTAAAATAATAAAAAATTTGGTTTATTTAAATGGCCTAAAGAGGTAGAGTAAATATTTTATTTACTTCGCGATTTATTCTCGTATATACCTATTCTAGTATATTTTAATTCAGAATCAAAAATTCGGATTAAGATAAATACTTCTAATTTTATTATAATTACGATTTTAACGTAGTTATAAAATAATAATAAATAATATCCCGTCGCTTTTTAGTCCCGTAAAATATAAGGTTTAAAAATTCGATATAAGATTTATAATAAAGAGTTCCTCGTAATTATTATAATATTTAAATAGTAGCGATATTACCTCGAGGGTAATTTATATAAAATAGAAATCTTAACCGATTATAATAATTTAAGGGGTTTTATAAATATTAAATAATTAAATAACCGTTAGGCGCGTTAGGTAATAAAATTTTCATTTTTTAAATTTTTGATTTCCTATTATTTTAAGAAAAGTAACCTAGCCGATAACTCTTTACGTCGTCTTAATTATAAAGATTAAGATAGTTTTTTAGATAATATATTATTTATACTATAATAAAAGTTATTAAATTTAGAAAATACTAGTTAAGACCCTATTTTCGTTATAATATAAGATACGTTCGTAGATATAGAAGATCTAGATATAGATAGTATTTCGCTAGCGTTAGGTAATATATCCGTAGGTATTATATAAAATTTAATATACGTAAAATTTACATTATTAAGGTCTTTAAGATTTATCGTAAAAAAGATATATTATTTAAGAATATATTTATCTAGGCCTAGAGAGTTAATACCTAGATAAGAAATTCTAAAAAGTTTAAATAAAACGTTTATTTAAATCGATTATAATATAATAAAGAAACTATTTAACTCTATCGCTAGAACTATAAACTATAGATTATTTATTCTATATATTATTATTAAATTAATAATATTTTACGAAATAGTTTATAACGCTAAAAACTTATTAATAATTAAAATAATTCGCGCTTTATAAAAGGATAATTCCTTCTCGTAAATAAGAATCGCCGAAATTATATAGGCGGATTATTAACGTTCCGCCGGAGTATAAATTTTAGATTCTATATTAATTCTTAAATATAATAATAAAATTTATATATTTAAAGAAGGATTAGTCCGCGAAGAGCTACTATAACGATATTATAATAATATATTAATAGGATACTTTGGCGTTAAGAAAATAACGGAGTTATTTATTAAAAAATATTTCTAAAGTACTCTTAAGGCCGACGTATAAGAATATATCGATATATATAATATATACTAACGGGTTAAAGTATATCGATACCGCCTTTATAACGAGATTAATTCTCTATTATATCCTACGGGGCCGTAGAAGGAAATTATAATAAATTTTATAACTAACTTATATCTAAATAAACGATACGGACGCGTTTATAATATAGTCTTTATAATTATAAATAAATATATAAAGATATTACGATATATCTTAATTATAAAAATAATCGACTCTACGGGGTTAATAAAATTAATATTCGAAAAAATTATCCTAAAGTTTAGAGTTCCTAATAGGATTATTTCCGATAAAGGTTCTATCTTTATAAATATATTTTAGTTAGAAATATATTATTTAATAAAAATTAAAAAGCGCCTAAATATTATATTTTATTTATAGACGGATAATTAGATAAAATACTAGAACTAAATCTTAGAATATTATTTAAAAACCTTTTATTTAAGCGAGTAAAATAACTAGGTAGTACTTTTACTTATAATAAAATAAATATACTATAATACGTAGTATATAATAATAAAATAAATACTATTTATAATTATATATAATTATAATCTATCTCTTAAACCGCGTTTTAAGGGCGAGACGTATAAGGGAGAAATACCGTCGGTATAAAAAAGAATTAAAAAATTAAAAACTTTAAGAGAGTACCTAATAAAAGTATAAATTATCGCGGTCGAGGCGTAGAAGCGTAACTATAGTAGAAGGTATAAACCGAAATTATTTAATATAAATAATCTTATATTATTATTAACTAAAAACTTAATATAAAAATAACTAAATAAGAAGCTCTCTTATAAAGTAATTAAATTATTTAAGATTTTGGATATTATTAGAATATAAGCGTACCGCCTAGGATTACTAACTAGTTATTATATTTATAATATTTTCTATATATCGCTTCTAGAGCCGTATTATTAACGATAAAGCGACGTTTTAATTCTTAATATACCTCTACCGGAATTAATAGATAATATAAATAAATAAAAAGTAAAAAAGATACTAAAATAGAAGAAAGTAAAGAGCGAGGTATTTTATTTTATAAAATAGTTAGGATAACTAAAGACCTTTAATAAATAAATTAATATAAATACTTTAGATAACGCGCTAGAACTACGAGAAATATTCGAAGAGAATATAAAGGTAAAAAAAGCGTAGAAAATAAAGAGTAGGAAAAGGAAATATTATTAATTATTAACTACTACTAGTTATTTCTTATTAATAGATTTCGAGCGAGACGTATTTTTACGGCTAACGGGGCGTTTACGGGTAGGTTTATATTTAAAGCGGCTAGCTTTCTTAATATTAAAACTCGGTTATTTATAAATAAGGACGCGGGCGGGAAATCGAATTAGAAAATAAAAACTAAAAGTAGAATTAAGATTAAGATTATTAACTTTATCTTTAACTTCTTCCTTAAAAGCCTTACGAGAAGATATTAATTTATTTAAAATATAGCGACTCGTACCCTTTATATCGCCGTATTAAAAGCGAGGCTTTATAGTATCTTTAACTAAAAAAACTTTACGACTAGATATTATAACTCTTTATATACTACTAAAGAAAAGAATAAGATCGATAGTATCGAGATCGTTAATATTAGGTATATTGAATTAATCGGTAGTAGAATTAAAACCGAGAGGAGAGTCGTATTTAGAGATATCTTATATATATTATATACGAGCCTTATCCTCCGCTTCGTAGTCGGCTTTATCTTTATCCGTCGATTCAAATAAATTATTAAATTAATATTATATAGTCCTACTTTAGGGTATATTTATATCCTAGGTAGTAATCTCTCCCTAAAAAACTATTAATATATAAACTATATCTAAACTATATTAATTTATTAGAGTATAAAAGATATTATTTATATCTTTAATATTTATAGTAAGCCGAGATATTAATTATAATATATCCTTCCCTCTTTTAATATGGCTACTTTTAGATTTAATCTCCCGAAGGAAGGTTATAATATCTTTTATATATTTAATAATATACTAACGAAGACGTTTATTAAGGCCTCGACGTTCTAAATAGTTAAGAAAAGAATTTATAAGAGTATAAAATTTAGAAGGAATCTAAATACGTTAATATAATTTAGTTTTAGAATATTAACGATATATAAAATTATATAGGTACTTATTCTTTATATAATAGGCGTACTTTATATATAATATCTTATTATATAAAACGTAGTTATCTAGGTTTATCCGCTTAAAATAGCGGAGGTATAAAAGTACGAATAAAGGCGGGATAAAAGTAGAGCGGGCGGTTATTATATAAAGAGTAATAATCGGAGACGTATTAAATATCTAGATATTATCGTTAATATTATATACTATAGAGATTAAACTAATATACTAAATATTAAAGTTATCTAGTTATATACGCGTCGCTAATAAAGTAAGATATAAAACTAATAATTTAAAAATAAAATAAATATTATAATAATACTAATTATTTTAAAAATATAAATAAATACTTTATTTAAAGATAGAATGAGTTATGTATTTACTTTAATAATTATGAAATTAAAGAAAGAATTTAAAAGAAGAAAAGAAAGACTTATTTAAATTATAATATATTAACTTTAGCCTTACCTACGGAATATCTATATAATATTTATAACCTCGAGAAAGAGCTTAAAGATACGGCCGAGATTATTATAAATTAATAAAAGTCTAAATATAGTATAGCTATTAATAGTAATATATAGAAGTTTGTATATATAGAAGATAGTAGGATATTATAAAAAAAGAAAAATTTAAAAGTCGGCGAAGATTTTATACCTACGTTAAGATCGTTACCCGTACGTATTTACTCCTATAACTAGAGGTCTTCCTAAATAATAAAGTAGAATAATTTATTTTACCGCCGATATTATTAAAGCTCTATTAGTAGTAAAGATTTATAGTTTTTAATAGCGATTATAATATTCTTTCCCTTATTTTTCTTTTTAAGTTTTAAGATTTTTATTAAATACCTAATACGATTTATAACTATATAACTACGTTAGTACGCGAGATATATATAATATATTATTAACTCTAAAATATAATTTATTTCCCTCCCTTTTTCCTACTAGGTTTAGAGGTTTTTTATTAATATATTACTACTATTAAAATAGGAGATTAATAAAATTAGATAAAAGGCGTAGGCGTTACGCGTATATTTTATTAAATTTGGATTCTCTTATATTATACTCTTTCGTTAAAATATTAAAGTGTTAAACTAGTATTTATTAATTTCGAGGGCGAAACCCCTAGAAGGGGAGGTAATTATTATATTATATTAAGACTAGCTTTATAGTAGTTATTAAATATAATATATAGATCCTATATAGGGAGTATACGGCGTAGTTACGCTATTTATATTATAGTATTATATTATAGTTTCCGGTACTCCGGAGCTCTTTTTAGAAATAGGAGGTTTTGAGCCCTCGCTTTAACTCTTTAGAGATTAATTCTATTATTTAAATCTAAAGATTATTTTCCCATTAAGGCTTTATATTTACTTTCATATTACTATAAATACCCTAGGTACTATGACTTAATATTTAAGGAATTTATAATTATAATTATTAACTTAAGAGTATTTACTCTATTAAATATAAATTATATACTACTATACTAAGTTAATCATTATTATAATTCCTATTAATTAGTATTAATTATTAGATTACTCCTCCGTCGATCTAAAAACTAGGTACGAACTAATAATATCTTCTAATTATTATAGCACGTTTATAGCGTAATAATTAACTTCGTATATTTTTAATAAATCGTAGTAGCTACTAGTAAAACCCTAATTTTATTTTATTTTATTAAAGATCTAGTTATATTCGCCCCTTTTAGAATAGATACGTTTCTCTAACGTACTTCTCTATAAGTTTAAAGATAAATATAATTTAATAATATCTTCTAATTATTATAGCTTATCTAGGAGTAATAGGTAAATTCGTATACTTTTATAAATTTATAGTAGTTATCGTCGGTACCCTAACTTTATATTACTTTATTAATATCGGAAAACTAGGAAATAAAATAAAGTAAAAGAATAATCTAAATAATCTCCGGCTAGCTTACTCTATTATTAATTAAAATACGACGGAGAAAATAAATAAATAGTCCGAATACTTTTTCGATTCTTAAACTATATTATTTTTGTTATATAGAGTACTAAGTTTAAGGTACTATTAAGTAATTCTTAGAGAAGAGAATAAATAAATAGAATTAACGTTATTCGTAGTTCTCGCTTATAAGTAATTCCTATTATATATATCTTCTTTTATTCTTTTTATATTTCTCTCCTCTTTTCTTTTTAATACTATTAATTATTATATCTTTCGGAACTAGTATAAATCTTTAATTTTCTCGCTCGTAGTTCGTACGAAGTTAACGTTTACGTAGTATATCTAATTATTAACCGAATCCGCGTTAATTTTAAAGACGTAAATCTTTAATCCTTTATCTTTTAGAGATGTTTTTAGTATCTATATTTATATTATTAATATTTTTCTTCCTAGTTTTCCTAGGTACTTTACTTATTTCTTAATTAATTTATTTATAGTTCTTTGTTTACTCTTTAATTAAGCGTCCTTAAACTTTTTATAATATTAATAAAATAATTAATCTTACTCTAAATTATAGGATTAATCTAGGAGATCTTAATATTTTATATTTTTAAAAGTAGGCTACTTTCGTCGTTTAGGTAATTTTCCTAATTTTTATAAATTCCTAATATATACTAACTTTTTTTAAATTTTATAACTATAATTAGGTTTTTTTTTATAACTACTATACCCGGGGTTTTACGCCTACTCTAAGATTTAAAGATAAGAAGGTTACTTTTTTAATTTATTAAATTCGACGTAGAGGTTAAAGGGAAGTATATAATAATTATTTATAATACTACCGATTTAATCTTTATAGTTTATATAGATTTCTTAATTCTTATTCCTAAGTCTTATTAATTATTTATTAAGTCTAATAATATTAACTTTTCTTTTTTTCTTAACTCCTCTTCCTTCTTTATCTTTAACTAGTCGAAAAGAATGGATACGCGTAAACCGTAGAGAGTTTAATATTACTCCTCTCGATAAAGTTATCTTTAGAGTTTATTCTTTTATTCGTTTACTAATTTAGCCTCGTTATCGCCGCTTTTATTTAAAGACTCCTATAGAAGAGGGAGTTTATATTATATTTAATTATAATTTTAATAATAATAATAATCTTCCTTTCGAAGATATTAATCTTAGGATTTAAAATTATAATAATCCTATCTTTAAGGAGCTTAAGCCTCTCTTTATTTTTATTATTACTCCGGTTTTTAAATTTATCTCTCCTACTCCTATTCCTATTATCGAGTCGGTTATTTTTATTTTTACTCTTATTCTTAAGTTTATTATCGAGTCTATTACTCCGGCTATCGAGCTTATTACTCTAGTCTCTACTCCGCGTATACGGTTTCTTCCTATTTTTAATATATAGTCTCTTTCGATTCCTAGTAATTCTATAATACTAAAATATTTTCGAGTTAAGAATTCTTTTCTTACTCTAGTAATCCCGGCTTTTATAGTTCCTACTCCTATAACTCTAGCTCCTATTTATCGGTTATATCTTAATTTAGTATTAAACGATCCTATTACTCTTCGTATTCTCTATAGTATAACTCTTATTTTTATAACTCCGGCTCGACCTACGCCTACTCTAGCTCGTATAATTCCTCCTCGACTAATATTTATACTACCTTCTTAAACGGAGCTTCGAGTTAATTAAGTTTAATAATATATATACCTCTTATATAAGGATCTTACATTAGCTCGGTATTTACGTAGAGAGTATAAAATAACTTAAGAAACTAAATTTTATAATTAATAACGGAGATAAAGTTCCTAAGTTTTTATTTATTAGGGTACGTTAAATACTTTTCTTTATATATATAAATACTTAACGAATTAAACCTTAATTCGTATACTAGATTAATTAATCTCTATATATTATTAATACGTTATTTCTTAATATTTATATTATTAATACTCTTTTAGGATTTTCTCTAAAATATTAAAGTCTTTAATTTAGATTCGGTAGATTTTCCTATATAATAATAGGCTGACTTTAGGCTTTACGGATTCTTACTAACTATATCCGAATTAATTTAAATAGGTTTATCTTTATAAGTCTACGGTTTTTTTTTCTTTTATTTTTTTTTTCTTTCTTCTTTTTCTTAAAAATATCTTAGTTTAATCTTATAGTTATAATAAAATTAGTACCGACGTAGTATATAATTAATATAAGAAAGATCTAATATATTACGTCGATTCGTACTTTGAATTAAATAATACTTTTATTTTATTAATATACTATTACTATTATTATATTAGATGAATAATATTTATATTATTAAATTTTCTCCGAGACTTTCTCTAAAATTTACCTATATATATAAATATAAAATTAATATTAATATAAAATATCTTTAATTTAAGAAAGATTTAATATACTAGATTAGTTCGTATATTTATTTTAAATATCTTTATTTATTAGGGTTACCTTATCTACTCTATAATAATAAATTAAATAATTTTACTAGTTATTTGGCCTTTAATTTATTTTCTTTCGTTAGGCGAATTATTCTCGGGAACTTTAATTCTTTTTTATTCTTTAATTCAAGGTATTTTTATTTAAGTTTAAATAATTTTAAATAACCCTATAATACGAATACCGCGTTGTTTTTCTATTACTTTTTATAAATTTATAGGTAGAGCCTTATTTATTAATATATCCTATAATAATAAAAGGCCCTCTTTATCTAGGCTCGCTCTTTAGCCTATTTATTCGCGTATTTTTTAATATTATAAATTATCCTAGGGTTAAGGATTAAATTAATTTTACGCCTACGTTATATCTTCTCTTCTAAAAGTCCTTATTATTAATTAAGCGATATAATATAACCTCTCTAATCTTTACTCTCTTCGCTATAAATTCTTAAATTATTAGAAGTATTTCTTCTAGATCTAGGAGACTAATTTCCGTTAAGAATAAATTGAATATAATACCTCTTCTAAATATATTTATAGGTTTAACTTTATAAAGAATCTCTATTAGTAAATATCCTAGGTAATCAATTAAGCGTGTATTAATATTTATTATTAAACTCTAGATAGAGAGTTTAAATAATTTATTTAGGTAGTCTTCTCTTCTTTTTTTAAAATATTTAATTAAAATATTATTCGTTTTCTTAACTATTCCTATAGTATATTTTACTCTACTCGGAGCCTTTAGTATTATAATACCTCTCTCTTAGAGATACGATTAAAGTTTATTATTCATAAAGTATAAACCTATATCGAAGTATATTATATTCGGGGCCGGATTCCTAGTAAGGTAGTTTATTATATTAATTTTAATATCTTCTAAACTATAGTTATTTATTAACTCGGGGAATTAGTTTTTTATGAAATAATTAATAATATTAAATATATATAACTATTTATCTTTATTTAAGAATAGTTTAATAAAGTTAACCCTTAGTAACTAGAATAATAACGACGTTTAAATAGGCGATAAGAGTACTAATCTCGTTATATTTATTTATTTAATATAGGGGAGGTACCCCTTAATATATTACGTAACGTCCGTAGCTATTTTTGGCTAGTATACTATATATCTAATTTTATTAAAAATGATTTTAGTAGAGAAATATCTACTATTATTATAAACGTCATTTAGTAGCGTAGTTATTTCACTCTTTATAAAACACGTAGTCTATTTACTTCTAAATCGGTATATTAACCTATTTATATAATTATCGAAAATAAAGAAGGTAGCCTTATAATTAAAGACTCGTATCTAATAGTTATTAAAATCTCGTAGTTTTTCTTATCGAGTATAAAAGTAATATATATCTCTATATTAATTATTATTTTCGTAGTTAACTTTATATATCTTAGGAGGTAGTAGGTTATATAGGAGTATTAAATCTAATAATATATCTTTAGGTATCTCTCTATTAATTATTATTATATATATTACTATTATTAATTTAAAGACTATATTTTCGTTCGTGAATAAAGTTTATTTAATAGTAATAAGATTTAGTCCCTCTCCTTATTCTTTTATCCTATTCGTACGATCTTCTTCGTTAAGTTATTTAAGTATATTTATATATCCTCCCTTTCTAGACTTCTAATACTATTTTAGGTTATTATAATTTTTAATTTTCTTTATAAGATTTATAATAAACCTATCTGGCTTATAATTAAAATTATTAAATATTACTCATAAAAGGTTATTAATAACCACGTTCGCCTTTCCTACTATATATATTATTTTAATATTTAATTATCGGAGCTTTATCGCCTATCGAGTAAAAATATCCTTATGAAATTTAGTATTCATAAACTTAACTAGTGGTTTATAGTTAATATATATAATCGAGGCTTCCTTATCCTTAAATATATAGGAATACTTCTACGTAAAGTAGATAATTACTCTTAGTTCTCGTTTATAAATATTATAATTTCTTTTAACCTTATTAAATATAAATAAATTATATATTATTAATTTTATCTCTTTTTCTTATAACTAGTTAATAAAGTACCCTCCTCTATATCTTAATATATTATAGAATATAGTAACTAGGTCCTTCGGGTCCTATAAGAATAATACTTTACTCGATAAATAAATCCTCCGTATAAATATAAAGAATAGTTCTTCTAATTCTCCTTATATTTATTCTATATTTTTATAAAGTTTAGTAAAAGGGCGATTTATTTTAATATACCTCTTTATTTATTTTCTTATAGATTAATAAGTCTCTAAAAATCTACGAATAACGCTTTAGTCCTACGGCGTCGGTTAATTCTTAATCTTCTTAATTATAGTTAGTTTAATTTATATACGCCCCTTAATCTTATATATCTCGCCGAGTACTTTTACTTTTATTATACCGATAAATAACTTTAAGAGCGATAACTTAAGGTTTAATTATAATATTTATAGGAAAAAATAGTTATAGAGAAACTTATACTACTTCTCCTAAGAATTATAGGCTTTAAAGATATTATTAATATAGAAAGCTAGGCTAGGAAATTTATACTAACTATTACTATTAAGTAGAGAAGGTTCTGGATTTAGTTCTAGTATTAACCCTAGAGTAATATTTCTTAATTCGGTAAAAGTAAATAACGAAGTCTTTATTCTTTAAAATATTCGAGTTAACTAGAGTTATCCAAAACTAAGAATACTAAATACTAAGTAGTATCTATTATCTAGGTATATTAGAATAGCCTAATAACTATATTTAATATTTATTTAGAAAAAATATTTTATATAATAATACTTTAAGTAAATTATATATCTTCGTTACTAACTTTATATATAACTTAGATAGATCTTCGTATATAAAATAGTAGTTAAATATAAGTCTTAATTCGTCTTTCTCTTCTTTTTTAACTAGTACTAGCCTAGTATTTTATTAAGAGACCCGTTTATTTATAATAGTATAGTAATTATAATAACCTACTTTTATACCCCTCTTTATAATCTTACGGAGCCACTATTCTTTATTATTCGTAAACCGCTTTTATATTATTTTATACTATTTTAAGTTATCCCTTAATATAATACGATAAATAATTAAATTTATCGGGGGGATTTCTTTTACTTTCTTTACTCCTACGTCTCTATAAGTCTAGATTAATTATAATAATTATATTCGGGCTTCGTTATCGAGAATAGTTTCTCTTAAAGTAATCTATTTATTTTTTACCCATTTTATAAAGACTTCGAAATTTTTTATATAGTTAATCTAGCGACGTTATACTCGTCTTTTAATAAGGAATAAGACCCCTAGATTCGATATCGTCGTTTCGTACGAAACTATATTATTATATATTATAAAAAGGGCCTTTTATCTCTTTTCTTTCTTTTTAAAATAAAGGATATATATATAAGATATATACTCTTAAAGTAATATCTGTAAATTAGTATATTATTATATATAGTATATTTATAAATGTGAGTGTTATAGACGGTAAACTTATAGTTCGTACGAATAGAAATAGTTTTATTCTAATATTATATTTTTAATATATCGTTATCCTTTCTCGTTTCTTTTTTTAAATTTTTAATATTATCCCCGGGACGCTTTAGTTTAATAAGTCGCTAGAATTTAACTCCTCCTCGTTCTCCTTATTTATTAATAATTCCTTTAAAAGGTTATCTTCCTCGCTCTCTTTATCGCTCTTATTACTATTATCTACTTCCGGTTTTAAGATTTCTAGAATAATTTTTACTTCTAAATATTCGGTTCTTTTAATCTTATAAGGTTTAATAAATTTTATCGACTCTTTTTTCTCGATATCCTTAATAGTAATAAGGCCCTTTATAATATTTATCTTTATATTAACTATACGAAGTTATAGAAGATTAAATAGGATAGTAAAACTAGGATTATTCCGTAGAGATACGAAAACTTATTACTTTTTCTCGATACCTACTATATTAATTTAGAAACGGGTCTAGCTTTTAATAATATTTTCTTACCCGCTAGCGATTATTATTAAAACGTACTATCTATTCCCTAGGACCTTTGTTAAGAACTTCGGTAATTTTATACTATCGATTAATAAAGGTGTAACGATTATTATATTTAAACTTTAATCTAATTTAACTTTATATAACTCGATTAATATCCTTAGTCCTCCTTCTTTTTTATATAATATAGGGGACTACCTATACTATAGACTTTTATATAAGAATCTCCTTTATTTCTTTATACGGGATAATTACTTTAAGTTTTCCTACTTTCCTAATTATAGTAATACTTATTATATTAATTAATTATATTAAAGTAATAGTAGTAGGGTTATCTTCCGGAATTTCTATTATTATAACTTTCTTTCGAGGCTTCTTTAATATTTATTCTAATCTTTATAACTCCCTCCTAAAATAGGGGGAAACCTATATTATATATAGGAATAAAAGCGAGATTATTATATTTAATAATAATTTATTAATATCTAGTTAAGATTTACCTAGAAGATTTCTTATAATTGATAATTCTTTCTTTAAATTTATTTTCTTAATTAACGTCCTCTTCTTTCTTTCTTTAGTAGGCGCTTTTTACGTTTATAATTACAGAGTCTCTTTTATAAATTCTTCTATCGTTCGTCTCTTCTTTAACGACCTAGTATTATATACTACTATTATTTATAGAGTAGCTATTTTTAGTATTACTATAGCTAATCTAATAATATTATATAGTATTATCGTATTATATTCTCGGTAGACTTTATTATATTAGGGAACTTCTATTTTATACGAATCTATAATATTTACTACTTTATTATATTACCGTCCCTCGACTTAAGGGGGAACTATAATATAGTATATTAAAATAATCGAATTATCTCGTTTAATTTCTTTAGTTACTTTCTCGTTAAGCTTTTTATTTAGTTCCGGATTCCTTTATATTAATATTCTAGGAAGAGTATAAAGGTTATTCTCGTTCTCCCGTCTTTTTTTTTATACTTTATACTCTACCGCTTCTTATTATATATCTTATAGAATTTACTTAATATAGTACTACTCTTCTCTTAATAGATAAGTATTTATATATTCTATAACCTTATAGTTAATAATTCCGTATAGTATATAAAGTAGTAGGCTACGGTATTTTTATTATTCCTACTTCTTTAATTTACTCGTATATGGATTAAAATATATTATACGGTCGTACGAATTTACCGGACGCTAGGATAAGTAGCTATCTTTACTAGAGGTAGTTAAATATTTCTAGTTATAATTATAATTACTTCTAGTTAATAGATTTTCTCTGTGAGAATTTTATAGATTATAGTTTAATTTTTCCTTATATACTTTTAGGGGTATAATAACTAGAGTTTAAAATTTTTAAATTATACGTAGTACTTCGTATAAAGCTAGCGAATATACTCTACGCTCTTTTAAATAAGCGTAGGCTTTATTTACTATTATCGGTTTATTTAATCTAATATTTACTAGCCTTAAACGAGTAATTACTATCTCCTATATATTTCTATTACGATTACGATACGTTAATTTTATTAATATTATTAAGAGAGTTTATAATATATCTTTATTTACTCTTATTATTTACTCTTAGAAGTCTTTATAATTATTAATTTTAGCTTTTTCTTATATAAATATTATTATCTCGTTTATTACTAGTAGGATTTCTATTAAACTTTATACTTTCTTAAATATATTATATAATAATCTCTTTGGCTCTATTTTATATTTTATTATATAGATACGTAGTTTATTATCCTTAAGGCCTATAATCTATTTACTAACTACGTTACGTAACGTTATTAACTTTAATAGTATTATTTTTATTAATTTATCGTTATCTTTATCCCTTATATTAATTACCTTTAATAGTCGGATAATTCTCGTATAATATACTTTAAGTTCTTTATCTATATTCTATTTTAAGTATTTAATTTTATTTAAAGAGTCTTCTTTAATCCTAAAATTACGAATTTCGCCTAGGAACTTCTTTTTTAAGAGTATAATAATAGTCTCTTTATCGTTTTTTATAACTTCCTTAATATTCTTATCGGAGAGAATCTTAGTTACTTTTAAAGTCTTTAATACCTATTTAATAATCTTATTTTATAATTTAATATTAAATTTTATAAATTATTATAGTAGTATTAAGTTCTTAGGGATCTCTTCTTTAAGAATATATAATTACTTTAATATACTACTTATATTATCGAATAAAGTTCGGGTTATTATTATAGGCGTTAATTAAACTATTTAAACTAAAATAAACGGTAATATATTCCCCGATATTAAAGTTATAATAGGTAGCGAGGTTTCTTTTAATAGTATAGTTAAAACTACCGGTAAAGTTATAATTAACGATATAGATATAAATACTAGTAATCCTTATAGGCTATCGGTAAAGAAGTCTAGGACGAATAACTTCCTCTATATAGGGAAATAATCTTCGAAAATTTTATAAGATTTAATTATATTATTTATAATAGTAATAAAGTATTTAAACTTCGTTCCTAAGGGCGTCTTAAGTATACGAAATAGTATATATAATTAATCTAATCTTATTTCTTTAAAGAATAATAGTTAATAAGTTTTAATTATAGGCTTCTCTTTTAGTTAGAGAAGTAACTTTTTTTAAAACCTCTAAGATTTTTTTAATATCGTAAATAATAGTAATAAAGTACTAGGATTTCTTTTTAATATTCGTTTTAAATATATAAAAGAATAAGGGAAGTAGTTCGATTTTATTTTTAAAATTACTTTTTATTTAATAGACCTTAAGGTTAAACCCTTCTCTAAAAAGTAAAGAAATTTAAGATTAGATTAAGGTATAAAATATTACTTTTTAACTTCTAAAGTATAATAATTAATTAGACTAAATTAGGGCGTAAATTAGTAAAAATCCTTAAGAGGTTAGGACGAAAGATAATCGCCCTAAATAATTCATTCTAATAAATCTTTTAGGGTATTCTCTAGTATAATTTATAAATAGAATACTAGTAATAGATAACTACTTATTCTTCCTATAATAAACAGTAATAATAATATAGTATTAATTATAGTATAAACACTATAAGTAATAGGAAAGTAATACGTTTTTCTAGTAACTAATATTTTACTAAAAAGGCGTCTCTACTTTTATTAATAAATAGAAATTTAATCTTATAATAAAATAGTAGAATAATACGATAACTAGTACTAAGTATTATAAAGCTCTTTTATACGAATAGAAGTAGTAATTAGAAACTTTATTATTAGTAGGGTATACTCTTAATTCTTATAGGGTAAATAAATCCTTTCGGAGTATAATTATTAATTTCGAAAGATTACTTTAAATCGTACCGTGGTCGCTAGAAAAGAAAGAATCTCGTTAATATAGTACTATAGCACTATTTAATATATATAGAATAAGTTAATTAATTACTAGTAGCTATCTATAGGCCAGCTATATATAATATCTAGAATACTAGAATAATAATAAAATAAATAACGGAGAAAAGTATACCGCCTAGGTATTAATTATATAATAATTCTCTATTAATAGGATATTTCCCCTCTTGACAAACCCTCTAATAAAGCGAGTTAACCCTAGAATATAAACTTTAAATATAACGTACTATATAGATAACGGAATATATATTTAACTATAACCTAATAGATCTTATCGGGCTTAGAAATATAACGATTTATTATTAATACCGCGAAGGCGATATTAGATCGTGTATTTATTATTATATATATAAATAATCCGATAACTAATTAATATATAGTTAAAGAAGTAGGTTCAGTCTAGTAGTTTTTATTCATAGAAATAAATCTAATTATTAAATCTATTAGAACTCCTATAGTCTTAATTTTAATATTCTATATATTATAATCTTTAAATACTCTTTCTAAATAAACCTCTTAATTAAAGAATAATATACGATTAAGGCGATCGCGCGCGACTTTAAAACCTAAATAATAAGTAATAGACCCAAAATTAGTTATTTTATATTTATCGCTTAGTTATTATTTAAATTAAATAATAACGGCCTTCCTAATACTAGTAATTAATATATTATCGATATATAAAGTAATAATTAACTAGATATTATAATTAAAAAAGATATTAAAATCTATATTTAGAGGTATAAAACCTAGTTTAATAAAAAAGATAATAAAGATAATATACTATATACGAGGGGATTATTTAAGTTTATATAGAGTATATTTTAGTAAATATATACGACCTAAATTATTACTAAAACCGGTAGATTATTCGATGTAGATTTTATCGTTATTGATCTCGTTATAGAGAAACGTAGTTTATATATTTATTAATTCGAGCTCTAGGTCGAACGCCGTAATAATAACGAATAATACTTTATAGTTTATAGGTTTTATTATAGAGGTAAATATCTCGTTAAAATCGATTCCTTAATATTATTTAAAGCCACGTACTATTTAACGGGCTTTATAGCGAGTAATCTCGCTAGTAATATTATATTTAAATTTATAGACTTATTTACCGCGAAGGATTTTTCGATTATAGAGTAGGTTGGCTAGTATCTAGATATTATTAATTAGAAGTGAATTAATTTCGGCCTTTATACCGAGTTACTAGTATATTTTATTTAGGGTATTAGTTATAACTTCTTTATATATTTTAGGCTCGTATAATTTATATAATAATACTTTAACTAATAGTACTATTAGGTCGAGAGAGAGGGTAGGTTCGCGTAATTTTAAATACTTATTAAATACTTTTATTAATATTACGGGCGAGGCGGAGGCGGGGGAATATTAAACCGGATCTATATTATTTAATAAATTAAAACTCGAGGACTCTAGTATTATTATTTATAATAATATATCGTTTATAATTAATAGCGGTTATAGCGCCTATAAACTAGGGCTAGGTATATTAACTCTTAATTTTAATAATCGTAATAAGATAATATATTTAATAGGTCGTTATAGAGGGGTTATAGTAAATTTAGAGTTACTACTATTATATCCGTAATTATCGATATTTGATTCTATATTAATAGGAGGTTTATATAAATTTAAAATATTTTTATATTTTACTATAACGTCGCCCCCTTAACGGGGAATTATTTTAGAGATTTTATTAATTAACGATATTTATATTATAGTATATTTATTTCTAATATAGCGCTCCTCGGTTTATTAAATTTAAATAAAGCGGAGTATTTTACCCATAGATATTAATATTCGATAGAAATAATTACTTTTATACCTAATAAAGGCGCCTTTAATATTATATTAAATAAATTTCTACTAGTTTTTACCTATAATATAGCGATCCTAATATAGGCCGATTTAATTAATATTACGTAAATATAATAAATTAGGACGTATTCTAATAGAGTCTTTATAGGGCGTAATATTTATTATAGTAATAAAAAACCGATTTCGGAGCTAGTTTATAATCGAGATAAATTTTAGAATTAGTATCTTATTAAGGTTATTATTATTTAGTAGGGTATATACCTTCTAGAGTAGAGTTTAGTTAATATATTTTAATATATTATTTATTTAAAGGTTCCTAAGGATAGAGTAGCTCTAGACGATACTATATTTATACCGGTAATCGGCGAACGTTTTATTAACGTATATAGAATCCTTATCGGTATAAAAGTAATAGATATAGTAGTCGCTATATTCTTTAACGGATCTATAACTACGAAAGGCGCTAAATATACCTATTTTATTAAATATGAAATAGTAGTAACTATATTTAAATTTATTATTAATATAGATAATTATAAAGCCGAAGCTATAAGCCCTAAAATTAATAATATTACTATAAATAATATTATATTCGAAACGGCTCTTTCGTAGGCTGCGTTTATACGAATAAATATATATCTTTATAATATTATAAGTTTTATAGTTATTATCGCCCTTAACCTTCGATAAATCCATACCGTTAATTATTTTAAATAACTATACTATATTATCTTTCCCTAAATAACCGAGTCTCTCGTACTATTAAGTTAGGGCTTTAGTATTAATAATAACTAATATTAACTACTACTAATTTATATATAAAACGTAGAGGTTATAGTTTTATAAAATTATAATAATTTCTTTAAATTTAATAAAGATTTTTTTAGAAATAAAATCTAAAGGGTAACTAACTCGTTAAAGTTTAATATAAAAAACAAAATTAAAACCGCTATTAAGAATATATATAATATTATTAATTTTTAAATATTATACGTCTTTATCGCCTAAATATAATAATTGAATAATATTATTATTATATAGTATTAGGCCGCCCCTAAAGCCGTTAATATTATTAGCGCCTTTAAATTTAATATACTCTATAAAAGTAAAGCGATTATAGTTAATATAGATAGTAGTACCGGTATTTAAGACTTAGAGTTTAGAAATATTAATTATAATACCTACGAGGGCGTAGTAGTATTTTATATTTCTTAAATTAGAATTACCTTCGGTATTAGACCTCTGGCGCTTGTTTAATTTATCGGATTTATTATCTTTACTTTTATTATTTTAGTTTCTATTATTATCGTTATTTTTACCGCGGCTACCTCGACCGCGCCGGCTACGGTCGCGTTAGTTATTATAACTAAGATTATTATACTAGTATTTATTATAAATAGTATAATATCGTACCCGCCTAATGAAGTTAGCGTAGTAGAGATACGATCGAATAGTTCTTTTTTAATTAAATCCTTAAATATACTATAATATTAAAATATATATAGTAAATACTAGCTAGTTATAACTAGTACTATTAACCTATAAATATAGTATATTACGGAAGCGAGAGATCGCTATATTTAAAGTAGTTTTGATAGTATTATTAATATTAAATAAATCGTAGTCTTTAGCGAATATTTTATAGTAGCGCTAGTAATTAGAGTTAAGATTATAGTAGAACTACTAGACTATAAAGTTATTATTAGGTTTAAAGTAATTAAAGCTATAGAGCTCGTTATAGACTTCTTGAAATATACTAATATAATCGCTAGGATTATTATATTAACTAGTAGTAAATTAATTAAATTTAATTAATACTTTATATAGATAACTAGAGTCATGAGGTTTAAATTCGTTTACAATAATTATCTAAACTATAATAGCGATCTTATTATTCTTAATTTTAGCGTAGATTATAGGGGCGACGATACGACGGAGGATATTATAAATTATCTTATTATTAGTGAATTATTAATACGTAGTATCGATACTATAATTAGGTTTACCTACGTTTAATTCTAGAACTATAATAAATAGATCTTCGAGGTATTCCTATAAATCTATTATATTAAAGTTATTATATATATCCTACTTTTATTTAATAAAGTCTTTTATTAAATTTAAGATTTCGATTTTAATAAATACTCAAATAATTTTTATAAATACCGATATACTAGCGGTAACCTAGGTATAAGGCCGAATAGTTCCGTATTATTAAATAGTTCTAGTATTAATTCGGAGTAACTAAAGCTAGTTAAAGAGTCGGATCGATAATAATATATATATATTATATTAATATCTCTTTTATCGTTATATATATATATTTTATTACGGAGGTAATCGACCGTTTATTTAATTTATTAAAAGATGTATAGCTAGAGTCTTTAGAGGGTATATTACTATTTAATAATTAAATAAAAAGATTTAGCCTTAAGTTACTCTAGATTTTATTTTCGTTTTAATAATTATTATTATTATAGTTATTCTAAATAACGAGGTTAAAAGTTTAGAGGATAGTATATTTAGGGTTTAACTCGCTATTACTTTATATAAAAGAATAAAAGTAAATAACTTTAGTAATTATTTTAATAATAGGAGTTATAGTCGTAGCTACGACTTATAGTTATAGTTTATAGTGTTTTTCCCCCCGATTACGGAGTTATAAGTTTATTTTTAGTTATTAATACTATTAACGCTATTAATACTACTAATAAATATTTTTTTAAAGTAGTAAACGAGTTATAGTAGTAATTAATTACGATTATTCTAAATTTTAAAAAGACCTTATAAACTTAAAGTTATAATATACTAATAATAATTATAATAAGTTATATAGGGATATTAATAATAATAAATAATTATTATATATAACTACCTCTAAGGTATTTATTTAGGTATATATAAAGTACGTTAATATTAATCGATTACGGCGATTTAATTACTCTCTAATATAGTAATTAATTATTTTCTAGTAACGTACTTCGCTTATTAATTATTTTCTAGCGGTATATAAACTCTTTATAAACGATGAGCTATTTTCTAGTATATACTATATAGTGCGATTGGTTATTTTCTAGTAGTTGCGTATATAGTCTAGGTTATTCCCTAGTAGAGGCGGGGCCGGCGGAACTATATTCTATATACTAAGACTTTATTTTAAAGAAAATTTACGGGCGTAATCTAGTGCGCTCTAAATATAGTTACGATAACGTAATAACGCCGTGTTACTACTATTGATACTATGATAATATGGCGAGTATATAGCGGATATATCCGTAGAGCCCGGGCTTATAACCTATTGAATATAAAATAGATAGAAATACTTCTTAATTAATTATCTATAGAGGATAAGAGCGAATATGCGTGTAAGCCCCTAATATTAAATATTACTAAGTATTTACTTAATTAGTAGTAATTAAATAGTCCTATACTTTTATATTTTAATATCTTTATTAATAAGGTAGTTATAAACCCGGAATATATTAAAACTATTAAAGAATAATCTTAACCGAAATTTTATTAAGAGATATAAATCTTTTTAAGTTTTATTAATTTCTATAAATAGTTTATTTATAGTTATTTTAATATAATTATATCGTTTATTAACCTATTTAAGAGTAGTAAAATAAATAAGAAAATAAATCCGTTTAAATAAACAAACGGCGCCGCGGAAGCGTTTTAAATTTTATAAAATATATTCGTAAACGCGTCTTTTCTACGCTATTACGATCTAATTAAATAATTATATATAAAGATAGATACTTCTAACTTTAACCTTAACTTTATATTATTATAATAAAATAAGAATAATTATTAGCGCTTTATAGTATTCTAGTCGCGGAAATTAAATCCCCTAGAATAAAATTATAAAATCTATAATTAAGAATTACTTGTTATTATAATAATAATAAAATAATAATAATATTACCTAAAAGGTAGCCCTTATTATATTAGAGTCTAGATTAATTATAATAATTTAAAAGATTTTATAAAGTAGAAGGAGCTGAATTTTAGATAAGTTTATTAAGTATTTAAATTAATTACCTATAATTTTAAGATCTTTTATTATACTAGAAAATTAAATCCTACCGATATATCGTCGCGGCGCTTTAATTATAAGGGAGTATCGCGGTTAAATATTAAATTATCATTAATAGTTTGAAATAAACTTATTGTTTAAATTAACGGTTAATTATTAAAAGAAAATAAAGAAATTAAAGTAGTTATAATCTCTACTTTTTAAATTATAAAGTTAAAAGTAGTAATTTTAAAATAGAATATTATAGTAGTATTTAAAATTATATATAATAATTCTAAAAGGCCTACTAAAGTATTAATTTAAGAGTTATAAATTTATAATAATTAAATAAACTCTTTTTAAACTAGAGCGAATATATTAAAGAATCGCCGTTATATAAAGAATAAAATATAGGTTATAAACTCTAAAGAATTATTAAGATATAATAATCGTTTTTATATACTAAGGGATAAAACTCTAAGAAAAGAGTTTATAAAAAAAATATTATAATAATCCTTTAATAAACTATTTTAGTTTTATAAAATTATATAAATTATTTTCCCGAATTATTTTTTAAGAGGGTAGCCTAAAGTAAATTATAAACTATATTAAAATTTACGATATATATTAATAGACGAAGGCGCCTCGATATCGTTTATATAATAAATTAAACTCGTTTATTATTATTATTTAATTATAGAAGGAAATTTTTATGAATTTTATAACTAGTTTACCGCCTAGTAAATATAGAGGTACCGTTTATAATATTATTTTTATTATTATAAATCGATTTATTAAAATAGTTAGGTATATATTAATAATTATTAAAATTAATACCGCTTAACTCGTAGAAGTATTTTATTCTAAAATTATTTATCGTTATAGTATATTTAATAGTATCGTTAGTAATAGAGGCTCTATTTTTATAAACGCTTTCTAGTCGGCTATATATTTTTATTCGAAAATTAAATAATATCTAAATACTACCTTTTACCCTTAAACGGATAAATAAATAAAGCGCTAAAATTAAATACTAGAGTATTATTTATATATATTTATTAATAATAAATAAATTAATTAGGCTAGATTACTACCTATAATAAAAATTTTAATAAATAATAATTAGAGTACCGTCGTCGGAACGACGTTATTTTTCTATATAAATAGTTACTATTTTAAAATTCGTTAAGAGGTCGAGGACGACTTTAAAGAAAAAAGAGTACTAGTTATAAATAATAGAGTACGATAGTTATAAGCTTTAAAAAATAAAATTATAAAATATTTATAAAATACTACCGAATTTCAAATTAAATAATATAATAAAATATATAAACTATAAAGTTATAAGGTTAGTAATTTAATTATATTAATAATAAAGAATTTAAAATAAAAGCGCCTAAATAAGAAATTATCCCGTAAATTTATAGGGCTCTTTAGGATTATTAATAAAATAAAAATATAAATTTACCGCCTACTACTATCTTTTATATATAGAATTCATAATATCTTTTATATATCGTTATTTAAATTATATTATCTTCGCGATTATATTAATACCGCGGAATCTTTTATATAAGTTCTTAAATTTATTAATAATAATAAATTATAAAAAGTAGAAGAAGTAATTAATAAAATTGAAAATAAGAAAAATATTTAATATAAAGTTAAATAAACTAGCTAAGGCGAAGAATATAATTAATAATTATTAAACGAAGGGTTTATTAATACTAGTAAAATAATTAAAGTCTTTAAATAGGCGGGTAGTAAATATAAATATATAAATATAATTAAAGAAGCTACTTAGTCGTATAAAATAATAAAGCGGAGTAAATAAAACAGATTTTAAAAGTAAATATTATTATTTTTATATTAATATTTATATAACGGACGTTCTCCTCTATATTTATAACTTTATTATATAGTTTTAAAATATAACTAAATTCGATTTATTATTAAAACTATCTATATATAATAGCGATAAGATATTATATTTATAAGAATACTTTTATTTTAGGTATAGTTTATATAAATACCTAGAATATATTATTAAATAATATATCTAGGTAAGTTTAGCTAGCGCCGATTTAAGAAAAAAAAAATCGATATTACTATTATATTATATAAAATATTTAGTTTTTATCGGAATCTTTAGAAGAAAATATAATATCTCTAATATAATTCTTAAAGTCCCGTTTATATTAGCGGAAATCTTTAGTCTTTTTTTCGAGAATTTTATTTATTATTTTTAATTCCTTAATATACTAGTTCGCCGCCGTTAATTAATTTTATAAATTAATAATTATAATAGAGGTTTACCTACTAATTACTATTATTTTACTATATATTTTATATTATTAAATAATTTTCTTATTTATTAATTTATATTTATATCCTTCTTTAGGAATCCTATTATTAATATAAATATATTAATATATAAACCTCTTTACCTTCCTTTGGAAAAATTTAAGGATTTTTTATTATTAATATATATTATTTTAAAGCTTACGATTATAATTTACCTTTATATAATAGTCGATTCCGTAGTAATTAATATAATAGAGTATATAAAGAGGGGACGTACCTCGAATATAATTATTATTAAACTAGTAGAGATAGACTCGGTAAAAGATTTACGAAGTATAATAAATTATTATTATAATTAATATTATATAGTCGCGCTAATAACGGACTAGTTATATTTACTAGTATAGTTATAGCTAGAATAAATTAGTATAAATAAATTAATATTATTAGTAAATAGGAGCTATTTATAGAGTTAAAAAAAACTATATATAACGAGAGTATTATTTATATATTAGTTATAATACTAGAACGCTATTATAGAGTTAAAGTAATAATATACGAGAAAGACTAAAGAGGTTACGAAAAGAGAAAGTAAATAAATAAACGAGTTTATTTTAATAATAAACAGTCGCGCTAAATACTTTATTATTATAATACGTGGATACGCGCCTCCGCTCCGCTACCTCGCTTTTATTAATAGATATAACCCTTATTATAATAATTATATTATTACTAATCTCCGGGTATAATATTAGGGCTATACTATTTATATATAATACTTTACTACTAGTGTTTTTATAGTATAATAAAAGTATATAATAAAAGTAACTACTATTATTCCGTTACTAATAATATAAATACTATAGGAATAATCTAATATACTATATTTACTATAAATACTATAAGCGTTATAGGAACGATAGTATATACTATTTCGCCCCGTTATTATTATATATAATGGCACTATAGAGACGAAAGAAATATTATTTAATTAATTATTATTACTATATATTAACGCTATAGGGATAGTTTTATAAATATATTATTTATTTACTACTAATATTATTATATAATAGAGGTAGTATAATAGTATTATTTTTCCGTTATTAATATTATTTAATAGTATTATAGGAATAGTTTCGTATCGTTCCGCGACTAGTATTATATATTAGCGCTATAAAATTAATAGTATAAATTGGAAGATTCTTTTTCTTTATTCTCTTAAGGGGTTTAAAAGTTTTTTAATAAATTTCGATTAATTAAATAAATACTATTCCGTAACTAGTATTATAAATATTAAAGGATTAGGTACGTAACCTTATATTTAGATTATTATATAATAACGTTATTATACTAGATAATCTTTTTCCCTTATTTCTCTTAGGGGGTTTAAAGATTTTTTAATAAATATTTTTTAACTAAAATATTTAGATACCTAAAGACTAAGGCCTAAAGAGAGAAATAATTATAAAATAATAGTATATTATATACGCCTACGTCCCGCTAAAGGCGCTAGTATATTATATATACCTACGCTCCGCTACCTCTATAATATTATTATTTATCGATATAGAGTTCTAGCCTTAGTATCGTAAAATTCTAACTTTTAATAATTTTATATCGAATTAATATTCCCCGTATTATTAGAATCCTTAGAGATTAGTTTTATTATTAAATCTAGGATTTAAATACTACCTAATAATGAACCCCGTAATTATTTTATATTTTTTATATTATGACTAAACTACTAACTCTACGCTAGCGGCCTTAAGTATTATAAACTTTATAAAAATTTTAAAACTATATAAATAGTCCAATATCTCGGTAATTAAAGATAACGGGTATTGATTTTTAGTAATTATTATATTTAAGCCCCGGTAATTAATATAAAGATATAATCTACTATTCTTTTTTAATATAAAAAGAATAAATACTTTAGTTAAAGAAATTAAATAACGGATCTAGCTTTTATAAAATAAGGATTTTAAATAACGTCGTAACTCCGATAATTTAGTTTGAAATAAATTATAAAAAGATTTATAAAGTAGTTTCTTATTAATTTTTATTTTAATAATATAGTCCCTTTATTTAAAAATAAATAAGATACTCGCTTTTTTATTAAAAAAAATATTATAAAATATTATAAATTCTTTAGGAATTTATAGGTTAAGAAATTCTTCCTATTTACTTTACACTATTATAATATATACGACCGCGAATATATTCGGTTTATTTTTAAAGTTATTAATGAATTTAGCTAGTTCCTTAATCTATAAATTACTAGAATTAATTTTAAACCGTTATTAATCCGCCTTAAAATAATTAATATCTTTAATTAATATAATTTAAATATACCTAGAATAACGTCTAAATCTTTAAGATTTATAGTATAGAATAGAGTATTATATTTACGCCCTTAACCCTAATTATCGATTATTTAATAATTTAATTAATACGCGCTATAGTAATATATACTTACCCGTTAATTATTTTAGCTAGCGGTAAAGTAGTATTATAAAACTCTAAATCGTTTTTAATAACGAACTATTATAAAATTGAATTAATTTATACTCTAGAGTTAATTAAGATAATAAGTTACTTAACTTTATTTTAAAGAATAATCTAATTCTTAGAAAGAATAAAAGAGTATATTTTTATTAATTATTTTTCTTTCTTTTCTTCCGAGGCGTAAATTAAGTTTAATTATTTTTTATTAATACTACGCCGACGTATATAACTAGTTTATTTATATCGGGATATTTAAATTTAATATAACCTTCTATTCTATAATAATAATAAATAATCTTATTATATAAAGAATTAATAGTATTAATTTTATATTTATTACTCTTCTCCTTTAAATATATTTATTTAATACTATCGCCGGCGTTAAATTTAATAATTCGGTTTATTATAAATTTTTCTTTATTAAGGTTCTTTAAATAGGAACCCGAATTAGAATTAAAACTATTTATTAATTATATATACTTTAGATTCTTTTTTTATATAATAATTTAAATAAGAATTTCTTGTCTTTAAATAAATATATTATTAATATTAAGAATCTTATTTTTAAATTTAAATTTAAATTTTACTAAAAAGAAATTTATTTTATACTCCTCCGAAAATAGGAGTAACGAGGTTTTTATTTCTTTAAAATAAGTCTTAAATAACGATATTTTTTATTTAGGTTATTATTTAACTTCCTTCTATTTCTTATAAATAAAGAAATAGTAGTTAATTAAATCCGTTATTAAATTAAAAAGGAACTTCTTAAAAAAGCTAAATATAATATTAACTAAACTATATAAATTATAATATTTATACTATTACGTTGAAGAGTTACTTTCTAATAAATCTATATAATATATAATCTTTAAATAGTCGGTAGTAAAATACTTAGAACTAATTAAAAATTTAATATTAATATCGCGGAATTAATACAAATATTTATCTTCGCTCGTACCTTTATAAAAACGTATTTTATTAAAGTATAGTAGTTTCGCCCTAATAAGGATATCTCTACTAAATATAATTAAATTTATTATTATTCTACCGGTAGATATAATAATTAAGGGACCTCTACTATAAATAATTAATTCTATTAATACTCCGTTAATAGGTATAGAAATAGTAGGATTATATAACTTTTAATTTTTAGTTTATAATACCTCTAACTTTTATTATTATTTAAGGCGACGATTTTCTTCTTTAATAATTTTAAACTATACGTCTAAATTCTCTTCGGGGGTAATAATACCTCCGAATTTATTACTATCTTTATAGCGGGGGTCGTCGGAGGGGGGTTAATTAATATTATTATTATTAAATTCTTTTAAACGTCCCGAGGTTAAACTCGATATTATAATAATAATAGACTTTTTCTTTAGAAAGATTTAAAAGATTAAAATTATAATACCTAAAATTATTAGCGTAGAGCTAGTGGTTTAGTAATTATATAAAAAATATAAAGTAATTATAGAGTTTATTACTAGGTAGTTTTTAAATCCTAGATTTAATAGTAGAATTAATCTCTAAAGATTCTAATAATATAGAGGAATATTAACTCGATATAAAATTATTAAAAGTTAGAACCCCGCGATACTAAGGCTAGAGCCCTATATCGATAAATAATAATATTATAAAGATAGCGGAGTATAGGTATATATAACGTACTAGCGCCCTTAACGAGACGTAAGTATATATAATATACTACTACTTTATAACTATTTTAGCGCTATAAAATTATATAAATTATTTACCCGAAAATTCTTCTAGGAGGGTAATTTAAAATAAATTATTAATTATATTAAAATTTATAATATATATTAGCGGAAGAAGGCGCCGCGATATTATTTATATAATAAATTAAATTCGTTTTTTATTATTATTTAATTTTAGAAGGAGATTTTTATAGATTTTATAATTAATTTACCGCCTAGTAAATATAGCGATATTATTTATAATATTATCTTTATTATTATAAATCGATTTACTAAAATAATTAAATATATATTAATTAATTAATTAATTAATTTATATACCTACTCTAATCATACTACTTTATTAATAAGGGAATTTCGTAAATACTTTTTTAATAGGGTTACTAACGGCGCCTATTAACCGTTAAAGAAACCTCGTTAATTAAAAACCCTAATTTATAGATGATTTATTTCCTCTTTTTATTAGTTAATAGCCGATAGTTATAATTATTTTAAAATACTATTTATTCTTCCCTCTATTTTATTTTTATTTTATTTTTAAATTTTATTTATTTATCCTATAAATCTATAGGCCGCTTCGTTATAAATTTATTAAATAATCGATACCTACGGCTCTCCGGCCGGCGGCTTCTTCTTTTTCTTCCTCTTTTTTATAGGTCTAGGTATATCGCTAGGTCCTAGCGGTAATTTAAATTATAATAACTATTCTTTAATAAAAGAGAATTAACCGAGTTATCCCGTTTTTATTATTGACCGCGCGGCTATATATATACTTTAGACCTATATTAATAGCTTTTTAAAATTATATATATTTATTTATTTTACTAACTCTATTTTATCCCTAACTAGTTCTAAATAAAATAATAATATATATTTTATACTTTATTTCTTTATCTATATTAGTAACTACGTCGGTAAATTGAAAACCGGCTTTAACGGCTCGGGGTTATTAGGTAAACTATCTCGGGCGCTTAAAATAAACTTAAAGCGCCCGAACGGCCCTAAGCGCCCGTCGAGCGCCCGCCGAGTATCTTTCGAGTATTAAATCGCTCGACGGGCGCCCGAGGCCGTTATAAAATACGCGTTAAATTTTTAACGATTGTAATTTAAACCTAAAACTTTAGGGGCCCTAACTTTAGAAAATTATATAATTTATTACTTAAAATTTTAATATTCTATAATTATTTTTATCGACGGTAGTAATCTTTTAGAATAATTTTTAATACTAGTAAATTTTAATCCCTAGAATCGATCGATTTAGGCGAAATCCTCGCGGGGGTAATATATAGGCTATATATTAAAATATATACTAGAGATTTAAAAATACGATAGTAATAATTATAAAAATATAATAGTAATAATTATAGAAATACGATAACGATAGGACTATAACTATAAATAAGAGTTATAAATAGAGGTTAAAATTAGTAATATACCTCTAATTTAACTCCCGTTAGAGGTAGTTTTAAATTAACTCGGTATATACCCAAATAGTCTTAAACCCCTTAATTGTATACCTCGGGCGCTTATCGAGTCGGTAAATAAATATCGTATTTAAGATTTTTAGAGCGCTCGTCGAGCGCCCTAAACTATAATCGAGCCACTTTTCGTTTAACCGACGTAGCGCTACGGACTATAAATATCTTTATTCGATATAAGAATTTATTTAATCCGATTTTATTATATTTTAATTATATTATTATAGAGTTTTTAATCTTCTTTAATTAATTATAATAATCGAACTAGTCCCCGAATAAATCTCTCTTTTAAGCCGGGTTAATAGTTTATATAAAAATAGTTATTTTATAACTCTCCTATTTATCTAGTTATTATTAGCGGGTCTAGTTTTTCACTCTCTAGTTAATAACCTTAATATCTTAATATTCTTCGACGTTTTTAATTAGATTTATCTAGTCTTTTCTCCTCTTTATAATTATAGTTACTTTATATTATTCTTTAAATCTTAAAGCGTGAAGTACCTAGGTTTCTTTTTCCGTTATTAATATTAAATATATTTATCGTTACTTACCTCCTTTATACTAGAGTTTATTCTAGATCCGTATATTTTTTATAATTGTAATTAAATAAGTTCCTCGATTTATTTAATATTATATTATTAGGCGGTCTAATTAAAGGTTAATTAACGCGATTACTAATTTAACCTCGAGTATTAAAATTAGGGTAATTTTAAATACTCCTAAAACCGTCTTAAAATAATTATTTTAAATAATTACTAGTTTCTTTATATATCTCTTTATAACCTCCGTCGTTCTCTTTAATTAATATTATATCGGAGTCGTAAATATTAATATTAATCTAACTATTATATTATATACCGTTTTATACTTCCCGAAGGTAGCGCTTTATATCGAACTAATTAAATACTTTATAGCGCGGTTTTAAATAATCGCTCTAGTCTTAATCTAGGTTAAATATAGTTTTTATTTTAATTTTAAATCGATATATAGTTTTAAGACTTTAATATTTATTTTAAATTCGATAATTACGTTCCTAAAATTTATTACTATTTCTATATTAAACTTCTTCGGTATTCGAGATATATAGACTAACTCGGACTTCTAGGGGGTAAAGAATACTCTATAAATAACTATTTATTTTAAATAGATATTATAGGCCCGTTTTAAATTCGTATAATTCTTTTTTATACTCTCGCTATAAGCGAGTAAATAGACGTCGTCTACGAATCCTCCGACCTATATTAATAGGTTTATTTTAGTATACTCCTCGATTAATAATATATTAAAGAATAGAAAGAGTACTAGTAAAATAAGCGATTTTTATAAAATACCCGTATCGGTAAATCTCAAAAATCCTTATTAAAACCTAAGTTACCGCCCGCGCGGATAGGGCTAGTAGCGTCCTATTAATAATTTTTCTAAATAAAAATTACTAATAAAATACTATTAGTAACTCTAATTTACGGATAGAGCTACTAGTATCTTATTAGTAAATTTAATAAATTAGGAGTCTAGGTAAATAATTTTTAATAAATTTAATAACTCCGGGTTAATTTTAATAGGATTAATAACTTTAGTAATTTATATATATTATTAATATATTAATAGTAGCTTAGCCCTATTATAGAGCTAAAATAAATAAAGTTCTATAATTAATACTATTAATAGTAGCGACTCTTAGTGATAATTATTTACGCTAGCGACCTACCGGGCCTAGAATAATAAGTTTTAATAAAAGTTCTCGCGGGGGCGTTACCCGGGTATATCCGGGGAGTATATATATAAATATCATAATATATTATATATTATAACGTATACTTTAGTATATACCTTAGTGTATATTATAATTAAATATACTATGAGGGGCTTTTGTCTAATATTTTAAAAACTACTATAAAGAGTATATATTATATACTATTTAAAATATCTTTACGTATATTATTCGTATACTATTTAATAGTATATACAAGCTGCGTACACTATTACATATACTATATAATATACTATAACCTATACTATAGCCTATACTATAACGTATATTAATACGTAGATAAATATATATACTATAGGGTATATAATGGGCCTATTCGTCTAATATTTAAATTATTAATAATTTATCGAGTTACTAAACCTATTAGTAGTAAATATTATTTATTAATAGGACTCTACCCGGACCCCTAATTTACTAACTTTATTAAACCTCGGGTCGGTATTTAATATAGAGTTTTAATATAAATTTATAGACGGTTTTCTAATAAAGCTAATAATATTTAAAATATATTAATATTCATTTTTAAAATTTACCGATACGTTATTATCTTCTCTACTATATTTATTCTTCCTTTAAATATTATAGACATAGTTTTATCTAATAGAAAGTTTATTATCTAGTTAATAATTAGGCTAGGTACGCTTTTTATTCGTAAATTTTATAAGAATCTTTTATATAAAACATTATTAAACGCTCTCGTTATATTTAATAATAATAGGTTTATTATCTTTCCCCTCCCGTTTTTATTATAATTTTATATAGTATATATTATATTTATAAGGGTCTTTAACGCGGTTTTTATTAAATACTTTCGTCTAGTCTCTATTTATTATAATAGTAGTAATTCGTACTCCTCCGTTATATTATTTAACTTTTTAGAGATAATTACTTCTAACGTTTTATTAAATATATTAAAGAGTACGATAGACTTATATAATTTTAACTCTAAATAGTTATCTTTTTTCATTTTCTTAAAGATTATTATATTAGTTTTTTTAAAGTACTTTAAATAGTATCTCTATCTAAAATAAATTTATAATAAATAGATAATAATATTTATTACTTCCGTTTTTATCATAATTTTTAAAAATCGGTTTAGGATTTTAATTATTCCTAGCGCCTTATCGGTAGCTAGGTATTATATTATTTTATATATTTCTATTTTAATTATTTCCTAGTTTATTCTAATAGGTTTTAAGTATTTTATTCTATCGATATTACCTAGATCTACTATCGGTAGAGGGGGGAAGAGTACTTTTTATAAAAAATTTATTTTATCTTTAAAGTCTTTAACTTTTCCTCTTTTATTATTTTTAAAAACTAGGAATTAAAGGAGTTCCTTAAAGTAATTATTTCTCTCTTTTTTATCTTATAAACTTTTATACTCCCGTCGATTTTAACGAGGTTTTATATATACTCTCCCGCTAGAAAAACGTTTTCGTTCTTCGAATTATATATATTCTCTTATTATTTACCGTATCTAGGGCCTCCCCCGTTTAGATATTTCGACTTTATTTATATTTCTTTATATATTCTTTTATCTTTAATGTAATATTAATATAACGAGAGTTTTAATAAAATTTAGCTCCTTAGTATAAGCGGGCCTATAAAATCGTAAACTCGATAATTTCTTAAAAACCTCTTATTATCTTATTTAAATATTAATCGATATTTTCTTTATTTTTAAACTTTAGTTTCTTTAGTATTTTATAATATCTAAGGCCGCTAGCGTAGAGCTAGCGGCCTAGTAATAATATAAAAAATATAAAGTAGTTACGGGGTTTATTATTAAATAGTTCTTAAATCCTAGATTTAATAATAGAATTAATCTCTAAGGATTCTAATAAAACGGGGGAATACTAACTCGATATAGAATTATTAAAAGTTAGAACCCCGCGATATTAAAACTAAAACCCCGTATCGATAAATAATAATATTATAGAGGTAGCGGGGCGTAGATATATATAATATATTAACGCCTTTAACGGGGCGTAGGCGTATATAATATATTATTACTTTATAATTACCTCCCTCTTTAGGCCTTAGTCTCTAGGTACTTAAATACTTTAATTAAAAGATATTTATTAAAAAACCTTTAAACCCCCTAAGGGAAATAAAGTAAAAAAATTATCTAATATAATAATATTACTATATAGTAACTTAAGTATAAGGCTACGTACCTAATTCTTTAGTACTTATAATACTAGTTACGGAATAATATTTAACCGAATTACGAAGTTTATTAAAAAACCTTTAAACCCCTTAAGGGAAATAAGGGAAAAGAGTCTTCTAATTTATATTATCGGTCCTATAACGCTAATATATAGTATTAGTCGCGGAGCGATACGAAATTATTTCCTATAGTACTATTATATAGTATTAGTAACGGAAGAGTAATATTATTAAACTACCTTTATTATATAATAGTATTAGTAGTAAATAAATAGTATATTTATAAAACTGTCTCTACAACGCTAATATATAGTAATAGTAGTTAATTAAGTAATATTTCTTTCGTCTCTATAATACTATTATATATAATAGTAACGGAGCGAAATAATATATACTATCGTTCCTATAGCGCTTATAGTACTCGTAGTAAATATAGTATATTAGATTATTCCTATAGTACCTATAGTACTAGTAACGGAATAACGGTAGCCACCCTTACTATATACTCTTATTATATTATAAAAACACTAGTAGTAAAGTATTATATATAAACGGTATAACCCTAATATTATACCGGGAGATTAGTAATAATATAATTACTATAATAACGGTTATATCTATTAATAAAAGCGAGGTAGCGGAGCGGAGGCGCGTATTAATATACTATAACGATAAAGTATTTAGCGCGACGGTTTATTATTAAAATAAACTCGCTCGCCTATTTATTTTCTCTCTTTATAACTCTTTTAGTCTTTTTTATATATTATTACTCTAGCTCTATAATAGTGTTCTAGTATTATAATTAATATATAGATAATACTCTCGTTATATATAGTTTCTTTCTAACTCTATAAGTAGTTTTTATTTACCGATAGTATTAATTTATTTATATTAATATAATTTAGTTATAAATATACTAGTAAATATAACCAGTCCGCTATTAGCGCGATTACGTAATATTAATTATAATAGTAGTTTACTATACTTCGTAGCTCCCTTACCGGGTCTACTTCTATTAATTTAATAATAATTATATTCGAGGTACGTCCCCTCCTTATACGCTCTATTATATTAATTATTAAAAATCGACCGTTATATAAAGGTAAACTATAACCGTAAACTTTAAAATAATATATATTAATAATAATAAACCCTTAAACCTTTTTAAAGGAAGGTAAGGAGGTCTATATATCGGTATATCTATATCGGTAATAAAACTCCTAAAGAAGAACGTAAATATAATTTAATAAATAAAGAAATTATTTAATAACGTAAAGTATATAATAAAACGGTAGTAATTAATAAATAAACCCCTACTATAATCGCTAACCTATAGAATTAATTAACGGCGGCGTATTAGCGTATTAAGGAATTAAAAGCGATAAATAAAGTTTTTAAAAAAAAGACCGAGAGTTTCTATTAATATAAACGGGACCTAGAGAATCTTAAGGAAAATAATATCTTTAAGAATTATATTAGGGAGACTATATCTTCTTTTAATAATTCCGATAATAACTAAATCTTTTATACGATATAGTAGCGATAACGAATTCTTTTTTTCTTAAATCGGCGCTAATTAAACTTACCTAGATATACTATTTAATAATATATTTTAAATATTTATATAAATAATATTTAAAGTAAAAGTATTTTTATAAATATAATATCTTATCGTTATCGTATATAAATAGTTTAATAATAAATTAAATTTAGTTATATCTTAAAACCGTATAATAAAGTTATAAATATAGAGGAGAACGTCCGTTATATAAATATTAATACTAAAGTAGTAATATTTATTTTTAATATCGGCTCCGTTTACTCCGTTTTATTATCTTATACGACTAAATAACCTTTTTAGTTATATTGATATATTTATATTTACTACCCGCCTATTTAAAGACTTTAATTAATTTATTAATATTAATAAACTCTTCGTCTAATAATTATTAATTATATTCTTCGCTTTAACTAGTTTATTTAATTTTATACTAGATATTTTCTTTATTTTTAATTTTATTAATTACCTCTTCTACCTCCTATAACTTATTATTATTAATAAATTCGGGGGCTTATATAAAAGATTCCGCCGTATTAATATAATCGCGAAGATAATATAATTCAAATAACGATATATAAAAGGTATTATAGATTCTATATATAAAAAATAATAGTAGGCGGTAAATTTATACTCCTATTTTATTAATAATCTTAAAGGGCCCTATAAACTTATAAGATAATTTCTTATTTAGGCGCTTTTATTTTAGGTTCTTTATTATTAATATAATTAAACTACTAACTTTAGAACTTTATAGTTTATATATTTTATTATACTAATTAACTTAATACTCGATAGTGTTTTAAAAATACTCCGTAGTTTTATTCTTTAAAGCTTATAATTATCGTACCCTATTATTTATAATTAGTACTCTTCTTTCCCTAGAGTCGTCCTCGACCTCTTAACGGATTTTAGGATAATAACTATATATACGGAAAAATAATATCGTTCCGACGGCGGTACTCTAATTATTATTTATTAAGAATTCTATTATAAGTAGTAATATAGCCTAATTAATTTACTTATTATTAAGAAATATACGTAAATAGTATTTTAATATCTAATTTTAGCGCTTTATCTACTTATTTATTTAAAGATAAAAGATAGTATTTAAATATTATTTAATTTTCGAATAAAAATATATAATTTACTAGAAGGCGTTTATAAAGATAGAGCCTCTATTACTAATAATACTATTAAATATACTATAGCGGTAAATAATTTTAAAATAAAATACTTCCGTAAATTAAACGGTATTGATTTTAATAATTATAAATATATACCTAATTATTTTAATAAATCGATTTATAATAATAAAGATAGTATTATAAATAGTACCTCTATATTTATTAGGCGGTAAATTAGTTATAAAATCTATAAAAATCTCCTTCTAAGATTAAATAGTAATAGAAAGCGAATTTAATTCGTTATATAAATAATATCGCGGCGCCTTCGTCCGCTAATATATATCGTAAATTTTAGTATAGTTTATAACTTACTTTAAACTACCCTCCTAAAAGAATTTTCGGGTAAATAATTTATACGATTTTATAACGCTAAAATAACCTACTAGAGAATTATTATAATATCTCTTTATAAACTCTTTCTTTAGAGCTTTATTCCTTAAAATATAAAGATAATTATTATATTTTAATAATCTCTCGGAGTTTATAATTTATACCTTATTCTTTATATAACGGCGGTCCTTTAGTATATTCGCTCTAGTTCGAAAAGAGTTTATTTAATTATTATAAATTTATAATTCCCGAATTAGCGTTTTAATAGGCCTTTTAGGATTATTATATATAATTTTAAATACTATTATAATATCCCGCTTTAAAATTACTACTCTTAACCCTATAATTTAAAAAGTAGAGGTTATAATTATATTTATTTCTTTATCTCTTTATCTCTTTCCGATAATTAACCGTTAGTCCAAAGAGTAAGTTTATTCTAAAGTATTAATAATAATTTAGTATTTAACGGTAATACTCCCTTATAATTAAGGCGCTATAATAGTATATTAATAAAATTTAATTTCTTAGCCCGATAAAAGATTTTAAAGTTATAAATAATTAATTTAAACACCTAACGGGCCTATTTAAAGATTAATTCCTTTTATTTTATAAAACTCTTTAGGTTATTATAATTAATTTAAATTTTAATATAATAAGAGCTACTTTCTAAATAATAATACTATTATTTTATTACCGCTATAATAACGAGTAATTCTTAATTATAAATTTTATAGTTCTATTTTAAGAGATTTAATTTTTATAACTAGAATATTATAAAGCGCTAATAATTATCTTTATCTTATTATAATAATATAGAGTTAAGGTTAAAGTTAAAAATATCCGTCTCTATATATAATTATTTAGTTAGATCGTAATAGTGTAGAAAAAGCGCGTTTACGTATATATCTCGTAAAATCTAAAACGCTTCCGTAGTATTATTTATTTATTTTAACGGATTTATTTTCTTATTTATTTTATTACCCTTAAATAAACTAGTAAATAATATAGTTATATTAGAATAATTATAAATAAACCGCCTATAGAAATTAACGAAGCCTAAAAAGATTTATACCTCTTAATAAATTTTTGGTTAAAGTTATTCCTTAATAGTCTTAACGCGTTCCGGGTCTATAGTTACCCTAGTAATAAATATAATAAAATTTAAAAACTCGACTGTTTCGGTATTAAATTAATACTTCTTAAGATTAATAAATAACTAGAATTAATATAATTATTTAAATATTTACTCGATATACCGCTAATACTCCACCGGATTAATATTATAAATCAGGATATTATCTAGATATATTATATATATTATATCTACTAAATTTATAAACGTACGGTTAATATAAACTTAAAATATCGCCGGTACGTTAACGAGCCTAAAAGATATAATTAAATATTCGAAGTAACTATAGCGAGCTCGGAAAATAATTTTCTATTTATCACTTTCCTTAATCCGGATCCTATAATAAGTATCCTTTAAATCTAACTTCGTAAAGATTTTAAAACTATATAAACGGTCTAATATCTCGGTAATTAAGGGTAGCGGGTATTAATTCTTAATTATTATTATATTTAAGCCTCGATAATTAACGTAAAGATATAATTTATTATTCTTTTTAAATATAAAAAGAATAGGTACTCCGGTTAAAAAGATTAAATAACGAATCTAGTCTTTATAAAATAAGGATTCTAAATAACGCCGTAACTCCGATAATTTAATTTAAAATAAATTATAGAGAGGTTTATAAAGTGGTTTTTTATTAACTTTTATCTTAATAATATAATCCCTTTATTTAAAAGTAGGTAGAGTACTCGCCTTTTTATTAAAAAAAATATTATAAAACCTTATAAATTCCTTAGGAACCTTTAGGTTAAGAAGCTCTTCCTATTTATTTTATACTATCGTAATATATACGACCGCGAATATATTTAGTTTATTTTTAAAATTACTAGTGAATTTAGCCGGTTCCTTAATTTATAAATTACTAAAATTAATCTAAAACTATTATTACTCCGCCTTAAGATTAATTAATATCTTTAATTAATATAATTTAAATATACCTAGAATAACGTCTAAATCTTTAAAATTTATAACGTAGAATAAAATATTATATTTATACCCTTAACTTTAACTATCGATTATTTAATAGTTTAATTAATACGCGTTATAATAATATATACTTTATTTATTAATTACTTTAGCTAGCGGTAAAGTAGTATTATAAAATTCTAAATCGTTTTTAATAACGAACTATTATAAAATTAAATTAATCTACGCTTTAGAGTTAATTAAGGTAATAAATTATTTAATTCTATCTTAAAGAGTAATCTAATCTTTAGAAAAAATAGAAGGGTATATTTTTATTAATCGTTTTTCTTACCCTTTTTCCGAGGCGTAAATTAGGCTTAATTATTTTTTTACCGATATTATATTAACGTTTATAACTAGTTTATTTATATCGGGATATTTAGATTTAATATAGCCTTCTACTTTATAATAATAATAAATAATCTTATCGTACGAAGAATTAATAGTATTAATTTTATATTTATTACCCTTCTCCTTTAAATACGCTTATTTAGCGCTATCGCCGGCGTTAAATTTAATAATTCGGTCTATTATAAATTTTCCTTTATTAGGGTTTTTTAATTAGGAACCCGAATTAAAATTAGAGCCGCTTATTAATTATATATACTTTAGATTCTTTTCTTATATAATAACTTAGGTAAGAATTTCTTCTCTTTAAATAAATATACTACCGGTATTAAAGATCTTATTTTTAAATTTAGGTTTAAGTCTAGTTTAAAAGAAATTTATTTTATACTCCTCTAAAAACGGGGGTAATTAGGTTTTTATTTCTTTAAGATAGGTTTTAAATAATAATATCTTTTAGTAAAACTATTATTTAACTTCCTCCTACTTTTTATAAACGAGGAGATAACGGTTAATTAAATCCACTATTAAATTAAGAAAAAATTTCTTAATAAAACTGAACGTAATAATAGTTAAATTATATAAATTATAATATTTATATTACTATATTAAAGGGTTACTCTTTAACGAGTCTATATAATATACGATCCTTAAATAATCGGTAGTGAAATACTTAGGACTAATTAAAAATTTAATATTTACGTCGCGGAATTAACGTAAATATTCACCTTCGCTCGTACTTTTATAAAAACGTATTTTATTAAGGTATAATATTTTCGCCCTAATAAAGATATCTTTATTAAATATAATTAAACTTATTATTATTCCTTTAGTAGGTGTAATAATTAAAGGACCTTTATTATAAATAATAAATTCCGTTAGCGCTCCGCTAGCGGGCGTAGAAATAATAAGATTATATAATTTTTAATTTTTAATTTATAATACCTCTAACTTTTATTATTATTTAAGGCGACGGTTTTCTTCTTTAATAATTTTAAACTATATATCTAAAATCTCTTCGGGGGTAGTAATACCTTCGAATTTATTATTATTCTTACGACGGGGGTTATCGGAGGGGGCTTAATTAATATTATTATTATTAAATTCTTTTAGACGTCCCGAGGTTAAACCCGATATTATAATAATAATAAACCTTTTCTTTAAAAAGATTTAAAAGATTAAAACTATAATATCTAAAGCCGCTAGCGTAGAGTTAACGGCTTAATAATAATATAAAAAATATAAAGTAATTACGGGGTTTATTATTAAATAGTTTTTAAATCCTAGATTTAATAATAAAATTAACCTCTAAAAATTTTAATAAAACGGGGGAATATTAACTCGATATAAAATTATTAAAAATTAGAACCCCGCGATACTAAGGCTAGAACCTTATATCGATAAATAATAATATTATAAAGGTAGCGGAGCGTAAGTATATATAATATACTAACGCCTTTAACGGGGCGTAGGTATATATAACGTACTATTACTTTATACCCGGCCCTACGTTAATAGATCCCTATATTAAATTAGGGTAGGGATTATACCTCGATCTCTACTCTACTCTATACTAATTCGAAGCGTAGATAAGATATCGTAAAGTTTATAAAAATACTTTTACTTTAAATATAATTTATATAAATATCTAAAATATATTATTAAATAATATATCTAGATAAATTTAACTAGCGCCGATTTAAGAATAAAAAGAATTCGATATTATTATTATATTATATAAAAGATTTAGTTATTATTAAAATCTTTAAGAGAAGAAATAGTATTTTTAATATAATTCTTAAACTCTTTAATTTCCTCGGGACTCTTTACGTCCCGTTTATATTAATAGAAACTTTTAATTTCATTTTCTAGAACTTTATTTATCGTCTTTTATTCTTTAATATATTAATTTACCGCCGTTAAATAATTTTATAAATTAGCGATTATAATAAAGATTTATCTATTAATTATTATTATTTTATTATATACTTTATATTACTAGGTAATTTATTTATTTATTAATTTATATTTATATTTTTTTTAAGAGTTTTATTATTATTATAAATATATTAATATATAAACTACTTTACCTACCTTCGGAAAGATTTAAGAATTTATTATTATTATTATATACCGTTTTAGAGTTTACGGTTATAATTTATCTTTATATAATAATCGATTCTATAATAATTAATATAATAAAATATATAAGAAGGGGACGTACCTCGAATATAATTATTATTAAACTAGTAGAAATAAACTCGGTAAAAGAGTTATAAAGTATAGTAAATTACTATTATAATTAATATTACGTAATCGCGTTAATAACGGACTAATTATATTTACTAGTATATTTATAACTAAAATAAATTTATACTATTAATAAATAAGAGTTATTTATAGAGTTAGAATAAAGTTATATATAACGAGAGTATTATTTATATATTAATTATAATATTAGAATACTATCGTAGAGTTAGAGTAATATTATACAAAAGAGGTTAGAGGAGTTATAAAGAGAGAAAATAAATAAACGAGCGAGTTTATTTTAATAATAAACCGTTATATTAAATACTTTAATATCGTTATATATTAATACGTACCTCCGCTCCGTTACCTATTTTTAATTAATAGATACTACCGTTATTATAATAATTATATTATTATTAATCGGGTATAATATTAGGGTTATACTATTTATATAAAATATTTCGTTACTAGTATTTATTATAGTATAGTAGGAATATATAATAAAGGTAATTACTATTATTCTACTACTAGTACTATAAATATTAAAGGAATAATTTAATATACTATATTTATTCTAAATACTACGAGCGTTATAAGAATAATAATATATACTTTTTCGCTCCGTTATTATTATATATTATAGTATTATAGGGACGAATTAAATATTATTTAATTAACTATCGTTACTATATATTAATACTATAGAGATAACTTTATAAATATACTATTCGTTTACTACTAGTACTATTATATAATAGAGGTAGTATAATAATATTACTTTTCTATTATTAATACTATTCGATAGTATTATAGGAACAATTTCGTATTACTTCGCGACTAGTACTAAATATTAACGTTATAAGATTAATAATATAAATTAAAAGATTCTTTTCCTTTATTTTCTCTTATAGAGTTTTAAGGTTTTTTAATAAATTTCGATTAATTAATTAAATATTATTCCGTGACTAGTATTATAAATATTAAAGAATTAAGTAAATAATTTTATATTTAGGTTACTACCTAAATAATATTATTATATTAAATAATTTTTTCCCCTTATTTCTCTTAAGGGGTTTAAAGATTTTTTAATAAATATTTTTTAATTTAAATATTTAGATATTTAAAGACTAGGGTTTAAAAAAGAAAATAATTATAAAGTAATAATATATTATATATATCTACGCTCCGTTATAAAGCGCTAGTATATTATATATACCTACGCTCCGCTATCTTTATAATATTATTATTTATCGATATAAAATTCTAGTTTTAATATCGCGGGGTTCTAATTTTTAATAATTTTATATCGAATTAATATTCCTCTATATTATTAGAATCTTTAGAGATTTTTTTATATTATTAAATCTAGGATTTAAGAATTATTTAAAAATAAACCCCGTAATTACTTTATATCTTTTATATTATTACTAAGCCGCTAGCTCTACGCTAGCGGCTTTAGGTATTATAGTTTATTTCTAAAAAAAACTATTTCGAGAGTACTCCTAAAAAAGTCATATTTAGAGTACTATTAAGAGTCGTATATATATTATTAATCTTAAGGTTACTTTAGTAGATATTTTAATAAAAAAAGCTAGAACTAGATACTCTATAGTATTGCTTTCGCTTTTATATATACCCTGATAGTCTTCTCTCACTCTCTCTTTCTCAAGCCCATAAACATTATAATAGATTACTACCTCCACCTCTCCTTCCCCTCCTTTGTCTAATATCTACAAATTTCACAGAACTGGTTATCGCCCAACCTCGCAGGGAGTCCTCAAGAGGAGCGCGATACTGCCAGAAAGCCCATCTCATTATGGTTCGATAAATCGAGTAACATCTTTTCTCTTGCACTGCTTTGGTCCGAAGATCGCTTTGAATGGCATGGATCGGTCCTACATTGTCGGGTCTTGTGGTGCCACCGTGTGATCCAGTAGGTGTCGAGTTGATCCGTGTGAAATAGTCGTTGCCGAAGTATTGACGCTGAACCAGTTCTTTGTTCTGGTTACCATCAACAGCAAATCCAGAGAATTGGCGAAAGACAAGGCCGATCTGTTTAGTCGAGGGTCGTCTCGATCCTGGCAGTAGGAAGGGCATAGGGTTTGCGAGCGCCGAGTTGCGCAATGACAAGACTGCCGAGTGCTGAAGGCCGTACGATTCCCCAGGTTGCAGGTCTGGAGCCGTTTGAAACGCTGTCGGTCCGCTGTCATGCCGAGACGCTGTCTCCATACCTTGAATGATTGCGAAAGATGAGCAGAGATTGTTCATTGCACTGAGTCTCTACGAGATCGATTAAACTTGGGCGTAGACTGGAACATGAGACTTACACGCTGCAAGATGTCCAGTGTTGACCAGGACTTGGGCATAAGCTGGTGGCATTCGTTGACGTTGTTGTGGAGTCGATACCATGGATTGCAAAGCTTGTGGAATATCAATGATTTGTCTTCCACGTCTGCAAAAGAGAGTAGGCGAAAGCGTTGAAAATCTTCGTTCGTCAGCTTGTCGCCGAGACCTTGGATGTCTTCCATAGTGGGAACACTTCGGTAGAAGAAGAAAAGGTCGAATGCCTCCATTTGCTCCCATTCGACAAGATTGGGGTATCGGACGAATGCTTTCAAACGAAATTCAAGCACTCTCAAGCGTATGAGGACGTCGTTGATTGATTTGCTAGGATTGAAAATGCTGCGAATTGCATCAACGAAAACCAGCACTCCACTAGGATCTGATGTTGGATGATAAATGATCCAGTTGGTGAGGGGATGCGTGAAATCCTCAGACTCTTGGAACGAATGCCCCCTTTCATTAATATCTTTGGTCCAAGCGTAGAGCTCTTTGACCAGACCAGTACGACATCCCAGTACTTTCCAAACCCAGTGGGAGAACGGGACTTGCGCGAATCTGTCGATGACGTTTTTGTTGAGTGGCCGTCGGTCCAGGTTCCATTCGATATGTTGTGATGAGGTCGGCTTTATAATAGCGCTGCATGTCTTCTCCAATAAGTCAAGCGCAAGTTCCCTGCTGCCTTTGGGCGACAGCTCATGCGTATCATTTGGAATCTTGGATCTTTCTGCTCCGAGACCTCGCTGGAAATTGATGAGTGTTTCGAACGGTCTTGCTGCAAGGCAGTCTCGCGCGATGTCTTTCCTCAGCGGAATTCAACACGTCTTTGACAATTGCAAGGCCCTCGGTCGTCGACAACAAAGAGACAGCTGCCATTTCCCACCATCTTGAAACAATTTCGGACATCGTGCTGCTCAGCGTAAGTTGTCGTTCTGCTTAGTATCAACTTCTTCGCATTCCTGGCACAGTTCCCCACATAAATTTAGCTGACGACTTTGCGAGTCTTTTGGAAAACATACTTCGTGCCTCTCTCTGGCCCAACAAGTTCTTTCTTGCACTTGACACAAACGGTACCTACGGTAGCGGTCTCGCGGCGGAGTCTCGCTGGCGTAGAGGCTTTTGCATGCTCTGCGGACTTCGGTACCCTGTCCGGGGCAGATATAAGCTGAGAAAGAAATACAGGATGGGCTAATAGAGTGAGCAAACGTCTGAGGGGTGGGAGAGAATTTATCTGCCAAACACAAAGGGATCTGTATTGCTGCTCATGGAGCGTTCGCATAGCATTTGTACGGGCCGACAAGGAGGATTGAAGTCGGAGTCATAAGCATTCGGCTCGCATGAAAGCACTCTTCAGTCGTGCTGCCGCGGTCCACAGTACAACCATGGAGGCTATGCGGCGTGGCAAATATCAATAATGAACTGCTATGATCCAATAGCCAAAGTACAGGTTCTTGACGAGGTGGAGACCAATTGGCTGTCTAATTCACCATTGCCTCCATAACAGTCATCTGTCAGCAAGACGTGTACAACCATGCCCAGCCAAGGATCGATGTAAGTGCTTGAGTTAGGTCGATCTGAGCCGAATCAACTTATTCTAATCTGAGCTGCGATCGTTCTTTTAGCAGTGACCTGGCTTTGCAACAGCATCGCAATTCCCCAGCCAAGATATCAAAGTGCGAAAAATGCGACCGTATGTTCGCGAGCCACCAGTCATGACGACAACATGAACGCTCTCCAGTCCATGTGATGCTCTGTCGTCCATGTTCTTGTATCCTATTGCCCTCCGTGATACTCTCAAAGCTTCAGCAATCCCCCACTGGGAGCTCTCGTGAGGGAGTCAAGGGCGAGTATATGAATCGTTCACCGAAAAGCCGTTAGACGCAGCTAATAATGATGCCGAAACGGCTGTTTGCTAGGCCCGGCGCAGAATTTCGGATTTGCAGGTCGACGGCTTTGGCGAGCCTCTGTCTCCCTTGCGTTATCGCAAATTCGGAACTCGATTGTAAAGCTACCTGGCGGAACAATGTGTGCAATGAAATTTGATGCAGTAGCGGTCGTGGGAAATGTCAGCGTGGACACCGACGGCCGCCTTGAGTTCCATCGAACTGACGTCAAAGGCCACACGTGGAGCTGCAAGTCATCTCATTCGCCGAAGCTTTGTCGAGTCACAGAAAGCTTACTTCGTCAGGACGCGAGGTACGGTGCCCCGTCGCGGTTGTCTTGGCAGCTATTGATACCTACTGCTGGAAAAGGGGTCCATCTTGCTCTTAAAAGCGACTGTTCCTCTTCAGATTTATAGTAGAATAACTATTACACTAGCTTTTTTATCCTATCTACTGGCGGCAACCGCAGCCTACTTGTCAGCGGCCAACATCCTCTGTATGGCTGGCCGATTCACGCAGCGGTCCCACCAAGCACTCACAGCTTCGCGACTGACGATGATATCTCCGTACCCGCATGCGAAAAGTCTTTGGATCAGCGG